>Ga0307515_10008258_pt1 | contig 20349 bp, 1 predicted proteins | sample 17_EM_MG_FD_194513 | JGI IMG/M metagenome (GOLD analysis project Ga0307515, IMG submission 194513) | Populus trichocarpa ectomycorrhiza microbial communities from riparian zone in the Pacific Northwest, United States - 17_EM | ecosystem: Host-associated > Plants > Roots > Unclassified | place...
ACGTCCTAGACTTTAGCCTTAAGTCCCTATTTATACTATACTATAAGCGCCTTATTATTCTACTTAACTTATATTGCTAGCGTTTAGAACTACGTTATGTACTTAATTACTAAGGTTCGCTGCGTAATGTCTTAAAGCTTCCTTTCTACTATAGTCGTTACCTCTAGATCTCTAAATATCTACGTAAGTTATTCCGCGAATCCTTCCTAACTTAAGAACATAAACCGTACTTCTTAGTTTATAGTTGTTATTTTATTAGCTTATATCTCTATAAGGTAAGATTTAAATCATTTAAGTGCCCTTCCTATTAAGAATAGCCCTACGTACGCTATTTGATCCACAGGTGTTGCCAGCTTTACTCCTTCCTATATTACCTTAAAGTGCATTTATATAAGGAATCCCTTAAGCTTTAATCTTTCTCCTAAGAATTATTTAATTAATGGTAACTTAACCTTTACTACGCCTATTCCGTTAACCCTATATTCCAGTACTATATTATTTACCATTAACTAGTTAATTATTTCCTATAACTATCTAACCGTTACGGGTTGCTGCGAGTTAGTGTCCACTATACTAGTGTCCCCTCCTAACCTTAAAGTAGTTGCCGCCGTTAATAGCATTATAGTGGCTGCTTTTAGTGGTATATTGTTTAACTTTTAATACTATAACTAGGTAGTAATTATATAACGGAACCTTATAGTAGGTACTATGGTAGGTCCTATTAATGGGCTAGGTGTATAGGTAATGCGTAAAGTTAATAACGTAATAATAACTGGTGGAGTAATTGCCTAATAGATTAACTCTAATTATATTCTAAGAATTACTACAAGGAAGGAACTATCTAGGTAGGGACTATAGTCCTTTAAATACACAACCGTACTCCTAAAAAATCCTTCTTATACGTAATATACGTATGCTCTATACGCTCTATTACAGATCCTATAGATTGTATAGATTATACAGATTACATTACGTGACTTAGTTACTATTCCTCATTATATAGCTCCACCGGCTCTATCCTAGACCGTACTTGTATTAACTAACTAGCTTCTTCTAACTCTTCTCTAAGTAGTCGCAACATTGTACTTAAAGCGTCCGTAACACTATTGACCGTACTAAGTATATTGACGCGTAATAGTTTAAGACGTTCGATGCAGAACAGGAACAGGTTAGGAAACGTAGTCGAAGATATAGGGGTTACGATGGTACGTACGTAGGTATCACGGGACGAACGTATGCGGTGACTCCCGTAACAGTTAGACTGTAATAATATAATTAATAAGATTCTTAAAACTTCTTCTCCTCCCTCTCTATAGCTTCCGCCTCTTCTACATCTACTACTACTACCCTTACTACTACTACTACCACCCGCGCCCTCTAGGCCAGCTACGCTAGCGCTAGCACCGCTAGGCCGCCTCTCTCGCCCCTTACGCCGCCCGCCTATTACTTTTTCTAAAGATATTTAAAACGTTCCTTTATTAGATAAGAAGAAGAAAAAGAAGAAGAAGGAAGAGGATATTAATACGCCCGCTAGTAGGCTTGGGTAAGTTATATAGAATACTAATATAGTATTTAATAGCTATAGCTAATTGTTACGGCGCTAGTGGAAACTAGTAGAAACTAGTAGATTGTGGCTAGTAGATATTGGTGGATTGTAGCGGACAATCGTAGACAGTTTTATACAGTTTTAGACAATTGCTATTATATAACTAGAGGATTATATATAATGTTAAGTGGCGCTATCTTCTGTCTCCTTTCCTTTCTTTAGCTTTAGAGCCTCGTTTATAGACTACTAATTATATAGGCTTGCGCGTCCCTCTTGCCGTGCTCGTGCCTTAATTAACTAAGTCGCTAATATTATTTAAAGCTTATCTACTCTTCTTTTTAAGAAGGAACTTAAATATATTTATAGAACTATAAATAAGAATAGAATATAGAAGTAGACCTAAAGGCTATTACTAGAACTTAAAGAATAGAATAGAACTAAAAGAATAAAAAAGAATAATAAAACCTATAGAATATGTATAGACTAGAACCTTTATAAAATTCTATTAAAAGTTACCCTAATAACTATACTACTATGCTAAGAAATACAGCGGCTAGTAAAGCAGCTATAGGACCCTTAAATACCTCTAATGGTAAAACAGCAACTAACTTAAATTCTTAGGTAGAGCTTATTACAGCTAATGCTGAAATTAAACAACTTTAAGAGCTACTTAAAGCTAGAGAACCCCCTATACCTAGTAAAGAGTTATTAGATACCTAGAGACTTACTATAGTCCTTAAAACCCTAGCCTAATATATAGTATTAGTATTATCGCGGTCCGTAAAGGCTATAGACCCCCTATTACCTATAGATGGAACTAACTCTATATTTAATAATTAAAAGCTTTAATTATAGGATAAGCTTAAAGTTAATACGGACTACTTCCCTACTACTTAAGCTAAAATAGCTTACGTCTTTAACTATACCAGCGGGAATATATAAACGTACCTATGTCTATAATACGTATAGGACTTATTAGATCCCTTTCTTTCTAAAAAAGAGATAATTATCTACCTATCTTCTATCTATAAGGACCCCTTTAAAGTATAAAATGCCTAACTTAATTATAAAAGCCTAAATATAAAAACAATAGAGACCTTCTTAACTTTTTAGACCCGCTTTCTATACCTAACTAGCTAGGCTTAAATTACCTAGGAAGATTTAATACTAAACCTATTTAATAAGCTTACTCTAAACCTATAGCGAGCCGTACTACTAGTTTTTACTACTATATAGACGCTAAAGAAACTTATAGATTAGTGCTTAGCTATTAACTAAGGCTTTTGCTAAATTAAGGCACGCGCTAAATAGTATAAAGCTAAAAACCCTTTAAATTAGACTATAAGTAATATAAGAACGGCCTATAATGCCCTAGCACAATTAGTAACCTCTGTAACACTACCTATATAGCCCGCCGCTAATTTAATAGCTAGCTATATAGCTAGTCCTACTATAGGTTTAGCGAATGCTCGGCCTATATATAGCAACCCCCGTATATAAGCCGTTAGTAATTAAAAAGCTTACTTCTCTTATAGTTAGAAAGGCTACTATATAAAGGATTACCTAATAAATATAAAGATAGATAAAGTCCTATTAATCTAGAAGGATAGTATAGAGTTAGAAAAAGAGGAACCCTAAAGAAAGACTTCTTTTTAGGGTTAAAAGGGATTAATATGTTATATATTAATCTAGGTTGGCTAGTTAGTAAAAGAAGCTGCACTATTCCTTATACTTTATTCTATAATAAATATTAAGTTTTAACCTCTACTTTAGCTAACTCTAAAATAAATGCCTTTACCTTAATAGATACTTAGTATACTATAAAGCTGGCTAACTTTTTAAATATACCTATTAAAAAACTGCCTAAACTAATTCCTATTTATGGATATAATGGGTAAATAGAGCTACCTATTACAACTATTTTATAGATTTACCTCCGTGTTAACGGACAAAGGTAATATAATATCCCCTTCCTTATTACGGACCTAGGAAGCTATAATATAATCTTAAAAAGAAAATAGCTAGCCTATTTAGGCTTATAGCTTAATATATAAAATAGGCGGCTTATCTAGCCTAAAACCTTACCCCTAACCCCTTTTTATATATATAAAAAATAGCATTATAATAGAAAACCTTATACAGCCCTAGATTAATACTATTTATTAGGTAGATGCTATACGTAGGGATTAGGCCTTTAAGAAAGATATATAGCTTAACCTGTAATGGATACTACATTACCCCCAGACTAGCTATATTATACTACCTATACTAAAAACCTAGGAAGCTAGTAGTAACCTAACTAAGTTAACTATAGAGGACTTAGGCCCTATATAGCTATAAAGAAAAGCTAGGAATATTAGACGCTATACTAAACTAATAGATAAGAAAGATAACTTACGGAAAATAGAACATGCGCTAAAAAAGACTATAAACTTTATACCGCAAAATACAACCTAATAGATATCTGTAAAGAAACCAGCGGACCTCCCACTAGTTAATATCTGCTATATTAGTGCCGTAGGATTCTACCAGAACTTAGTTTAGCCTAATATTATTACCTTTACGACTAGCTTATATAAAATTAATTAAATAATTAAGGAAAAAAAAAGTAAGCTTAATAGATAAGAAAGCGAGCTTATAGATAAGGAACTAGTAGAATAAAAGCTACCCTATTAACACTAAAAATTTAAGAACGGATTTTCTAAAATAGCCTCTAATATACTTCTACCTTACTAACTATATAACTATAAGATCGAGATTAAGCAGGGTAAGGAAAATACCTTTAGCTTTAACCCCCTCTATAAGTAGTCTATTACTAAATTATAGGCTATAAAGTATGTAAGCTTTGTAGTGTGGAAGAATTAAATAAGCGACTTAATTGTAAATCTATGGAAATCAAGTGATATATATATATGAGAAAGGTGCAGACAATAAGGGGTAATTGACTGAGTCAGTGACCGAGTTGGTAAGCGAGTTAAGGGGTAAGTAGTGAAACAGGGTGATATGCTAGTGAGTTAGTGGTGATATATAGGGTACTGGTAGTCGGTTACAAAGTAGTATCTTATTAATAACCTAAATAAAGGCTTTATTAAGCCTAGCTAAGCCCCTTTTATCTTACCTATTTTTATTTATTAAAAAGCTAAATAAAGGACTCTGCTTCTGCATTAACTACTATAAGCTTAATATCCGCTAAGCCTTTTACTAAATTAGAATAAACCCTAAGTCTAAAGATTTTATTATATTTTAGACCTATTACAAAACGTATAAATATAAGGTACTTCCTTTTAGACTAATTAATGGACTAGTAATATACTAGCGGTATATAAACAATATACTCTTTAACTACCTTAACGACTTCTATACGGTCTATTTAGATAATATTATAATCTACTCTAAAAACGAGCTAGAATATAAGAAGTATGTCTATAAAGTTCTATAACGGCTCTATAAGGCTAGCCTTTAAGTTAATATTAAAAAGTTAAAGTTTAGTGTTAAGTATATAAAGTACTTAGGTTTTATTATTAGTATAAATAAAATTAAAGCTAACCTAGAGAAAACGGCTATAATTAACTAGTGGGTACCCCTATAGGCCATAAAGGGGTTATAATTATTTTTAGGTTTTTATAACTTTTACTAATACTTTATTAAGAACTATAGCAGAATCGCCTAGCCTTTTAACCGTCTTATTAAAAAAGACTAGCCCTTTTACTTTAACGCTATATATAGGCAGGCCTTTAATAAGCTTAAAAAACGGCTAGTATTAGCTCCCTTACTTGCCCATTTTAACTTAAAATGGCCTTTAATACTAAAAACTAATACCTTAAATAGTGTAATAGCTAGTGTTTTTTCTTAGAAGTAATTGGACGGAGAATAGCATCCTATTATATACTATTTAAAGATTATAATGGATATTAAGCTAAACTACCATATCTATAATAAAGAAATGCTAGCTATTATCTCTAGCTTTTAGCACTAGTATATATAGCTAAAGGGGACCCCTAAGCCAATTAAGGTAGTTTTAGATTATAAGGCCCTAGAATACTTTATAATAACTAAGGCCCTTATAGCCTAGTAGGCACGCTAGGCGGATATTCTATCTTAGTTTAACTTCTTAATTATATATAGAACTGCAATAGCTGCTATAGATCTATAATCCCATAAGATAAGACCCTAGGACTATTAAAACTACTCCTAATACTAGAACGCCCCTAGTAGTATATCTTTATAGACTTTTATAAGCTGCCTATAGACCGTAACGGATATAATATAGTTATAATCCTAGTTAACCGCTTTAGCAAGCGCCCATTCTTAATCCCCTATTATAAAAATATTAATGCTAAAGAGGCGGCCTAACTATATATCTACTATGTCTACTAAATCTACGGACTACTAGATACTATTATATCTAATTACGGGCTATAATTTATATCAGCTTTCTAGAATAAGTTTACCTAAATCTTAGGCATTAAGCTAAAGCTTTCTATAGCATACTACCCCCAGATAAATAGTTAGATAGAAATTATAAATTAATACTTAGACTAGAGACTTCGGCCCTTTATTAACTACTTTTAAGATAACTAGGCTAAACTGCTACCCCTAATAGACTACGCCCAAGCGACCCTACCCCATAACTCTATAGGATTTGCCCCTATTTAACTAAAAATGGGCTACTTACCCTACATAAGCTTTAACTAGGAAAAACTAAAAGGACCCTAGACTGTATACGGAAAACTATCTTATAAGGAGGCCTAGTAGTACGCTAAGCGCTTAAAAGAAGCCTAGATAGTAGCCTGTATAAATCTAGAAAAGGCCTAAGAATTAATATAATAGTAGGCAAATAAGTATAGGTAAGAGCCTGACTTTGCCGTAAAAGATATAGTCTAGGTTATAATAAAGAATTAGAAGACGGAACGACCTAGCTATAAGCTAGACTATTAGATAGCAGGACTGTATAAGGTCCTTAAAAAAATAAGCAACTTATATAAAGTAAAGCTCCCAGATTTAATTAAGGTTTACTTTATTTTCTTTCCGGATAAACTATAAAAAGCCGTAAATAACCTATTACCTAGATAAAAGAATAAACCTCCCCTACTAATTTAAGTTAATGGCGACAATAAATAGGAAATTAAAGAAGTATTAGCCTGTAAGCTTATAAGGGGAATATTAAAATATTGCGTTAGCTAGAAAGGATACAACTTAGACCCTACTTAGTACCCTATATAGAACTTTATAGGTAGTCCCTATAAGCTTTAGGGGTTTTATAGCTGTTACCCTAATAAACCTAGACCTCCAAAGTACCTTAATAAGTAGATAAAGTGCTAGAATAGCGAAGATAATAAGCTGCCTATTAAGCATAAAGATAAGAATACCCTATAGATATAATATGGATATATAAAGCCTAAGGGCAGGCTTTTTTAGAGGGGGGTAATGTTACGGCGCTAGTGGAAACTAGTGGAAACTAGTAGATTATGGCTAGTAGATATTAGTAGATTATAGTGGACAATTGTAAACAGTTTTATATAGTTTTAGATAATTGCCGTTATATAACTAGAGGATTATATATAACGTTAAGCGGCGCTACCTTCCGTCTCCTTTCCTTTCTCTAGTTTTAGAGCCTTGTTTATAGACTACTAATTATATAGGCTTACGCGTCCCTCTTACTATGCTTATGCCTTAATTAACTAAGTCGCTAACACTAATATTATTATATAGAATTACCACTACTACCCTCTTTATTACCCTAGCCCCTACTCCTTCTACTACTACTACTCTTAAGCTTCTTTCCCCTGCCTAGTATTATACTAACTTATAAAATACTAGTACTATAAATGCTCTAGCTAGACAATTTATCTATATAGGTCCGGCTCTATAGGGTACTCTATTAGCTTATCGCTATAAGGTAATAGCTTATACTTATTTAATAGAGGGTTTATATAGTAAGGTATAGTTAGTAGCCTATAACCGCTACGCTACTAATAGGCTTATTTATAGGATATACTATATAGCTTTTAATAGTTAAAAAAACTTTAGAGTATTAGTATAGTAAGTATCGCCTAGTAAATAAAAAGTACTTATTACTTAGGCATGCCCCTAAGCTATAACTAAGCCGCGCTAGTTATAGAAAGGGAAAGAGGGAAAAAGGGAAGGAAAGAAGGGTTTTATAAGGTATATTGCTAGGGTATATAGTAGGGAGTAGGTAAGCCAAGCATAAGTTATAAGGAGAGTTAATAGAAGAGGACGATATGGTAATAAGGGTAGGCAATAGCCTAGTATAGAGAGAGACAAACTAATAAGGAGGGAAAGGGCTGTAAGCATAAGGTGCTTATAAGGAGGTGCTAAGCCTAGCCTTCGGCTAGGCCTTAGCTACCCCTAAGAGCTCCTAGGCAATATAGCTAGTAAGGGGCCAAAAGATCCCTTATAGATGTTAGCGACTTAGTTAATTTAAGGCACAAGCACAGCAAGAGGACGCGCAAGCCTATATAAATGGTAGTCTATAAACGATGATCTAAAGCTAGAAAAAGGAAAGGAGAAGAAGAGCAGCACTAGTTAAAGTAGGGTTCTTTTATACGGTCCTCTAGTTACATAACGGCAAAGTTCTGCTAAGTTCTGCCAAAGTTCTACCGTTTTCTGCCAGTGCTATAACATTACCCCCCCCCTTAGTAAAGCCTGCCCTCAGGCTTTATATATCTATATTACACCTATAGGGCGTTCTTATCCTTATATTCTTCCGGTAGCTTATTATCTTCACTATACTAGCACTCTATCTACTTGTCTAGGTACTTTAGGGGTCCTGGTTTATTAGGGTAATAGTTATAAAATTCTTAAAGCTTATAGGGGCTGCCAATAAAGTTCTATATAGGGTACTAGGTAGGATTTAGGTCGTAACCTTTTTAACTAACGTAGTACTTTAGCATTTTCCTTACTAGTTTATAGGCTAGTATTTCTTTAATTTTCCATTTATTATCGCTATTAACTTTAATTAGCAGGGGCGGTTCGTTCTTTTATCTGGGTAGTAGGTTATTTATAGCCTTTTATAGTTTATCTAGTAAGAAGACAGGGTGGACCTTAATTAAATTTAGAAGTTTAACCTTGTACAAGTTGCCTACTTTATTAAGAATTTTATATAGTCCTGCTATTTTATAGTCCAGCTTATAGCTAGGCCGTTCTATCTTTTAGTTCTTTGTTATAACCTAGACCATATTACTTACGGTAAAGTCTAGCTCGCGTCTATACTTATTTACCTGTTATTTTATTAATTTTTAGGCATTTTTTAGGTTTATACGGGCTACTTTCTAGGCTTTTTCTAAGCGTTTGGCGTACTGCTGGGCTTCCTTATAAGATAGTTTTTTTACGTACGGTCTGGGGTCCTTCTGGTCTTTCCTAATCAAAGCTTATACGGGGTAAATAACTTATTTCTAACTAAATAGGTGCGAATCTATAGAGTTGTAGGGTAGGGCCGCCTGGGCGTAGTCTATTAGGGGTAATAGTTTACCCTAGTTATCTTAGAAGTAGTTAATAAAGGGCCGGAGTCTCTAGTCTAAGTATTAATTTACAATCTTTATCTAACTATTTATTTGGGGGTGGTATACTATAGAAAGCTTTAGCCTAATACCTAAGATCCGGGTAAACTCGTTTTAGAAGGCCGATATAAACTGCGGCCTATAATTGGATATAATAGTATCTAGTAGTCCGTATATTCTATAGACGTAGTAGATATACAGTTAGGCCGCCTCTTTAGTATCGATATTTTTATAATAGGGAATTAAGAACGGGCGCTTACTAAAGCGGTTAACTAGAATTATAACTATATTATATCTGTTGCGGTCTAGGGGCAGCTTATAAAAGTCTATAGAGATATACTGCTAGGGGCGTTCTGGTATTAGGAGTAGCTTTAATAGTTCTAGGGTTTTATCTTATAGAATTATAGACCTATAATAGTTATTATAGTTCCGTATAAAGCGGTTAATATTTATAATTATTCCGGGCTAGTAGTAGCGGTCGCTAATAATCCTATAGGTTTTATTTTTTTTAGGGTGGGCCGTAGATACCTAGGCATGTGCCTTAGCAATAAGCCAAGTCCGTAAGTTCTGTTCCTCTACCACTACTAGCTGTTTATAGTGCTTAAGCAGTCCATTTTTAAGGGACTATAGGCTAATAACGCCCTTTATCTTTTTACGGTACTCTTATAGAGATAGGGCTGTACGGTTTATCTATAGTAATTTATTAATAAAGTTAAGTCCTAAAGGGTTAATAGGATATATCTTAGCGCCTAAGGAGTTTGTACTTAGTTCTGCTTATATCTAGGGGTTAAGGTGCTCTAGTTGTAGTAGTGTCTAAATCTATAATAAGATCTTCGCTACCGTCTAGTTACCTAGGTCCTATTTACGCCTAGTAAGAGTATCCGCACTGTTCGTAGCGCCTGGTCTATATATAATTAAGAAGTTAAACTAAAATAGGGTATCCGCTTAGCGTGCCTGCTGGGCCGTAAGGGCCTTAGTTATTATAAAGTATTTTAAGGCCTTATGATCCGAAACTACCTTAATAGGCTTAGGGGTCCCATCTAGCTATATACACTAGTGCTAAAAGCTAGAGATAATAGCCAGCATTTCTTTATTATGGATGTGGTAGTTTAGCTCAGTATTTATTATAGTCTTTAAATAGTATATAATAGGGTGCTATTCTCCGTCCGGTTGCTTTTGGGAAAAAATACTAGCTATTGTGCTATTTAAGGCATTAGTTTCTAGTATTAAAGGCCGTTCTAGGTTAAAATAGGCAAGTAGAGGAGCCGATACTAGCCGTTTTTTAAGCTTATTAAAGGCCTGTATGTATATAGCGTCCTAGTAAAAGGGCTGGTCTTTCTTAGTAAGACGGTTAAAAGGCTAGGTAATCCTGCTGTAATTCTTAATAAAGCGTTAGTAGAAGTTACAGAAACTTAAAAATAATTGTACCCCCTTTACGGTCCGTAGGGGTGTCCACTAATTAATTATGGCTGTTTTCTCTAGGTCGGCCTTAATTCCGTTTATACTAATAATAAACCTTAGGTACTTTATACACTTAACGCTGAATTCTAACTTCTTAATATTAGCCTGGAGACTAGCCTTGCGGAGCTATTATAGGACTTTATAGATGTACTCCTTATATTCTAGCTCGTTCTTAAAGTAAATTATAATATTATCTAGATAGGCCATATAGAAGTCGTTAAGGTAGTTAAAGAGTATATTATTTATATACCGCTAGTACATAGCTAGTCCGTTAGTTAGTCTAAAAGGAAATACCTTATACTTATATATTCCGTAATAGGTCCAAAATATAATAAGATTCTTAGACCTAGGGTTTATTCTAATTTAGTGGAAGGCTTGGCGGATATTAAGCTTTATAAAGGCCTTAGCTCTACTTATTCGAGCAAGAGTTTTATTAAGTAAGGGTAGTGGATAGCGGTCCTTATGGGTTATATTATTTAGCTTATAGTAGTTAATATAGAAGCGCAGTCCTCTATTTAGCTTTTTAATAAAGAGAATAGGCGAGTTAAAAGGGGCTTAGCTAGGCTTAATAAAGCCCTTATTTAGGTTGTTAATAAGGTACTACTTTATAGCCTATAATTTGGCAAGAGACTATAGGTAAAGAGGGCTAAAGCTAAGGGTGCTTCCCTTACCTTGCTTGATCTCGATCTTATAGTTATATAGTTAGTAAGGCGGAAGTATGTTAGACGCTGCCTTAGAGAAAACGTCCTTAAATTTCTAGTATTAATCGGGTAGTTTTTGTTCTACTAATTCCTTATTTATAAACTTACTTTCCTATCCGCTAAGCTCGCTTTCCTTTTCCTTAATTATTTAATTAATTTTATATAAACTAGTCGTAAAGGTAACGGTATTAGGCTGAACTAGGTTCTGGTAGAATCCTATAGCGCCAATATAGCAGATATTAACTAGTGGGAGGTCTGTAGGTCTCTTTAGCGTCTATTAGGCTGTATTTTGCAGTATAGGGTTTATAGTCTTCCTTAGCTTACATTCCATTTTCTATAAGTTGTTCTTTCTATCTATTAGTTTAGTATAGCGTCTAATATTCCTAGCTTTCCTTTATAGCTGTATAGGGCCTAAGTTCTCCGTAGGGGACTTAGGTAGGTCACTACCGACTTTTTAGGTCTTTAGTGCAGGCGGCGTAATATAGGTAGTCTGGGGGCGGCGTAGTATACGGATCCGTTACAAGTTAAGCTATATATCCTTCTTAAAGGCCTAGTCCCTACGCATAGCATCGGCCTAGTAAATAGTATTAATTTGGGGTTATACAAGATTTTCCATTATAATGCTGATTTCTTTTATAAAGGAAGGGGTTAGAGGTAGGGTTTTAGGCTAGATAAGCCGTCTACTCTGTATATTAAGCTATAAGCCTAAATAGGCTAGCCATTTTCTCCCTAAGATTATATTATAGCTTCCTAGATCCGTAATAAGAAAGGGGATATTATATTGCCTTCGTTCGTTAATATAAAGGTAAATCCGTAAGATAGTCGTAATAGGTAGTTCTATCTACCCGTTATACCCGCAAATAGGAATTAGTTTAGGCAGTTCTTTAATAGGTATATTTAAAAAGTTAGCTAGCTTTACAGTATATTAGGTGTCTATTAAGGTAAAGGTATTTACTCTAGAGTTAGCTAAAGTAAAGGTTAAAACTTAATATTTATTACGGAATAAAGTATAAGGGATAGTGCAGCTTCTTTTACTAACTAGCCGACCTAGATTAATATATAATATATTAATACCTTTTAACCCTAGAGAGGAGTCTTCCTTTAGGGTTCCTCTTTTTCCAACTCCGCACTATCCTCCTGGATTAATAGAACTTCGTCCCTTTTTATATTTATTGGGCAGTTTTTGTAATATAGCCCTTCTAGCCATAAGAGAAGCAGGCGCCTTAATCGCTAAGGGCCTATATATAGGGGCTACTGTATATAGGCCGAGCATTCGCCGGACCTATAGTAGGACTAGCCGCACGGCTAGCTGTTATATTGGCGGTAGGCTGTATAGCTAGTACTATAGGAGTTGCCGATTGTGCTGGGGTACTATAGGCCGTTCTTGCGTTACTTATAGTCTAATTTAGAGGGTTTCTAGCTTTATACTATTTGGCGCGTGCCTTAATTTAATAAAGGCCTTAGTTAATAGCTAAGCACTAATCTATAAGTTCCTTTAGCGTCTATATAGTAGTAAAAACTAGTAGTACGGCCCGCTGCAGGTTTAGGGTAAGCTTGTTAAATAGGTCTAGCATTAAATCTTCCTAAAAAATTTAGGTCTAGCCTGCTAGGTATAAAAAGCAGATCTAAAAGGCTAAAAAGGTCTCCGTTATTTTTATATTTAGGCCTTTATAATTAAGGCGGGCGTTCTATACCTTACAGGGGTCCTTATAAATAAAAGATAAGTAGTTAATTATTTCTTCTTTAGAGGTAAAAGGGTCTGCTAAGTCCTCGGTATATTGCGGGCGTAGGTGTATCTAGGTGTCCCTACTAGTACGGCTAAAGATATAGGCCATTCGGGCCTAAGGGGTAGGAAAGTAGTCGGCATTGACTTCGAGCTTATCCCGTAGTTAGAGCTTCCAGTTATTAAATATAGGGTTTATTCCGTCTGTAAGTAATAGGGGGCCCACGACCTTCGCGGACCGCGACGGTGCTATATAGGGCTTAGTGGGTCTGCTAAGGCGCTAGGATAGGGCCTTAAGGACCGTAGCAAGTCTCTAGGTGTTTAATGATTCGTTATTGGATGTGGAAGTAGGGGTATCTCTAGCTTTAAGCAGCTCTCGCAGTCGTTTAATCTTAGTATTAGCTGCTGCCAGCTCTGCCTAGGGGCTTAAGACATTAACTGTTTTATCGTCTGAGGTATTTAAAGGTCCTACAGCTGCTTTGCTAGCTGCTGTGTTTCTTGGCATAGTAGTAGGTATGTTATATAATTTTTAATAGGTTTCTGTAGGGGTTCTAGTCTATGCGTGTTCTATAGGTCTAATTTTATTCTTTTCTATTCTTTCTAGTTCTGTTCTGTTCTTTAAGTTTTGGTAATAGTCTTTAGGTCTAGTTCTATGTTCTGTTCTGGTTTATGGTTTTATAGATATATTTAAGTTCCTTCTTAGGAAGAAGAGGGTGGTTAAGCTTTAGATAATATTAGCGACTTAATTAATTTAAGGCACGAGCACAGCAAGAGGGACGCGCAAGCCTGTATAAATGGTAGTCTATAAACGAGGATCTAAAGCTAGAGAAAGGAAAGGAGAAGAAGAGCAGCGCTGGTTAAAGTAGGGTTCTTTTATACGGTCCTCTAGTTACATAACCGCAAAGTTCTGCCAAGTTCTGCTAAAGTTCTGCCATTTTCTGCTAGTGCCGTGATAATAGGTTTAGAAGGGATAGGAGGATAGTATACTACTATTACTATATAAATATATTAACGCTAAATATAGATCTATAATTAATAGTTAAATCTTATATATATACCTATAATAATATATAAAGATTATATAAATATAAATACTAAAGCCTTAATAAAGGTATTTACTTACTATATCTTTTAATAAAAAACTATTAAAAGTTTAATAAAATTATTATAGAGGTACCTTAGTTATTATAAACAAAGTTAATATAAATTAAGGTATCTTAGTTACTGTAGATAAAGCTAGTATAAATTAAGGCGTCCTAGTTACTATGGACCAAAGTTAATATAAATTTAGGCGTCTCAGTTACTATAGATTATTTTATTTTATTTTATAAATCTATTATAATAACCAAGACGCCTTAGTTTATAAGTATTTAAATTTTATTATTTTTAAAGTTTTAAAGCTAAGGCGTTTTAGTTACTATAGTAGATCCTAGGATTAAATAAGATTGCCTATAGTAATTAAGGCGCCTTAGCTTTAAAACCTAAAAATTCTCTTTAAGTACTACTTACTTACCTTGCCTTCTAAAAAGTACTAGCGCTATACTTAAATATATAAGGCCGCCTTATAATCTAGGGCTATTATATTATCTAATTATAGGTAAGTCCTAAAGAAGGATTATATTTTATTTCTAATATTTCCTATATAGGCATTTTAGCTATCCATCCTTATAACAAAGCCTTGTGGGAAATACCACGATGGACTTATTAATAGGCTAGGTATATAGGTTAAGGAATAGTTAAATAATAAATATAATTAATGGAGGAGGTTGCCTAATAGATTAGCTCTAATTATATTCTAAGATTTACTATAAAGAAGAGAACTACCTAGGTAGGGACTGTAGTCCCTTAAATACACAATACTGCGCCTAAGAAATGTACTAAGTACGTTGATATATTAGTACGTTAGTACGTTACGTTTCTATATTCCCACGTTTTTATATTCTAAACTTATAACGTAACTAGCTACATAACTCGGCTACCTTTTATCCTATAGCTCGATCGGTTCTAGCGCCTCCTATACTATTTTAACTAACCCATTTATATCTCTTCCTAGTAGTCGTACTACTGCCGATATAAGGTCCGTAATAATCCTTCTATATTACTATGCCTCTATCTATTAACTATAAACCTTATTATAATAAGATCTTATAGCGCTATAAGCATAGCTATATTATTATTATTAAAGTCTTTAGGGACCACGGCGTGCTATTTTTTATATATATAAATAAAGGCTTTAAAAGTATAACGTCTCTAAGTATAACAAGCGTACTAACTATAATAACTCTATCTTATAATACAGAGTTATAGTTTTATACTTTAACTATATCTTTAATAATACTAATATTATCTTTGCTTTAAATTTAGAAGGTTATAATATACTACCTTCTACTCTTTAACGCCTATATTAGAAGCTAGGCCTTTTCCGTACTATTAATATATATTATATTAATATAGAAAATAAAGCGCTAAGGTAGATTATTTAGGAGGAGCTTAATAAGAGTATAATAGACTTATATAGGAAAGGCCCACTCTATATATACCTTCGGTAAGGCATTACAATATATCTTAGTAGGCTTATACTTCCTAGTCTTATAGTTTATACTAATCCTAACTAGATAGAAACCAAATTTTCTATATAGTAAAGGAGCTTAATTCTAAAGGAGTTGCTAGGCAAAAGCACTGCCTTAATTACTATTATAGAGAGTATATTCCGCCTAGACTAAACTACTTATAGTTAATTAACACTTACTATAAGCTAGAGAAATAGGGCTTCTAAATATACGCTAGCATTAACGCCTACTCTTACTATATAGCCTAGCTCTAATATTTAGTTACAGCCTATTTAGGAGTAAGTGTTATTAAGCAGTATTGAGGGGCAGTAGATGCGCTAAAAGCTTAGCTAAAAATCCTACATTTTAACCACGGTAGTAAGACCTATATAATAGTAGATTACCACTTTTAGATCGCGTAGCTTATTTATAAAAATTACTATAATAAGGATACTGGAGATCCTATTGCTAAAAAGGATATATTATTTATATATACGATTATATTTAATATAAGTATTATAAACTAAAGGATTAAATACTAGTGGGGAGAGATAATATATAGTACCTTATAGCGCTAAAAAGTAAGCCTTCTACGTCCTATATATAAAGACTAGTTAATTAAAGTTTTATAGGATTATTTTATTAAACTTAAAAAAAAAGAGTAACTAGAATAAACTCTCTATATATAATTAAATTGCCTATTATTTAAACTAAACTTTAAAACTTTTATAAAATCCATAAGTAGATAAATCGCCTAAATTATATACCAGGTTAGCTACTTAGAAAATATATATATCTAGAGGCAACTAGAACTATAAACTATAGATATATAGTACCGGATAATATATTAAGAAACTTTATAAATATAGTTAACAATATTAGTATATATGCTTCGTTTTAGGATTAGTATAGTACTAACTAAACCTATATAGATATTAACTAGTGTTTTCTAGATAAGATACTACAGTAGTATTAAGGCGTACTTACTAAATTAGGCTTTTTAAATAGTAAAGTCTCTAGTATTAACTTTAATAATACCAATCTAAGTAGTAGACGTATTTACTATAAAGCCTACCTCTAATTAAGAATAGCGGTAAGGGTATATATATATTGATAAGCTCTTCGTCAGCTAGGAAAGCTTAAAAGGCCTTTATAGTTCTCTAACTATAAACGGTATTAGAAATATAAATAAGCACTATAATATATAGGTGTATATATTAATCGGCTTAATAGAAAAGGCGACAGTGTTACAGTAGGGGCCAGCTTCCCCCTTATAGGTAAGGGAATAGAATAGAATATAAACCTTAATAATTTAGGTATATAAGATGGCCCTAAAGTTTAAAATTAATTACTATACTAATTAGATAGTCTTCTAATAGCTCTTCCCTAGCCTACCTTATACTCTTATCCACCTCTTTTAACTATTTATTATAATATTATATTTACTTAATAAGCTAACTATTAGTTTTATAGTACTACTAATTATATATTAAACGCCGGATTATTACTACGGATTAAGACGTAAATAGATACAGCTTAAGAGTTAAAAAAGGTGTACGGTCTCTCTACTAATACGTTTACTCCAGTAAGTATAGATACTCCTACTCCTCTATAAAGCCCACTAGTAATAAACGTCTTATAATTAATCGCCCGTAATATAAACAACCAACTAAATATTCTAAATTTTAACTCTACTACAGTAGCAGCTACTAGGCGTATATTACTTAATAGCTATATTTACTAAGCACTACCTATATAAAATATAAGCGTAAATGTTAATTAGGGTAGAGTTGGGTTAAATACTATTATACTAATACTACTTAAAATACCGAAACTACTCCTCCCTTAGCCGCCGGAGGATATTGCTATTAATACTAAGTTATATATTATCTATAGCTTATATTAATCCTTTATTAAAAGTAATACTTAGGTAGATTAATAATAAGGTTTTTAAGAAGTAGACAAACTACCTATATTATATTAAAATAGTTATAGCTCCTTAATAGAATTTAAACCTTATAACCAGCCTACTACACCCATTAAAAGGGCAAAAGTTTAGTATCTAACTTTTAAAGGCGCTTAAGAACTTTAACGTTACTAGTAGAAGGTTATACTACCGGCATATAATGCACGTTTTTATTATTTAGTATAACGTATAACGTGTAAAGGAGTTTCTATAGATACTAATAAGCTAAAGAAATAGTAACGCACTTATCTTTTAGCGAGGAGGAAGTATAATCTAAGACTTACTATTATATATAAGAAAACTAACTATTCTTAAGCAAGTTAAGGAGGAGATAGATAACCTATCTTTTATATATAAAGAACCCTTTTACTTAACTTTAGAGTCAACCAATAAGCCTATACTTTAAAGGAAGTTATAAAGATTTTAGACTCTTTATAGAGTAAAGCGCTTATAGAGTTATTAATAGATAATATAGGACGAGAGAGAGATAATATAGATACTAAGGAATAAGATAATAATAATATTGTAACTCTAATACTAATAGAAAGAAATAAGCTAGTTAAAAGAAAGCTAATACTTTTATTTAAAAAGCTAAAGAAGGCAAGAGTAAGATATTATATAGTTTAAACCCATCGCTAACTATCTATAGATAGAGCCTTATTTCCTTTCTAAATGTCCCCTATAGCATATTTTAAATACCTCTTCTCTCTTTATTCTAGACCCTTTATCACTATTAGTAAGTTTAGTAAATAAATATAACCATCCTAGCAACTTATTATTTATATAATCCCCTAAAGCTTTATAGAATACTATAAAGGTAGTAGAGTGTAACGAGACTAGCCCAGTTATAGTAGGAATGTCTTGGTAAAACACTCGATAGATAAATTCCAATACTTTAACCAAATTCTACCAAATTCTGCTAGATTAATTAAATTCTACCAAAGTCCGTTAAAGACCGCGTGCGTATATATATACGCATTGACCACCAAGCTCCTAACTATTTAATTATATAATTCTCTTATTATTCCTTTCTCTTTTTTACGTAACGTCTTATACTCTATAAGAGCTATATATAACGGAACCTTATAATAAGTACTATGGTAGATCCTGTCAATGGGCTAGGTATGTAGGTAAAGCGTAAAGTTAACAACGTAATAATAACTGGTGGAGTGGTTGCCCAATAGATTAACTCTAATTGTATTCTAAGAATTACTACAAGGAAGGAACTATTTAGGTAGGGACTGTAGTCCTTTAAATACACGACCGTACTCCTAAGAAATCCTTCTTATATGTAATATACGTGTACTCTATCTACTCTATTATAGATCCTATAGATTATACAAATTATATAGATTATATTACGTAACTTAGTTACTATTCCTTATTATATAGTTCTACCGGATCTATCCTAGACCGTACCTGTATTAACTAACTAGCTTCTTTTAACTCTTCTCCAAGTAGTTATAATATTATACTTAAAGCGTCCGTAACACCATCTCCCTCCTCTTTATCTTCGTCCTTAAAGATCCTAAACATCTCCAAGTTATTTACTAGAGGTGTAATGTCTATCTAATTAATTTGGTTAATATTATTGCTTATTATACCTAAAGTAATTTCTCTTTCTTCTATAGTTTAATGTGCTCGCACTATTACTGCCATACTATTACTAGGTAAGATAATACTATCTCCGTATTCTTATTATGCGAAAGAAGGGTTAGTCTATATTACGCTAGCGAGTCCTTTATCTTAGCAACCCTCTTCTTATTTAGAGTGCACTAAAGCGAATATTTATTTATCTTGCGACGTTTACTCTATATCTAACGCTAAGTATGCGCGTCCTATAACTCTTAATAGTCTACGAGTTCCCTAAGTAATTTATTATAAGGTTTTATATTTAATCTACTACTGCAAAGCTTAATAGTAAGCTCTTAAGCGCCCTTAATAAACTATGGTAATCGCGAGAGGCGAAACAAGAGGCTACGGCTACTTAACAGCGTGCCCTTAAAACTCGTCTTCTTACTTCTACTTATCTTCTTTATCTTAAATAGGTTTATAAGAAGGTTTATTCTAAGGAGTGGAAGCTTATAGAATAGGGTCTGCAAGAACTTAGTAATAAAAGAACAGATTCTCTTCTAATAGCAAAGGAAATAACTCTAAGTAGTTTAGCAGTCGCTCTTCCTAGGTCCCCCTTAGGTAACTCGTTCTTTAGTAACTCTTCCTTATTAATATTACCTAACCTTTTTCCTTTTAATACTCCTGTACCTTTCTTATAGCGTTCTTTAAATTTTCTAATAGTTCCTAGGTAGTCTTATTGTAGCCTATCCATTTAACCTTATACTACGTTTTATTATTAACATCCTTATAACTAATAATCTTTAAAACTTACTATTCGTCTTCTTCCTGTCCTTAGTATATGTCTGCCTTATACGCTAGTGGCTTAATATCTCTATATGCTAGTTCTAGTATTGCGATATATTATACCGGGTAGATCTTTATTTTGGCTAGTAGGTTTAATCTAAATATAACTGGTAAAATCCTTTAACTAATTTCAAAAGGTCCTAGTCTAACGTGGTCCAACTTCTTACTTAGTTATTAACTCTTAAAATTTTTATATAGTAGCTATACTTTATCTCCCTCTTTAAGATCTAGTCCCTTAGATCTCTTAGTATTGTAATATCTTTTTATTCTCTGCTATACTACCTTAGCTGTTTCTATAAGGTTCTTATAAAGATTCATTAATGTCTCTATCCTTTACTTAGCTATGCTACTTATTTTCTTTGCTTATTATAGCGATAACGATATTCTTAGCTTATATCCATAATTCGCCTTAAATAGTAACGTACCCATTCCTTCTTATAGTGTTATATTGTATGCAAACTATAT
>Ga0307515_10008259_pt1 | contig 20347 bp, 4 predicted proteins | sample 17_EM_MG_FD_194513 | JGI IMG/M metagenome (GOLD analysis project Ga0307515, IMG submission 194513) | Populus trichocarpa ectomycorrhiza microbial communities from riparian zone in the Pacific Northwest, United States - 17_EM | ecosystem: Host-associated > Plants > Roots > Unclassified | place...
TTCGTGCAGGCTTTTGTGCAGGCGTTTGTGCAGGCAGCGGAGGAGCAATAAAGCAGGTAATAAGGCCCAGAGTTAGTCTAGATACAATGCATTAGCTATTTAGGTGTTTATCTACTATAAATATTAATATAGGAGGTTAAATATTAAGAATTAGTGGCTCTAGCTAAATGTTTACTGTTTTGGTGGCAATATTTTAGGCAAAACGTAGCAATAACTACCCGGCCGTTCGCAATAATTTTAGTAGCATTAGAATCGCCCTATAAAGCTCTAGAACATAACGTTAGCCAATTATTTATAAAGGTGTTGGTTCGTTATTAATTAATAGCTGAAAATTTAGTATGGCGCGCGAGTTTGTATAAGGATTACATATAAATTAGCGCGCGGGACTAATAAATTTCCAAACCGTGTACTAGACGATCATCATTATAAGCTAATTAATCTGTTATGTAAGCAGCTTGTAATTAGATAATCGTCTGGGACCGAGATAATAACAGACGACAATAACATAAGATAATTAATCTGTTATATTAGGTGGTTATAATTGGCTGATCGTCTGGGACCGAGATAACGTCTAAGAGCCTTTGGCGAGATTTATTAAAACCGTAAGCAAAATCCGCAAAACGGATATTGCGGATATCTAATTTATTCATTCACACAACGCGTTATTATTAAGGCCACTACTAGTTACACACCCCCCACTAAACAGGCTTAGATTCTTCCTCTTTAGGTTAGAACGTCACGTATATTTAACTTGTTTACATCTGCATTAGTACACGACGGTCGCGCGCCCGTACCCAAATCAACACCTCGCATTTACATTACTTTCCCTATATCTACCATGGCTCTTAGCCCACCTCCGTTAAAGTCGTACGATTGCGCAAATTTTACCCTTGGTGATATTAATAAGTTTGCTAAATCGCAGGGCTATGCGGTATTACAGGTGGTGAGAATAGCGGTAGAAGTTAAGATGCCTTTGTGGATAGCTTGCCAAGTGTTTAGCAGTAATATTTTACAGGCTTACAGCCGTCGTGGGGCCTCAGCCTTTTAATACAACTTTACTGGTAGGCCCTCTAGCGCATTCCAGCTCTAGTTTGAACTCTATAAGTTATACTATAGTTAAAATTAAGACTTAATTATGGTAGTATAGTTATAGAAGTTGTATTTTAAAGGTTTAATTTTTGTAATATAGATGCATACAAGTCAAACACACGTAACGTTCTAACCTGAAGAGGAAGAATCTAAGCCTATTTAGTGGGGGGTGTACGTATAGTGATTAGGGGGTATATAACTAGTAGTGGCCATTATTAAACCCTATAGTCACATTTTTTTTAAGACTTAGGGCTTTTAAATAGTATCAATTTTATTATACGGCTATTGCTTAGTCCTAATATTAATTTCATTAAAGTTAAAAACGCGTTATTAAAAGCGTAAGCTTATATTATATCTTATTAAATAGTCTGCTAATATAGATAAAACTATATAAATATATAGATATCTACTACTTAAAGCTATTGCAATACCTAGTAGGTGCTATAGTTAGGTCCTTCCTTAAAAATATCCTCCCTTGGCCTAAAGTGTCTCTGCTACTACTAGGGGGTAGAGCCTTATATAGAGCTAGTATAGCTTCGTATAAAGCTTAATGCAGAGCTTTATATAGAGCTTTGTGTAGAACCTTAGTAGAGCTTTATATAGAACCTTAGTAAAGCTTCGTGCAGAACTAGCAGAGCTTTATATAGAGCTTCGTGCAGAGCTATATATAGAGCCACGTGTAGGCGTATAGATATATAGCTGTGCAGATATACAGACATTTATACGGGCGATTAATTGCAGAGACGTTTATAGAGATAATTGTATAGGCAATTAATCGATTAGTTATATGGGCGTTCGTATAAGCGTTTATATAGGCGATTGTAGAACCTCCCTAGTATATTAGCGCTGCGTATTAGTAGAGCTTTGGAGCTCTGTATAGGGCTTCAGCAGAGCCTTAAGTAGAACTTTAAGCAGAGTGTTGTGCGGAGCTTTATACAGAGCTTTTGCAGAGCTCCGTGCAGGTCTCCCCCTAAGCTTCGTTTCGTAGAGCTCTCGTAAAGCTCTACGCAGAGGGCTGGCGACGTGGGCGTAAGCGTTCAGCGTTGGTATTTACTGCGCGGCTCGGCGGTGCAGAGGTAGAATTAGGGCCTCTACGGCAACAAATTCCTCTTAATGTCGCGCGCGTATAAGGAGTTGAAGATCTCACAGCTTTATAGAGTAGGCTTTTCTCTATAATTTAGTGTAATTTTTATATTAACAGGTATTATGGGAGGGTAGATTAATTTCGTTAAAGTTAATAAGGTCTTCTTATATAAACCGTATTTAGGTTTTCTATAAATCTCGCCAAAGGGCCTTAGACTAAGAAAACGATTACTGTCCTAAATAAGCTTAGCGGACGGTGCGGATATTCTTATATCCGTAATCAATTTCTTAGTCTAAGCTTCTAAGGTAATAATTATCTTATCTTATTCCTAGACCTTCTTGCCAAGGCTTATCTTACCAAGCCGCTAACCGCTTTTAGTAAGACCTTTATAAAAAGGTCTAGTATACAGTTTGGATTTTTATTAGTCCCGCGTAGGGTATTTAGGCCTATATATACCTACTTTAAGCTAAATTATCTTAACTTTTATAGCTCCCTAGGCTATTCTTAATGGCTATAATTACCAAATTAAACCTAGTAAAGAAGACTACGTTACCCGATTTACCTAATTTTAATTTATTGTTTTATTATCGCGCCTAACACCCCTAAGTTATAGCAGCCGCACCTCTCCTATAACTACTACCGCCCTCTTTCTATTATAGCTAAAGTACCTAAACTAATAAGCTAGCTTTAAATAACAATTAAGAACTATAAGCCTTTTGTTACGGACGCTTTAAGTACAATATTACAACTACTTAGGGAGGAGTCGGAAGAAGCTAGTTGGTTAATTTAGGCACGGTCTAGGATAGAGCCGGTAGAGCTATATAACGAAAAATGGTAACTAAGGTTATATAATATGCTACGTATTAAATAAGGGGGATAAGAGGAACTTACGTACCTTATATATAAGACGTATATTATATATAAGAAGGATTTTATAAGAGTACGGTTGTGTATTTAAAGGACTATAGTCTCTACCTAGATAGTTCCTTCCTTATAGTAATTCTTAGAATATAATTAGAGTTAATCTATTAGGCAACTACTCTACCAGTTATTATTACGTTGTTAACTTTAACTTACTTTACCTATATACCTAGCCTAATAATAAGCCTATTATAGTTCTTGCTATAAGGTTCTGTTACATAATTACTACCTAGTTATAGTAATAAGTGTAAAAAGCTAAATAATATGCTACTAAAAGCAGCCACTATAACGCTATTGACAGCGGTAACTACTTTAAGGTTAGGTGATACCAGTATAGTAGATACTAACTTATAGCAACCTATAACGGTTAAACAGTTATAAGAGATAGTTAACTAGTTAATAGCTAATAATATAGTAATAGAAGAAAGGGTTAATAGGATAGAAGCGGTAAGAATTAAGTTACTATTAATTAAGAGATTCTTAAGGGAGAGATTAAAACTTAAAGGATTCCTTATATAAATGCACTTTAAAGTTATATAGGAAGGGGTAAAACTACTAACACCTATGGATCGAATAGCCTACGCGGGACTATTCCTATTGGGAAGAGCAATTAAGTGGTTTAAGCCTTACTTTATAGAGATATAGGTAAATAGAATAACGACCACTAATTAAGAGGTGCGGTTTATATTCTTAAGCTAGAAAGGGTTTATAAAATAACTTATATAAATGTTTAAAGACTTAGAGGCAGTAACTATAGCGGAAAGAAAACTCCAAGATATTATATAATAAACCTTAGTAATTAAGTATATAATATAGTTCCAAACGCTAGCAATATAAGTAGAGTGGAATAATAAGGCGCTTATGGTATAGTATAAATAGGGACTTAAAGCTAAAGTCTAGGATGTAATTATTCTAATAAAAGATGCGAATACCCTACGGGATTTAATAGATTAGGCAATTAAGATTAATAATTAGATCTACTAAAGGGAGCAGGCTAAGAGAGGCTAAGATAGAGTTTTATAGTTATATAAGGCGTAAAGCACGTAATAATAAAAGCTAATTTAAAAACTATAGTATGGCGCAGAGCTAATAGACCTAAGTGGTACTAAAGAAGCCTATAAAAGATAGAGTAAGAAACTATAAAAACCTAGAGGTTAAGGATCTAGTAATTATAGGACTAAAGAGCAGAGGCTAAATTAGGGATCTTAGCAGCAGAAGACGTTTAGGCGGACTCTATAGTAAAGTTAATAGTTTAAAGATAGAGCTTATATAAATTGTGGGAAATAAGGTTATTTTGTAAGGGATTATAAAGATAGTTAAAGTCACTATATAATAAAGGGAACTAAACTAGTAGTAAAAGATATATACGTATAAAGGGATAATAGTATGCTATAAGGAACAAAAGAGTATTTAATTAAAAGTTTCGCGTTTTATTATAATAACACATACCGAATTTATAAAGACGCTAAGTATAGCGTAAGCTATTAGCTATAGGAGCTAAAATCTATAGAGTATAGAGGAACTAATAAACTAGTTCGCAGATCGGATATTAAGGACAATAAATTTAATATAGGCGAAACATTTAGTAATAATAAGGTAATAAGGGCGGCTTACTGGGAGTATATAGACCTCGGAAATTTTATAAAAGAGGTAGAGGATAATTCTACTATAGAATAGGGAATATTAGTAGGGATTAAGACCCCGCTAGATAAAATATCTATCGCTTCGCAAGACGTAAGAGAAGTAGGATAGTAAACCACTTCGGTACTTAATAAAGGCAAAAAGCCAAAGGCTTAAGATTCTTAAGATAAGATAAGAGATAACTAAGATTCTTAAAACGAGATAAGGTAAACCTAAGGACCTATAACAGACAGCAACTAATAGAGTAGGGTAATAGCTTAGTTTAAGGATATACAAATAAACTTAGGACAGAGTTTCCTATAGATATAAGACTCTTAAGACGAGATAAGTAAGATTTAAGATTCTTAAAACGAGATAAAAACACTAAATAAGCCTAGTTAGACTAAGGTAGGAGTAAAGCTTAAGTTAGAAGCAAGCTTAGGATTAAGAATCCTAAGGAACTAAGACTTTAAGATATAAATAAGGATTATTAATAAGATTAGAGAATCTGCAGCATAAATAGTAACTAGACTAGGAGACAGATATATAGACCTAGAGGACTTACTAGGGGAATATAGTGTTTAGCCTAAGGATTAAAAAATTAATATAAAGATTAAGAAGTAAGATAACTTTAAGGATCTACTTATAAGACGTGAAAAGAAAGAAACTATAGAAGAATTTAGAGCAAGAATTACCTTATAGTAAGAACAGAAACTAGATAAGAGATCTAGTATATTAGGACGTATAAGGGATAGAGCGCCAGTATAAAGAATAACTAATATGCCGAGAGCAGGCATACTAAAAGCTAAGTGGCTTACCGAACTAGAAAACGAAGAGGATTTAGGGATTTTAACTAGGTTTAAGGAACGATATACTAAAGGCTATTATAACGTAGTAATAAGGAAATACTTCCTTACGGATAAACCGTATACACTCTAGCAGCTATACCAAAAGTGGTATAGGCAAAGGCACAATAACGAGTAGGAAGACTTCTATATATAGTTAGACGAAAAAGTTATCTAAGACTACCCAATTACGAAAAAGGCAATAAGTCATATTAAAGGGGCCTTAATTATAACATTAAAGGATCTAGAGGAATAATTAGAGGACTAGAGAAGCAAGAGGCGTATCTTAGTACCTATAAATAAAGTTATAACGTTCAGATTAATACGACAGATGTTTAAACTTAAGGATAAAGAAGAGCTAAGAGTTAACCTAAAGCACTAAGTATATTATACGCTATTATAGATTATATATATAGATAATACGTATAATATATACAAAGCACTAAAGGATAAGCATTGGAAATACCCTATAAAAATATATTAGCTAGTAGAAGAATAGAAGTACTAAAATACTAAATATATACATAGCTAGCATCTAGTAGAAGTTTAGGAGTTAGGAGACTTAATACTTTAGCTAAAAAGATTCCTTACAGAAGAATGCCTAGACGGATAATAGTAGTAGGAATGCCTAGAGAATACGTATCTATAGTATATTAAGGACAAAAAGCGAACTAAGTATTAGCTAAAAGTGGACTAAGTATAATAGGATTAAGTAGCTAATAGTTAGAAAAAGTAGAGGCCTATGGGACTAAAGGGAGCCAGTAGTAGAGCCTTAAACCCTTAAAGGAATTTAAGGACAATACCTAAACCTATAAGTTAAATAGTAAGATTAATAGTTTAAAGCACTAATAGATAGTAGAGCGATAAGGAACTATATCTTACTAGTAGTAGTTAAAAGAATGGGTTTACCATATAGAAAAAAGGAGCACCCTTACCTATTAGTGACAATTTTAGGAGATCCAATAGCCTACGGAGGAGGTATTATTAATCTTAAAACAGGACCTATTTAGTTAACCATTAAAAGGAGATAGATTAAGATATTTTTTAATATATTACCATTAGAAAATAATAAGGCAGTACTAGGAATACCTTAGTTATAGGAATATAATCTAAAGATTAATTAGGTTATAGGGCAGGTCAATATTAGGGATACTTAACGCCGCAAAATGCGATAATAAGCTAAGATGGTATAGTACTAAGTTAGAGTAATATATAAAGAGACCGAGCGAGGCTTAAGTTATATACTAAAAAGATACTATAAGTACGGTAAGGGACTATAGTTGCTAGAGAGTAAAAAGCTATTAAAGTATATAGTATGGGACTATAAGATAGAATTAAAACCAGAAATAAGTTTAAGGTTCTTTTTAATTTATAAGCTTACTAAGGAGGAAAGTAGAGCATTAAAAAAGTTTGTCTAAGAAAATCTACAAAAGGGATACATTAGACTATCGCAGTCATTAGTGGGTTATCCAGTACTATTTGTACTAAAGAAGAATAGCAAACTAAGGCTATATATTAACTATAGTTAGTTAAACAGTATTACTAAAAAGGATAGGTATCCTTTACCCTTAATTAGCGAAATCTAAAATAGGATAGGTAATACGCAAATCTTTATAAAGATAAATCTAAGATAGGCGTACTATTAGATTAAAATTAAGGAAGGCAATAAATAGAAAGCAGCTTTTAGGTTAAAGGAAGGACTATACAAACTATTAGTTATGCAATTTAGGCTTATAAATGTACTAGCCATATTCTAGAAGCGTATTAACAATATATTAGGAGAATACTTAGATAAATTTGTTATAGTATACCTTAACAATATTATTATTTACTTAATAACTAAGGAAGAATACGGGGAGTACGTTAAATGGGTCTTAAAGAGACTATAAGAAGAATAAATGCTAGTAGTAATCAAGAAATGCGAGTTCTTTATAAGAAAGACCGATTTTATTAAATTTATTATTAAACTAGGCTAACTTAGTATAGATCTAAAAAAGATCAAGGCTATAGTAAATTGGTAAGAACTAAAGAACGTTACGCAGTTAAGATTATTCCTAGGATTTTGCAATTACTACAGAAGGTTTATAGCGCAGTAGTTAAAGAATATTAAACTATTTACGCGGTTAATAAAAAAAGAAGAACTATAGGTATAGGGAGAGGAATAGTAAGAACTCTTTAAAAGAGTTAAGGGGTTATTTACCTAAGAGCCAGTTCTTAAGATCTATTAACTAGGTCTAAAGACGGTTATAAAAATAGATATATTAAACTATATACTAGGGGTATGCTTTATATAAAAATATTAGAATAGATAGCACCTAGTAGTATACTACAGTTAAAAGATAATACTATTAGAGTTAAACTATAACATCTATAATAAGGAGTTATTAGGTATAGTTACAGCACTAAAGAAATAGAGAGCATTCTTATAAGGTATAGAGAAACTATTTATAGTTAAGACGGATTATAAGAACCTAATAGGATTTCTAATAATAAAGAAACTTAACTAAAGATAGGTTAAATAGGCAGAGATGCTTATAGAATACTATTTCAAAATTTAGTATACTAAGGGTATAGATAATACGCGAGCAGATACTCTAAGTTAAAAAGCTAAACTATAAAGCGACGAAAAGCCATTAGGGGCTTTACTGTAAAAAGACATAGACGGATTAATTAGGTATAATTATCCAAAAATTATAGCAACTTAAAAAGAACTAGACAGAGTTTATAAGTTACTAAAAAGCTTTTAGGTATAGAGAATTCTAGAAGTATAACTAGAAGATATATATAAAAATTAGGAGGTAATATATATCCTAAAGAGTATAAGAGAACACTTTATAGAAGAATTCTATAAGGGAATAACTTAAGAACACAATAGAGCTACGGGCTTAGTGTTAAGACTCTAGGAGGAGTATATTATTAATAAAATCTAGGGCTTAGCGTAAAAAGTTATAAGAGAATATCTAGATTACTAAAGAAATAAACCAACGAGGTATAAGCCATATAGAGGGCTATAACCTATTAAAATACCAGAGAGACCATAGGAGGTTATATTATAGGACTTTATTATTAAGTTGCCAAGATTAAGAGATCCTATTACTAGATAAGATTATAATATAATCTTAGTAATAGTAGACAAGCTTATAAAGTGGGGATACTTTATAGCATGCACGGAAGAAATCTTAGCGAAAAATGTCACTAAAATTTATATTAAAGAAGTGTTTATAAGGCACGGAGCACTAAATAAAATTATATTAGATAGGGATCTAAGATTTATAGCAGCATTTTAAAAGGTATTCTTAGCGGAGTAAGGAGTTAGAGTAGTAACTTTTACCGTATATTATCTATAGACAGATAGTTAAATAGAAAAATTAAATTAGACACTAGAATAGTATCTAAGGCACTATATTAATTATGCATAAAACAATTAGGTATTGCTATTACTAATTATATAGTTTATATATAATGCAACATCTTAAGAAGGAATGGGCATATTACTATTTAAGGCAAACTACGGATATAAGCTAAGAATATTGTTATTACTATAATAAGTAAAGAAAATAAGTAGCACAGCTAAAGAAAGAATAAAGACATTAATAAATCTTTATATAGACCTTATAAAATTAGTAAAGAAAGTATAAAAGAGAATAAAAAAGTACTATAATACTAAGAGATCTAAGGGACTAGATCTTAAGGAGGGAGATAAAGTATAGCTACTATACAAAAATTTTAAAAGTTAACAACTAAGTAAGAAATTGGACTATGTTAGACTAGGACCTTTTAAAATTATATAAAGAATTTCATTAGTTATATTTAAGTTAGACCTACTAGCTAAAATAAAGATCTACCCTATATAGTATATTGCGATACTAGAGCTAGTATATAGGAATATTAAGCCACTAGTTTATAAAGTAGATACGTATAGAGGATAAGAGGAAGACAAATAGCAAGTTTTAGGGATTATTAGTTATAAGGACATTGATAATAAAATATAGTACAAAGTTAAGTAGATAGGCTATACTAAGACTACCTAGAAACCACTAGAAAATTAAAAAAAAATACTATAAAAAAGGTATAAGAGTATTAGAAGAGATTAGGTTAGGCAGCATTAATAAAAAAGAATTACTAAAGAATAAGTTACCTAAGGGGGACCTAAGAAGAGCAGTTGCCGAGCTACTCAGATCTATTTCCTTCTCTATTAGAGGAGAATCCGTTCTTTTATTACCAAGTTTCTACAGACCCTATTTTATAAGTTTCTACTCCTTAAAGCGCACCTTCTTATAAACCTTCTTAAGACGGAGTAAACGAGTAGATGCCGCGATACGAGCATCTAGAGCCTTCTATTTAGCGCCCTAAGAACATTCCAACTTAGTAAAGGCTTAAGATAGTTCACTATCTAGCCATATAGTAGTAGATTAAATATAAGACCCCAAGACAAATTAATTAGGGAACTAGATAACTATTAAGAGTAATAAACCGCGTATATTTAGCATTAAAAGTAGAGCGAATGTTATAGGATAAACAAACATTCGCTTTAGTGTACTTTAAGTAAAAGGACAGTTATTATAAAGATGGGTTCGCCAACGTAATATAAACTAATCCCTCTTTTAAACAGCGAGAATATAAAGACGGTATAATCTTACTAAGAGATAATATTGCAGTAATAGTGCGAGCACGACGTTGGGCGTATAAAGAAGAAATTGCTTTAGGTATAATAAGTAATAATATTAACCAAATTAATTAGATAGATATTATACCTTTAGTAAATAACTTAGAGATATTCCGAATCTTTAAGGATAAAGATAAAAAGGAGGGAGATAGTATTACGGACGCTTTAAGTACAATATTATAACTACTTAAGGAGAAGTTAGAAGAAGCTAGTTAGTTAATTTAGGCACGGTCTAGGATAGAGCTAGTAGAGCTATATAATAAAGAATAGTAACTAAGGTTATATAATATGCTACGTATTAAATAAGGGGGATAAGAGGAACTTATATACCTTATATATAAGACATATATTATATATAAGAAGGATTTTATAGGAGTACGGTTGTATATTTAAAGGACTATAGTTTCTACCTAGATAGTTCCTTCCTTGTAGTAATTCTTAGAATATAATTAGAGTTAATCTATTAGGCAACCACTCCACTAGTTATTATTACGTTGTTAACTTTAACTTGCTTTACCTATATACCTAGCCTAATAACGAGCCTATTGTAGTTCTTGCTACAAGGTTCCGTTACACCTTTTATTTAGAACGCAAAAGAGTTAATTTAATATTGGAATAGCTATATAAGCACTACTAGAGCTTTATAACTTTTATTAAGCATTATATAACCACTTCTAGCCCTTTTAATTATAATATGCTAGAGCAACGTGTAAATAGGCTATAAAAGGCAATATTTAAAGAGCTAGAGGTTAAGGAACGGCTTATAGTGCATAATAATCGCTAGCTAGGAAGGCTTTATTAAGAACCTTTATATAAGTAAATAGAGTAAGAGTTAGAAGATCTTATACGCCTAAAAGAAAAGAATAGAGTTATTATTCCTAGTAGGCTTAAATAATTTAACGCCAAAGAACTAGTTAAAAAGCTTAAGCTTAATACAATTACTACTAACGTATAACGCCTTACTCTAACGCTATAGAGCTTCCTTATAGCTTTAGTTCAGTAAAGGCTATATACTAATTCTTGTAATATTACGCCTTACTATAATAAGCTCTTTATAGTGTGCGCAATCCTAGCGAATATATAAGCTCCTTAAACTAGCTTCCGGTTCTATACTACTTTAAGGGTTTATTTATATAATATAGGTATTAAGTAAAGGTATATTACACTTCTTTATAAATTAGAAGTTACGATATTGTATACTAGCCTTACCAAAATATAAAAGGAGCTAGAGGAAGTTAGCAGGGTATATACTTCCACACTAGAGGGTTTAGATAAGACGCCTCTATTACTATAGGCAGAGGGCATAGTTAAGGTATCTTAGCTATAGATTACGCACTTTAGGCGTCTTGGTTACTGCTAGTATAATAAATAGTAACTTTCTTATAGCGTATAATTAAGGCAACTACTTTAAAGGACTAAAACTAGCTGATAGTTATATATAATAACTTTAACTAGAATAAAAGGGTTTAATATAAGACTACGTTAAACACTAATAAGTACTTCTCTACTACTACTTCTAAGCTTATACTTAACCCCAAGTTTCTATATAACGGTCTTCGCACTTCTATACTTAAACCTACGGAACAGCTTACTCGCAGTATGATCTTTAATTATCTTAGTAACTAGGCAGACAGCTATATAGAATAATACTAGTTATATTAGATTGCTAAGGCCATTGCGTATATAATACCAAAAGTTAAAGAGCTTAATATTGCCGTAGACTTCTAGCCTAGTATGCCTATTATAGATCGTCTCCTTCCACAAAATCTATGCTACTTTATATTAGGTCCAATTCTAGAGAATAAAGGCACTTTAGAGGGCACGTATAGTGTTCTTAAGAATATATTTAGTGGCGATAATAGTAAATGCGGCTTTTAAGAGGGCTAGCTAGGGTATAAGGATAAATCCTTTAATAATAGTAAATTAGTCTTAATTAATAGCGATTAGAAGACTATAGGCCTCCTCCAATCTATACAGCAAGAGCGCTATCTTAAAGAGCGTCACTACGAACAGCTAAAATGGTTTCTTCCTATAGCTAGATTGTTCCATTAGCGAACTAACTATATAGATATAATATATAATATTTACTATGGACCATCCAACTACTTTAAGTCGTTGGATTACAGTAAGGTCCACCTTAGCGCGTATTAGGGTTATAAAATGCCGTTCCATCATAAAGAGGAGGTCGCAATTAAGTCCTTTAACGCCTAAATTACTGCCTACTTCCTTAGTCTTCTTCCTTAAAATATTAGGGATGAGGGTAATAAGGGGGTTAATAATTAGATTACCGGATAAGATATTAAAAGAGGTAATAAAACAGTAGCAGTAAGAGTAAGATTCCTTACTACCTTATAGCGTATTTAAGAGGAGTTCTTTTTACCTAGCTAATGGTCCTATAGTAATAAACTAGTTAATAAGGTATTTTAAAACTATGTTTAATTTATATAAGATATAGAGGTCTACCTTATATTAAAGTTTACTATTAAGTACGCTAATATAGGGCTTATTAAACGGGTAATTGTTTACTACTATCTTCTCTTTACTAGTAGTGCAAAGAGTTAATATATATAGTTAGCTTTATACCTTACTAGATTACTTATAACTAAAGCTATGGAATAAATCCTCTAAAGATTATTACTTACTAGCATATTAGTTAATTATAAAGGCTAGTAAGATAGTTAGTTTAAGATAAATCAACTTAATAAACATTACAATCTTATTCTTAAGCTTCTTCTTTAAGGCCGATAGAGAACTAGCTCAGATATAACTAAGTTATTTACTTAAGTATTACTTACCGCTAGTTACTACCTAGATCTGCGGTATGCTATAGAGGACGCATTTAGCTAGTTTAACAGCATATATTATATACTAGCTAACGTAGCTACTAATGTATATTACCTTGCGCTTAAGCTATTAACTACTATTATAAGGCGGCCTAGCGGACGAAAGAGTTACCTTAGCTATAAGGATATTGTTAATATTGGAACTTAGAGGCTCTTTAAGGGTTTAAAGGAAGGACAGCTTATAAAGCTACCTTCTAAATTAACCTCATTACAATTAAAACCTTCTAAAGCTAGAAAGTAAAGAATCCTAAAGCAACTAGCTTACTACGACTTGCTTATTAATAGCTTTAATGTAAAGCTATAAGGGCGTACTACTATAGTAGAAGGCCTTAACGATATTAATATAAATAAGCCTAAGACAATATTAATTAATACCTTACTTAATAGAGCTGCACTTAATACTTAATTTTACGGACTTCCTATCTAGTTTTAGTGTTTTATTTAATTAGTAAGTTAACTATTTACTTATAAGGTATAACACTAATTAATATATAACTATTTAGGTACTTATTTAGGTATTTATTATTTACCGCTGCTAGCTCTCTATTATTTACTACTATAATTAGATTAGTATCTATATATTGCCTTCCCTTTTAAAAAGTAGCTAGATCTAATTAACCTATAGTTTTGCCTATAAGCTTATTAAAATATCAGATACTTAGTTTAGCTTTAATAATATTCTTAACGAGATTCTTAAATCTATTCCTCTTCCTTAGCTTCTACTACAGCTTCTACCGCTTCCTTTACCACCTCTATAGCGGCCTCCGCAACAGCCTCCGTAACTATTATTCTCTACGCCGGCGTTATCCGGCCGCTTATCTTACCCCTTACGCTCTTACTAAGTAGCTAGCTCTAGAGACGTGTGGGATTTTCCTTCTTAAATAAGGAGAATCTTAAACGCGGTAGGCCTGCTAGCGGGCTTAGGTATATTATATTATATTAACACTAGCGTTTTACTGTTAATTATACTTTTAGAGCCACTACTACTACTAAAGTAGTAGGGTCCTTTTGGATTAAAATAGCGTTAGAAAAAGGGTTCTATAAAATTAAGAATCTTAATAGTACTAAAATAAGAGGTATACGGCATAGGAATAGGCTAAAATAATTCCGTGTATAAGATCCTAAGGAAATTAGGCTAGAAGACTATATAAATAAAAGTAACCATAGTATAGAAGAGGCCTTTATAGAAGAAGAGATACCTAAGGAGGAGGCTATAGCCTAGGCAGAGAAATTAATAACTAAACTGCCGTTATAATAGACGAGGGCGTAGAAGTAAGTATAAGAACTAGAGGAAGCCCTATAAAGGAAGAGGTTAATATAAGAGGTAGAGATAACTAGGCCGGTAACATTTAACAGAAGCGAGTATAAATACTTTAACTAGGGGACAGTCAAATTCTTAAGTAGGGGAGGGGAGCTTACTCTATATTCTATAAAATGTAAAGTTAGGCTAAACTCCAGTAGAGTATAAAGTAATATTAGCTGTTAGGAAAGGTATTCTCTAAGAAAAATTAGCTAGGCCCTTGCCTATAAAGCCCTTCTACCCTCTTGTTTAAATAACTTAATTGTTACTGCTTATTAAAGAGTTTCTTTATACCTATCTTTTGTATATATCCCTCCCTTCTAGCCACACCACGATTTTACTACGCCTTGAGGATTACAGTCCTACTAAGAGGTAGCCTTTTATAAAAATCCTTTTATAAGTAAGCTGTTACTTAAAATACCTATTACTATAAGTAGCAACTTATTTTCTTTCTTCTCTTTACCTCTATAATAAATACGCAAAGTAACTATAAGGACTAAGAATTTTCTACTATAAGCCTATTTCATCTTATTGCCACGAGGAATTAGGAAAAGAAGTTTAGTTCTTTAAAGTTGGTTTTAAATCCTGTCTTAATAACTATTCTTATAAGAAATAACTTTACGTATAGTCTTCTTCCTTCTATCTTTATTATTAATAGCTATCTCTTATAAGTATTTTATATTCTCACGCCCTATAATCTTTAAATTAATATTTTTATTTCTTTTTAAGTTAAGAGGAGAGCTGCTTTATAAGTATATTAGAGGTTAAAGTTAAGTATTATCTAAGTCTTATCCATCCTTTTAAAAATTATTAATATTATTATTATTATTATATAAAAGTCTTAGCAAGGAAAATCTAACTAATTAAACAACTTTAACCGCCGGTTAAAGTTCCTTAACATCTTAATATTTTACGTAACGACCTTTTTTTAATTCACCTTTTTAGTAGATACTATAAGATCTTTATTTTAATTTCCTATTATCCTATCTTATTTAGTAATACGCGCCCATTTACCTTTCTTTTGCGTTAAAAAGGTACTATTATTACTTTTCTCTTAAATTACTATCTATACGCCCGTTGCGTACGCGGAATTTCACTATAAAAATACCTAGAACTATAGAACTCCATTTAAAAGGAAAGCCGCTGCCTCTGCCTCTTATCTGGTTAATGGCCCTTGTATACTAAGGAAAGGCGTAGATAATAGAAGTTATCCTTAAGGCTGCTTTAAACCAGGAGCATAATATAGTTAAAGCTACAAAAAATGCGATAATTGAGATTAAAAAGGATGGGGAGCTTAAAAGAAGTTTAGAAAGTAAAGAGGGGAGAACGCCTTTACAGACATTAAAAAGCTCTCTAAGATTACCTATAAAATTAATGAAATTAAGGCGGTGCGGGATATAATTAAGGAGTGGGGAGATAAGCTTTTAGAAGGTCCCTGTAAGCTCTTCTACACTTAAAAAGCATCTATATCTTTATCTATTAAGTAAAAAGAAGTCAGATCTCTAGGGAGGATATATTAAAAATGGTTAATAATATAATACTAAACCGCCTAAAACTCTTAAAAGCTAGGATCTTAAGGACTCTATACCTAATACCCTTAGACTTTCTTACCGCCTATAAGTTCGGATTAGTAACTAATAAGAAGCTAATTAAGAAGTAGAAGCTTGTTTATTATCTAAGCTAGGGCTATAAACTCTTAGTACTAGCCTTAACTATTAAAACTAAAGAAGAGGAATCTGTACTAAAGCTAGTTACCCTAATACCTCTGCTATTACCTTTTAAAGAGGTTAAAGGCTTAAATACAAAGATACTGCGTAGCTCGTTTTTGTTTAGAGGTAAGGTACCTAAGGCATAAGGAGTAAACTCTAAATCTAATAAATCTACGTCTTTAGAGGATAACCCTTTTGCAGGCTCCCTATAGAAACGCTAGGCTAAAAAGGCTTCCAAAAGATCCCTAAGAAAGAAGTTAAAGATAGGGCCTATGGAACTTTTAGCTTCTAGTAAAGCTAATAGGTAGAAGAGAAAGGTAGCTATAATTACTAAAGCTAATAGAGAGATAATTGTTGGGAAACTATAGCCGAAGCGGAAAACAAAATGCTTATATTATTCTAAAACGCTAGCCAAACTAATTAAGACTCTTAATTCTAAGAAAGAGCTAGAGGATAGTATCCTTTCTATCTTATAATAGTTTATTATAGCCTAGCAATTATCTAGTAGACCGCGTAGGGTTAAGAAAGCTTATATTAGGCTTAAAGGGAGAACTTAAATAGGACTTTCTCGGAATCCACTATGCCGATTTATTTAAATAGTAGGAAGATACTAGAATTCTTAGCATCTTTAAGGAAGAGTTTAATATGTACGCGTACTATTTATAAAAGACTACTAGGAAAGAGAAAGATAGTATCCTCCGGACTATATATTATTCTTTACTATAATAGGTAGTTTATATAGATCTAGAGTATTATAGATACACTATAGCTTTACGCACTAATAATACTACTCGTTTTATTATATATCTAAGCTACGTACTCCGGTTTCTTAATAGCTATCTCCCTAAAAAACGGAACTTAGAAATTAATCTTCTCTAAATATATAAAGGAGCGCCAAATTCTAGGGAAGGCTAGCTTCGTTCTTATGTTTCCTTAATTAATAAGGGGGGTCAGTCTTATACGGAACTCCTACCTAAAATAGATAGGCTTACTTTAAGAGCGCGGGGAACTTAATAGTAGAGGGCGTATTAAGAATATAGAGACAGCCTGGACTAAGTCTAATGCTAAGAAGTTTAAACTTAACTAGATGCCCATTACGTTAAAAACTAGAGAAGTATAATTTACAAAAGCTACTATTGCATAAGGAGCACCTTAAGCAATATTAGGCCGCTTAATTATTACTCCAGATTTAATCGCATAGAAATCCCTAGGCTTAAGAGCTAGTAGGAAGTTATATAGATAAATCTAGCTGGCCTTCCCCTAGTATTGGCTCCTACTAGCAAACCTATTACTAATACTCCTCTATATAAATTCCCGGCCTATATATAACTGCGGGCAAAGAGTGCCCTTTAAATGCTTTGGTTGGAAGACTTTTATAGGATAATCCTTAAGTAAGAGTAGAACAGCGGATAATCCTAAATCTTACCTTAAATAATAAATATAAAGCATTTTAGGAGAGATATAGGGCGTGTATTACTAAGGCTGTTTAAGATATCTAGAAGCGAAGATGGAGCTACTACGCCTTAGAATACTAGGATTGCCACCCTAAATCTTGGTCCTAATATCCTTAATAATAGAGTAGTGCCTATGGAAGTTAACTAGAAGCTAAAAGATATAAGTAAACCTAAAGAAGATGGCTTTTAGAGTGCTGTTTCTAAACATTTACCGGCATTTATTAATACTCTAGAGGTTACTAATAAACTAGTAGTATTAAGCCGCCCGACACCTTCGCCAATTTTAGAAAAAGGCACTATTTTAGAAGAACAGGTAATTAATTCTAGCGTTCTATAATCTTTTACGTAGAAGGAGATATAGGCAGAAATAGATACTATTTAAGAAAGAGTATCTTTAAGTCTCTAAGCTGGTGCTATTAGTATAAATAATAACGTAAGTGTAAAGCTTAAGGTGGAGGGCGTTACGGATAAGAATAATATAGAAGAAACAAAAGCAATAATTAAGGAGGGAGTATAGGCAGCTTTAGAAAAGTTAAAGGAGTATTAGGCGTTAGGCTATCTTCTATCTTTAGGTATTTATTACCTACTAAGGGGGTTATAAGAAAACGTTAGGGGATAACGTTTTAGGTAGGGGTGGTAATATAGTGGTGTTAAATGCCTTAGTTATTTTAGTTTATTTTTTTATTATATATAGAAGGCTTAGGGTTATATATATTATAAAAGGAGCTTAGGTTTTAACCTTACCTTACCTTAACATAATATAATTCCTTCTCCCCTCTATTTATTCCTCTACCTCTCTAGTATAATAAAAATGTTTATTAGTAGATTGCGAGCACCTCTTACTTCTACTAACAATATTAGACGTCTCCATTTTTAAGCTATATAGCTTTTACTTTTATATATAACTTATTTTATAATAAACGACGTTGCCTATAGGAGGTACAAATTTAGTGGCCTAGTTTGTACTAGTAATTATAAAGATCCTAGAGAAGCATATCCCAAATATAGTAGCACCCTTTCTTAATAATATTACGGTAAAAGGAGCTAAAACAACCTATAGAGGTAAGGAGGCTTTATTAGGTATACGCCGCTATATACTTAAATATATCTAGTAGTTAGACGCTATACTTATAGATTTAGAAAGAGCAGGCTGCATAATTTCCGGTACTAAATCGCACTTCTATAAGTCTAAAATAGTAATTATAGGATACCTTTATAATGGTGACAGACGACTACTAGAGGCCTTAAAAGTAGCGAAGATTATTTTATAGGAAGAATGTAAAGACGTCTAGTTAGTTAGAGCATTCTTAGGGGTATACACATACTATAGGATATAGGTTATTAACTTTTCTATTATAGCGGAGCCTCTATTACGGTTGCTTAGGGAGGGCGTAATATTTTACTAGGGACTAGAGCAATTATAAGCAATAGTAACTTTAAAGACAGCTATTACCATAGCGCTAATACTAATCTAAATTAACTATTCGCCTGGGGCAGGAGAAATTATATTAATAGTAAACTTAAGCGGTGCTGGATAGGAAGTAACATTAAACCAACTTAATAAAGAAGACAGGCGCTACCCGTGTAGGTTTAAGAGTGGGATATAATTAAAGGGAGAACGGAAGTACGACTCTGGAAAGCTTAAGTATAGAGCTTTACTTTATGCGCTTAAGAAGTTCTAAGTCTAGCTATATAGAGCGCGATTTATAATTAAAATAGATGCTAATACCCTAGTAGCCTAGCTTAATAGGTTAGCAACGGATCTCCCTAGCTTATTAATAACTCGTTAGTTAGCTTAGATTTAGTTATAGGATTTTAATATGCGGTATATACCTAGAAAGGAGAATAGCGTAGTAGATAGCTTACCCCAACGGCCTATATAAGAGGGAGAATTAAAAGATAAACCTAAGGAGGATCTAGAGGACTTTATAGATTTAGAGCTTAGGTATATTATATACGTAATAAATTCAATAGTGCTGCGAAATAAAGATCTAAACGACAGCCCACTTAATAATACGTACTCTAAAGAATGCCGGAAGATTGCGTAATAGCTATTAACACTTTAAAGACCTTAAGAGATAACTATAAAAGAGTTTAAAAGCTTTAAACGCAAGGCAGTTAAATTTAAGATTAAAGAATAACTCCTATTTAGAAGAATAAGTAAGAATATACTACTATAAAGAGTAGTAGATGGCGAGAAACACTAAAAGGAAATACTGTAATAGATATATAATAAGAACGGACACTATAGGAAGGAAGGAACGTACATAAAGGTATTAGCACGATATTAGTGGCCTAAACTCTATAAAACGGTTAAGAAATATACAGAAAAATATCCTAAGTGCTAGAGATATTTATTAAAGTAAAAGGAGGAAGCCTTATATCTAACTTAAATAGCTACCTATTTATACGAGTAGAGGTTATAAATAACAGTACGCGCAGAGCGTATGCGGTAGGGGCTGTATAGCGTAGCATAGGTTACCTAACTGCCTACAGCCCGATAGATAGCCCGACCTTTACTACCCCTTTTTTTCTCTTTTAGTAGACGATAATAGAACATAAATAAACTAAGAAATAGTTACCTTATATTACAATTATAGTACCCCTAGGTGATACCGACACTAATTAGTAATATCATAGATTAGAGCCCAGTGTTATTACGAAGAAAGATAATACGCAATCGCTCCTACTAAGGCCCGTTGATCTCGTCGCGTTTGCTAAGGAGAATCCTTCCTACTAAGGCCCTAGGAACTTAAAGAACCGACTCCTACTAAGGCTTCGTTCGGTTCGCGTCCATTACGCAAAAACTAACCACG
>Ga0307515_10008260_pt1 | contig 20345 bp, 21 predicted proteins | sample 17_EM_MG_FD_194513 | JGI IMG/M metagenome (GOLD analysis project Ga0307515, IMG submission 194513) | Populus trichocarpa ectomycorrhiza microbial communities from riparian zone in the Pacific Northwest, United States - 17_EM | ecosystem: Host-associated > Plants > Roots > Unclassified | place...
ATTGTTACTTATTTTATTTGAAATAATTTATGAAATGTTAATTATTATTATTTTAATTTCTTCATCTTTTATTTTTTTTATTTTTTAGATTTGATCTCTATTATTTTGATTATTATTTATTTTATTTAAGATAATTTATGAAATTATATTTTTTTTCAATTTTATTCTCATTCAACATTTTAATTTGTAAGATTTGTTCCTTATTATTTTAATAAACTTGAAAAAAATAAAACATTAATAAGTTATTTTCCAGTTCATTTTCCATGACATAACCAAATACTGAAAAATATTTTTTAATTTATTTTTTATTACACTATCAAACATCAAAAAATAATTTATTTTTTTAAAATTTACTTTTTAAAATAAATTATTATTGAACAAACAAACAGAATCAAATAATAATAAAAAAAAAGGTAGAGAGTGGAAGGCACTGCTTGGTCGGCTAGCTTAGGGGCAATTATTTCAGGAATTAGTTTAGTGGCAACACTGTTGATCTCGAAAAAGAGATGATTGGTTGGCCGTGCTCTCGAAAAAGCGTGTCCGAACACGGCTCCAAGACATAATTATGATAAAGGGGCCACTCAACATTTATTAATATAGAGTATTCATAAAAGTAAAAGTAAGTGGGGAGAAGGGACCTATGATCACTGTATGCTCGAGAGGGCGACCTACGGTGTGCTTATGATCCTTTGTTTGAGCTTTGCTCGGACTAGCTGGGTTTATCTTCGAGGTCGTGACAGTTTCGAGGGCAGGTAACCCTATCCGAATACCGGCATAGGACAACGAACCTATCAGGTCCTGGGCTGTTATTTGCATGGCCACTGCCTCATGTCTCGTACCTTTTTTTTATTTTTATATATAATTATAGATGTTTAAACAGTTTACATGAATTAATCCTTCAATATATTATATCTAAATTTTTAATCATCCTATAAAATTTATGATACTTAAACTAATAATATTTTAAAAAATAAATCTAGAATCAGATTAATTAAATTACATTCCACGTGATTCTTCCATGTCTCCTCGTACTTGTTCCAAGGCTAAGTAAGGGATAGGATATTACCCGAGCCCGCTCACATGGGGATCGAAAGTCCAAGACTTGCCAGGAGGCTGGTGTTTGCACGGAAAATAAAATAATTAAACAAGTATATTCTTGAATAAATAAACAAATGGACGAAGATAAGACCAGCATCTTTCAGTTCATTTCAAAGGTAATACTTTAAGATTTCTATATATACAATTAATCCCTACCAAACCCCATCATATATACTGTGGAAATTTATATTGAAAACTTCGGAATGATTGGAATTGCACGTTTTTAAGCATGACTACAATTAATTATCTCTTAAAGTCTACTCCCAAGTACTATTCTTTACATAACCATGCTTTAGATGCTTGAATCTCAAAAGAATAAACAAGAGATTTAATTATCAAAATATTATTAATTATAACTCTTTATGTAAAAATAAAAATAAAAATAAAATGTTAGTATTAAATAAGAAAAAAAATAGAAAAAAAATTGAGAAATATATTTAATTATCTTCCACGAGCATGAAATATTTTACTAAAATCTTATTGCAAAAAACAGCTACCCCCCTCACAAGCAAGTCGCGTCTAATCCTTAACAAGCAGATGGTTTTCGTCCCTCAATCTTGCTCTCTCCATTATATATATATCTTGCTTGAGGTTTGGAAAACCACACAGCCTGTTCTTGCTTCCTCTCCTCTCATTACATACTGCTGCACAAGTGCAAGCAAATCCAAACCAACCGTTGAAAAGATCATCGACTTGTTTATATATAATCTTTCAAGCACCCCCACGTCCAGCTAGCCCAGAAATCATTTCAAGAAAGATGAATAGCAGTCGTCCTGTAGAGCACTCATCAGCAACAGTTTTTGGTGGGTTTGCTCTCATTTTTGGAATATCCATAGGTGTTGTTTCAGCAATAGCAATGGTCATTCTTGTTTACTATTTCTGCACACGGAAACCAATACCAAATGACCCTTCTGTGGACGATGGCTCCTCATCTGATGGCGATCCTGTTACTATTAAAATAGGCCTGGATGAAGCCACTCTTGATACCTATCCAAAGCTGCTTTATTCTGAAGCAAAGGAAAGGCTTGAAAAGGGTGATGATTCGGTCGCTGCTTCCAATTGCTCAATTTGCTTGGCAGACTATACAGATAGTGACTTGCTGCGGCTGTTGCCTGAGTGTAATCACCTTTTCCATTCACAGTGCATTGATCCATGGTTCAAGCTGCATACTACTTGCCCCGTATGTCGAAACTCGCCTTCCAGGCCACCTCAGCGAGAATTCTTTGGTACATGGTTTCTACGGTTTGTGCATTAAGAGGTTTTGCTGGAAAACTTATTCTGACTGCAGAAATTTTCTTAAGACCTTTGTAATTGTGCAAACTACAAAGTTTTGCAGCTAATAAAGCCAAGTATTGTAAAAAAACACAATCCATCAGATGCAAGGATGCAGCCGAAATGCCATGGAAATTAGACCATGATTCATTTGCGCATAACAAGGTACTCGAAATTAGACCTTCAACACATGATTCTGATCGGCAGTTGTTCATTATTTTGTCCTGAATGCAAATACATTTATACATTATCAACCAATTACTGCTCTTTGCGCGGCAGAGGTTAAACAATGACTTAGATTGTGACTTGTGACTCTGATTTTTTGTCCTGAAATGAACATTGAGATATAATTTTCAACCAATTACTGTTCGTTGGTTGAAAGATCCCTCATATGACATCCACCACATGATGTATGATTAGAATAAGGACAATAACCTGGTGATCTAGTTCCATTCTAGTGAAGTTGATACAATTCATAGATTTAAAATTGCTGGCCCTTGGAAGCATGAAGGATACCTCTACTAAGAAAAAGTCAATTAATGCAGGAGTATTTTACAAGCATGTTGCAGCATAGAATCAAATTGTTATTTTTAAACTCGAGTGCTTGGCAACTAGTATCCTGAACTTGATTACCGTCATAATTAATGAGTTAATTAACATATATATAGTCAAATTTCGAGCACATTCCCAATTTGACATTAAAAATATTGGCAACTTGTGCTCATGAGTTGTGTTGATCGACAAGTCCACCAGGTTTTATCAATTTAAAATTTAGATGTTGAGATATTAATTGCTCAACTAGCATGCACAAACAACATCCCTTACAAAATGCGGAAGCCACTAGCCTGAGTTACAACATGAACCTGTGAGTCTGTGTGGTTCCATGGGACTACTACGAGGGACCAGTGGTTGCGACACATTAGTCCACCCACCTTGCGATGGTCCAGTTGATGAACTAGCTGCCATAAACCTTTAATATGTGGAAGATATGTGCTCGAATCTCATACAAACCATTTGATTAATCACATGTTTCAGCAATGTCAAGGAGATTATGAGTCCATCCTGGGATAGGATTTGTTAGCTTCCATAGAGAGTCTTGATTTAGAGCTTCAAGAATCCGCTCTAGGAATTTAAAATGAAGAAGATTTTCCACTCTCAATCTTTTTAATGAATAAAAAGATGTTAGGTTAAATGAAGGAGACACTAAAGAATCAAAGTAGCACAAACAACGTCCCTAAACATAACGCACAAGCCAATCCAACAACCGTTACACCAGAATTAGCACGCAATCCCTTTCTTCTTCCAGCGTTAGGAGCTATTGGACTATTGTTAGGTACAGAAGGTTGTGATACATCAGTCCACCCAGCTTGAGATGGTCCAGGTGCTGGATATGGACTCAAGGTTGGAGGCGAAGAAGGCGGTAGCGACGGCAAGGGTGACGGGGCTGGTGAATGCCCTGTAGAATAGTAAAACTTGTGGACCACAACCGAAAATCTTAGGCCTAGATCACAGTAATTCGAGATGTTGCAAATGTAGTAATTTACACCTTCATGAATTAATATTGCCAATGCTGGACTTCTTGTAAGGATCCTTATTGGATTAAGAGCAGTGCAGCTCTCGTAGTCTAGCTTTGGCACTTGTATCGCATTGAAGAACTCGTATTCAAAGTCAAAAACTGCATCCGAGAAAATTAACTAAAACTGATAAATGTTCCTTAAACAATGATCATCCATCATCGATTGATCCTTATAGAAAAAAAAACACTGGAAAATGTATTTTACGTGTTGCGCGGATGGGAACGAGAAATCATCACACGAATCTGACTCACCGAAACAATTTTAATTTGATGGATGCAATGGACATAAGAGTTAGCGAGACATACCTAAGACATCACCGATATAGAAAGTATGAGAGGAGGACCAGTTACAGTAAAAATCAGGATGTGGTGGGATGGACCAGATAGAGCCTCCCACTGTGTACCTTAAACCAGAAGTGGCATCAAATGTTGCAATAATGGCTTGTGCAAACAGTATTGCAATGCAAGGATGTCTTTGCAGAGCCATTGAGGGAGATGGAAGGTTTGTGCTCCAGTACCGTTACAGAGCAGTGAGGAATTTGGAGGAGGTAGAGAGGAAGATGTCTGAAGGTGGTGGGAGATATTACCATATTCATGGATGTGTAACTGACCAAAGGGCTAATAATAGCTGCTAGCAGCCCAATCAAGAAATATATGGAAACAAAATCCTCCCTTTTCACAATTTCTCAAGTCCAAAAAAATCCCATTACTTCAACGATATTCATCATTTTGTATTTTATTTACTTGTGATTGACGATTAATTTATTATGGATTTTTTTTCTGTTATGCTTCTTGTCTCACCTTTGTTAAATCTGGTTTATTCAGATGATTTAAATACTGCATTCTTTATTTGTGTAAAACTCCATGAAAAAAAGGTTATTTTCCATAAAAAAATAATAATAATAATTCCTTTTTAGGGTTTTTTCTTTTCTTAAGTGGTGGGCATGAAATAAGAGGGCCTAGCCCAGTACAATGAGACATGGAATGGGCCCATCTGCAAAAACATGGCTAACGACCCACCAAACCCCCATTAAAGGGCTCCGAACAACTTGTTGAATATTTAACTTTTTTATATATATTCTTAGAAAACTTTTGTTATTTCCGTTCATAAAACACCTTTTTTAAAAAATGAAAAATTCTAATTTTAAGAATATCTCTTCTTAAATCACTAATAAATACATTTCAACCCTTATGAGATTTATAAGTGTTTTTCCGTTCAACTATTAATATTTCTTGAGAACTATTTTTTACATTAATTTTATTATAGTTATTAAACTTATTAATGGATTAATTAGAAAAACACGTGTCGGGGCTGAGTTTCAATTTGAATAAAAAATGATATTAACTTAGTCGAATCTAACTAGTCAACATCAAAGAAATAATAATAAAAAAATTGATGTTATTTTTATATAAAAAAAATAATTAACTTGGACACCCAATAACTCAAATTTGTTTTATTTCAAGTCATCCTTTACCTCTTGCACCTTGTAATTTCACTTCGAAAAAGGAAGGTGGGAAAGGCACATAAAGCATGATGAATATACTCAAGAAAAGGCCAAAGGCCAGCAAAGAAGTAGGCCCATGACATAGATTATGACCGTTACCCTGTGGAAATCATCACCCCACCAAGCTTCATCACATGGAGATACACACATCACTCACTGATATAGATAGGTTGCAGATACTCTACTTCTAGTCTCACCTCATAGAATCCCTCCGCTTTTGTCCCCGCACAACCTTTTTTTTTTTTTTTTTTGAATTTTTAAAGTCATAAACAGCTTGATAGCCGTTGAGGCTGAAAACCCTCTCTTCCATCTCTATCAAAGTGAACCAGAAGGAGAGAAATTTGTCTCTATCCTTGATCATTTTCGAATCTTCTTGTACACATCTTTATCTACTTCTCCGTATCAAATTTTGAATACCCAAATTTGAAGGAGCTGAAAAGATGAAGGGAATGATGAAAGGGAAGTTGATGAAGAAGCTCAAGTCAATCAAGCCAATTGGGTACTTGAAGGAAACTAGAGTTCTTCAAGTGAATGCAGCAGATGGGTTCATTGAGACGTTCATAAAGAAGCCGATTCTCAAAGCTCAAGCTCAAGCTGAAACCCCAGAGGTGATGGTATGCAAAGAAGTGGAGCAAGAAAAGGTTAAAGATAGCAGCTTTGTTGTTAATCAAGAATCAGATGTTATCGATGTAAATGAGCTTATGAGAGATCTTGAAGAGGAGGAGGAGGAGGAAATGGAGGTCGATGATGATAAGGAAAATGTTAGGCCAGTAGTGAAGGCAAGAGTGGATCTTTTTGGGGTTAAAGATAAGGAGGAGTCAAAAGGGTCTAATTTTAGGCAATCCCCGTTGTCAGAGATTGATATCTCATCTTTCCGGCGACCGGATTTGAATTCTGGGAGCCTTTTTGACCCGAATTTGTTGTCTGCCTTTGAAGAAGCAGTGAAAGAGCATATGAGAGTGAGTGAAGAGGAGAGACGAGCAAGAATTGAGAAAGAGAATCTTGAAAGAATGAGAGAAGAACCAGAGAAGAATTTTGAAAACCAGGAAGAAGAACCACCATTGAAGGCTCGTCGAATTGAGGAAGGTGATGATATTGACCCTATATTAGGCTTCCCAGAGATGTGTCCACCAGGTGGTAGTGACTCAGTAATTCTCTACACAACATCACTTAGAGGGATCAGAAAAACTTTTGAGGATTGTAACAGCATTCGCTTTCTCTTAGAGAGTTTTCGGGTGCTATTTTTCGAAAGGGATGTGTCAATGCACATGGAGTTTAAGGAGGAGTTATGGAGGGTTTTGGATGGCAGGGTGAACCCTCCAAGGCTTTTCATTAAGGGGAGATATATAGGTGGAGCTGAGGAGGTTTTGGCTTTGCATGAACAAGGTAGGTTTAGAGTGCTCTTTGAAGGGATTCCAATTGATATATTCATTGGTTCACCATGTGAAGGATGTGCTGGATTTAGGTTTGTGCTTTGTTTCCATTGCAATGGCAGCCATAAGGTTGTTGCAGAAAATGGGTTGTCAAGTACCTGCCAGGATTGTAATGAGAATGGGCTGATAATCTGTCCCCTTTGCTGCTGAAGATAAATTGTGTTGGAGTTGTCCCTTGTTACTTGAAATTCTTTTTCTTTCCAGCCTTGCTTGTTTGGAGGGTGCTGTCATCATTACAAGGATTCCTTCCCATTCCTTTTTGTAATGCCTGGAGTAGAATATAGAACCAGCCTTTTCCATGATCGCTATGTAAAATTCATAAAGAATAAGCATGCTATACCTTTCTAAGAAGCTTCATATTCATTTTCAATGTAGCCATTCTTTGTGTGAAACTTTGGTATCTTTATGACTCACTGTAGCAGCAACAGAGCCATTTTTCTGTAATAAGCATAGAAGTTGAGATTTTCTTTCTCACCCCATTTTCAAGCATCAAAAGTCAAAATCAACCGATGAGAAAAGCATCCCCATTAATTAACATTTTGATAAAGTAGCCAAGACTTTTGATTTCTAAACCGCGATTAACAAGTGCTCAATGATACAGGAGAGTGAAACTGGTATCAAGATAGATATCTCCACCTGACTTTCAGTTGAGAATTTTGAATTTAGTTTCTGCTTCGTAACAGCCATTGCAAACACTACAACCATAAGGAAAACAGGCTCGGCAATTTTATATATATCCTCAAGCAACACATCTGCTTTCCCATGCAGCAAGAAAGCTACCTGCCGATGCCCAGAGTAGAATTCTTGACAGAATCGCCGTACCATATTTTCCACTATAGTGTTGTCCTTCTCGTCTACTGAAATGTGTTGATTGCAGAAAACACCACCAGTTGCCCCTTCTTCCTTAAGAGTGACACCGCTTTAACGCTCTTTAATCTTGCCAGCCTCCAAGTCCAGTTGATAATGTGTTGGCTCAAGAATCCTTGCATATACATGCTCTAAGGGAAATATCTCAGTTAATAATGCTGAAGCAAGGGATATAAGGGAAGACACTGAACCATTCCGAGCGAAAGCTAACTAAATGCACAGAAGCAGAAGACTGGTCGTGCAATCATGACCAGAATTATCCAAGTCTCTACTTTTAGAAATAAAACCTTGTCACACAGACTATCCTATTTTCCGCAGAAACCCTTAGGATGGAAATAATTAACAATCCCTGACCACTTGATGGAGATCTATTCGATGCTCTCAGAACACCCAGCTGCAGCCATGACAATAGCAAATGGAACATAGTCTGTCTTTGAAGTGTCTAAAGTCTCTTAAGCAAATATTTGCAACTTCTCCTGCGAACATGATTTGATGAAACCAGATATCACCCATTCAGCCAAATGTAAGATCGTGAGCCCATGAGAAACACTACCAGGTGGCTAATCTTCCTTTCCCCAAATCCCCAGCAACGCATTCAAAATTCGAACATTATGAACAACCACAGAAGAACATAGAGCATACCCAATACCTGCAAGAACATCTGGAATGACCCTGCCAAAGGGACTAACCAATCTGTACTCATCCTCCAACAACCTACAGAGCAACTCCAAGCAGACTGTTTTAGAGGATTCTGATACAGAAAGCACAAAAGAAAAGGCACCTAGTAGCAGTACACTTTCAGAGAGAAACTCGGGGCTCTTCTTAGAACCAAATTCAATAGCTAAAAGATGAGACAGTGACACCACAGCCGAATCAATGAGTACAGAAGAGGGTCTTAAGGACTTTCTGACCCAGATATAAAGAGTCCGGAGAAGGAGAGGATATGCTTCATGGGGAATCACGAGGTTTGTAGAGGATAAAATTGAAACTAGGAGCTTCGCTTGGGGGGTCAGCAACATGAAGGGATGTGCGAGCATCAAGAAGAATTTTCAAAGACAGAAAGCGATGGGACTCGAATGATTGGTGTTGAAGGCAGTCTCTGAGCTCAGCCCATGATTGAATGATGGCACAGCCAGATGAAGTAGAAAATTGGTCTGCAGAAGTGTCGCTACTACTACCACTTGTGCTCCCCAGCCATTCTCAAGGATAAGAGTATTGGCCTGTCTAGCCATCTTACTATTCCGAACTGCAAAAACCAGTTATGTAACTCTTCTTCAGATGCAAAAAACAAAAACCAACACCCAGCAGTGCATAAGCATAACCTATATCCATTAAAACCTGTTTAAGAAATGTGAGAAAGGCCAGAAAATGTTCTAGTTAGCTATATTCAAGATTATTTAAAAACCAAGCTCTAAAATACAAGAACTATCATCAAAATTCAACACCGAGGTGAAACAATCCCAATAGGATGAGTTATCAGTTAGCTTCCAAAATTAAAGTTAAAGAGCAGAGAACCATGTAGGATCACACGTGTGTGAAAAAGAAATGATCTTTAAACAACATGGATATGTCTAAAATCCATCAAAATATTTGCTTCAAGGTCAAAAACATAACCAGCAAAGAACGTATGTGAAAAAGAAATGAACTTTAAACAAACCCATGTTCAGAATCCATCAAGATCACTGCTTTCAAGTTAACTGAACAAAATATGAAGGATATAAGAAGGATAAGGAAAACCCATCTTGGAAAAAGTAGGGAAAAGAAGTAAAATTGTGGTTCTTAATGGGAGAAACGAATGCTCAAAAGCTTTTCAAAGACAAAATTAGCCATTACTTATTAATAAAAAAATTATATATTCATGAATATTTATAACTCATTTTAAGTTATTAAGTTAAATTAATAACCAAATAATTTAGAATTTAAATCTTATCATTTTATTTCTCAATCAAAACAAATTAAAAAAAAAACAAAAAAAATGAATAATATTCAATTATGAACCCAACAATATAGATCTCAAATCAAACCAAATACAAAAAAAAAAAGACACAAACATATTACAAATCATGTAAATATCAGTAATTTACTATTTATTTATTTCAATTATCACAATTTTATCAAAATATTTTTTATTTTAAAAAACACTAATTCAATTTCATTCAATTCGGTATAAATTTGGGTTAAATTATCATACCTACACAAAAACCCATCAAGTATCTTCTTTTTGTCTTTATAATAAGAAATTAGATTTCAAGTTCAAGAGCATGAAGCTCTATTGTTGTAAGAGACTGGTCGTTGCCTTAAAATTCAGGAATCTTCAAACAATCCAATTCCGAATGAAGCGAAAACATCATGTGAAAAATGGAGTGATGTCTTCTCTTAACGGCTCAATCTGCAATTTCATTCCATCCCATTATGGCTCAGAGGCCTACATAGAGTAAGCCAGCCCATTAAGATATCCCAAACTATAAAATTTAATTTGGCTCACACTGTTGAAGGAGCTGTGTACGGCCATAGGACGCTGATGATAGTATATAACTCTTCCCCAGTATTTATGCTCTCTCAAATGAGTTGTTATCGTCTCCAAAACATCCTCACCGCGCTCCCTGCTTGCATAAACATCACTTACAACCCGCAACCCTGCTACCTCACATTTACCTCTCCCCCATCAAATAATTCCAGGTTTTGTTTTCTTACAAATGCAATGTGAAGAAGTGCCCACCTTGTTCAGTTCTTACATTTGTTGTACACGTTGGTTTTATTTTATTAATTTTTTTTGCAGGGTTTTGTGTTGCGGTTATAGCTCCAAGAATCAAGTGAAAAAAATGGAGGCGGGTCATCATGATCTTTCAAAGGTTACAGTGGTTGGTGATCCTCAGTTACTCCAAAGGAAAATCGATGCAGTTTGTTTGGCTGGTCCTGCTAAACTCCAGGTATTTCTTTTCTTTTATTATCATAATTTTTGGGCTCTTTTTATTGATTTTTGAGTTTAATAAAGAACCCTTTTTTTCCTTTTCTTGATTTTGTTTATTGGAATCAAAAGATTTTTTTCTTTTAAGTGATATAATGATAATTTATATTTGTCTCTTAATGGATGACAAGGACAAAGTCTTTCAGTGATTTTTTGTTGTTGTTGATGTTATATATGCAAGGTGATAGCAGATTTTGATGGAACATTAACCAACTACTTCGTGAACGGTCGTCGAGGGCAAAGTATTTTACTGTCTTAATTGTGGTTCTGTTTTTGCAGTTGAAAATCTGTAATAAATTTGGACTTTTGAGTTTCTTGTGATGGCAATGTGTAGGCAGTCACGGAATTTTGAAGCAGGGGAACGCGGAGTATGATGACAAGAGGCAGGCATTGTATGAGTACTATCATCCATTAGAATTCTCCCCAACAATTCCAATTGAAGAGAAAACTAAGCTCATGGAAGAGTGGTATGTCACTCTATTTATTGTGTCCCAGCTATTTTGACTTACCGTTACTAATACGATGATTTGACAAATTTGCTATTGTGGTTTATAAGCACCTAAATGATTTATAGTGTTTTGATTTTAGTTGTAGTTTGGGAAACTGAAGTAATAGTTTTTCTAATGCAGGTGGGGGAAAACCCATAATCTTCTGATTGAGGGAGGCCTCACATATGATGCAATCAAGGAGTCTGTTGCTAGCTCTGCAATTGCTTTCAGGGATGGTGTGGTTGAACTTTTTGAGTTTTTGGAGGTAAAATTTTGTCATTTCGAGATAAGGTTTTGAGCTTTGTCTTTTCTAAATAGGGGTATTCATGTCAAGTTGTATATCACCAAATTTGCTTGTGTTTGTAATTCACAGGAAAGAGACATTCCAGTTCTCATATTCTCTGCGGGGCTTGCAGATATCATAGAGGAGGTTAGTTTACAATATATGTTTTTCTGGTGATTCTGTACTATAACCAAGTGCCTTAACTAACTAATTTCTATGGTACCTTTCGCCGCACTTGCTTCTTCTTTTCACTGTGCCAGGTCCTGAGACAGAAAGTCCATAGATCTTTTAAGAATGTTAAGATTGTTTCAAACCGAATGGTATTTGATAATGATGGTTGCCTCATTTCTTTCAAAGGTATCATTTTCTTTCTGGTTTACATGACCACTGTTTCAACATATGTTTTTGGCCTCTCCACATAATGGTACCTAGCAGAAATATCACTTTACCTTGGAGTCAATGCCAGTAATCTGTCTTTTTCCAATGAAGAATAATCTCTCTTTTTCCAATTAAGTGAATGGTCTATGCTTCTAGGGTTAGTGCCCAGTTTTTATAAAGGCAAGGACCTCAGCTTCATGCCATGTTCTCTTTTGCTTACTAGTGCCTTTGTCATATCAAACCTAAAAAGGTTACATGCTTCTTTCTTTGTTTTGTTTTTTTTTAGAATTTTGAAACATTGATCAAATTTTATTTGTGATGTTGCCTATTTGTTCTTCTGTATGTTAGAATGATCCTGTTTCTGGTGTGCTATTTCATTGCAGGGAAGTTGATCCATAGTCTAAATAAAAATGAGCATGCTCTTGAGATGGCTGCTCCTGTTCATGAACATTTCGGTGATGGTGATGGTCCGATCAATGACAATGCTTCTGTAAAGAAGAGAACCAATGTCCTGCTCCTTGGTGATCACCTGGGAGACTTGGGGATGTCTGATGGATTAGACTATGAGACTCGAATTTCTGCAGGTTTCCTGTGAGTGTGTAAAATTGCTTGATCTTTACCTGATTATTATCTCTACCATACCCCCCCCCCCCCCAGTTTTCACCAATCTTGGCTGAATTCTGGTTCCCAAAGGGTTTAACATTTTGTTACCCGTTTACATAATACTGAATATATCTGGAAAGGCAGGTGAAAAAAATGCATTATAGGAACTCAAAATTCTGTTGGGCATTTGGACACTGTATTGTTAATGGAAGTTGTTTGAGACGAGTTATGGACTTCCAATAGTGCTTGCCATAATATGGAATGATTACCAGAGGGAAATTTAACAGGGTTATTTTCTTGGTTTGTTTGTGTTTTTGAATGTTTGTGAGATGCAATGTTAAATGTCTTAGGCTTATAACCAAGAGGTTTCAGGTTTGAAACATGAGTAGTCACCGCATGTGAAGATATTGAAGTGTAGAACTATTTGAAAACCTCTCTTTCCAGAACCATCTTTCAGTAGGAGTAATTGCATTTTTGTATACTAAACAATGGGTTCATTAGTTTCTCAATCATCTGAACTGCTTTTTCAGGAATGACAACATTGAGAACAATCTCAGTAACTACCGCAAAGCCTTTGATGTGGTTTATCTGGTGAGTTGATGTCTTTGTTATCTTTGTCCTTTATTTTTCTAGGGTGGTCTTGCCAAGCCACCCTACCCAAGGTCCGCATGAAGCTTGGGTTGAACTCCTATAATCAGGAGAAGCTTGCATGAGGGACAATTACTTCTGATAAGAGACCAGGGCATTCATTTTGTGTTTCTTTAAGGGTGAGAGTAATGCAGAGAGAGAATTTATGTGAAAAACTACACCCTCATTTATGCTGCTACTTCAAATTATGACTTAAGTTCATTTCTTGCAGAATGATGCACCTATGTGGGGAGTAGTCAAGCTTGTTTCTCAGATGTGCTCAACGGTCACCTGAAGTTGTTTGCGATCTACATCAATATAATACTTCAGCTCATCTCAGGCTTTGATCAAGTGGAGATGTGAACTAGACTTAACCTTAACCCGTGATTTTCATTCCTCTGAAAGTGTCATCCATGAGAAAGTTATGGGATATCATTTCCCAGGGCAAGGATGCTGTCAGAAGATGCTCATTATTTTGCTAGAATAGTCAGGATTCAAGACAAAGTATCTGTAGCTCATTTGGTCCGAAAGCAATTAGATCTTGTGTGATGCTAAGAATGTGATGCTAAGAATCTATGTATTCAAGGCTCATAAGTATTTATGCCATCCTTTATTTAAACCAAGTTTATCTTCTCCTGTATCATGCTTATGCCAAACATTCATTTCCTGCACTTAGATTTTGGTTTCTCTCTTATTTCTTTGCTATGTTTTCTTTTCGAATGGATCTCATTCCTCCAAATAGTTTACAGGTTAGAAACCTCCCGTCCATTTTGAATATATCCATACTACGTTTTCTCATCTTGAATCTTGTAGTTTCCCCAAAATCCAATGGAGAGCAAGTAAATTGCAGGTGCATGAGAAAAGAATCAAACGCCTGTTATTTGAAGGTCAGCAGGTTCAGTTCCCATTAACTGAAATAAATGAACCTGCATGCATGTAGTGGGTAAACGAGACATGAACCTATGCACGGGAATTGGTATCTATAACCTAAACTTTATCAAGGACCAAAGCGACAAGCCCGTTTTTTTTTCCACTGCATTCATCGAGATTTGTAAAGAAATTTGACAGTCAATCTTCCGGCACGCAAATTTAACAGAGAAATAAATACTCCATCCTTTCAAGTTCCCAAAGGCACTATATAAGCACCACCCTTGTCTTGATTTGTATCATCTGAGAAATATTGCAAACGAAGATCTTTCATTGTTTAAAAGTTATTGGTGTGCTGCAAGGACAAGATGTCTGGAAACGACAAATCATCTGGTATTACTGGTGGTGCTGGTGCAGCTAAAGCTCCTGGTAGTGGTTCTACTGGTTCTGTCTCTGGCTTTGACTCAGGAGCAACAAAAGATGGGACCATGAAAGCTCCCGGTCAAGATGTTCGCATTTCCAGGGAGGGTTTTGAGAAAAACCCTGCTGGATATTTTCGTGACTTGCAAAAGAAGTGAAAGAAGATGGAGAATCTGAAGTCGAAGAATAAATAACATGTTGCTCTTTTTATTTGTCATTTTAATGCCAACGAAATTTAAAATGCTGCCCTAGCAGCACTTATTTTAGTGCCTATTTTTCTCTCTTCACAGTTCTTTATAAGCATTTTAAGTCTATTTGCAGCAATTATCAATTCTATATAACTTTGCTAAAATAACTGTAAAGAAAGCAACTTCATGGTATTCTTAAAGAACGATGGCTTCCACCGTAATTAAAGACATCATGTACATGTGAAGTACAGGTGTAATAAAATAATGAAGCTGTATGCGACATTATGCATGGAAATTACTATAGGGAGTTGGTTATTATCTGTCGTAAAAAAAGGAAGATAGTTACATTCCTGGTCCGAAAACTACATTTGGAATATACAAAGAACCTCGAAAACAAATCACTAGATGGCTGTGTCAGCCTAATTATTTCCTAAAAAACCATATATTGCAGAGGGGAGGGGGCTAGAGTAATCAAATTTAGAGAAGATTGTAGGAACTCAACTCTATAGGAGGTATTCAACATGATAACAGCCGATGCAGCCGGTGTATCAGCAAACAGTTACATCTCTTGATGAATTTTCATCTACGGGTAGCGTTAGCTGGGTGTAGTGGAACTCAATTTGAAGTCGATGGTGAAGGGGTGTTGATGCCATCAAACCCTTCTTGATATCAGCCTGCAATTCCCTTAAAGGGATTGCAGCCAAGAAACTCTTGATATATTCCTTGCATGACTCCTTTCCTTTACACACAATCTCTTCTTCCATCGGAGTCTTTTCTCCCTCGTTTGGAATTGATGGCAGATTCCTATCAGCTGGAGTTTTTTCCTTGGAGCTGCTTGGTTGCACTTTGTTGCCAACAGTTTTTTCATCTGATCCTTTAGTTTCCTTTGGTAGTTTCTGGATTGTCGTATCTTTGTCAAATTTTAGGACATAGGCTTGATTGCATCCCTCATAAAGCCTCTCTCCCAGTGTGTCAATGATATAGTAGGCATCCCGTTCAACCTTGAGGACAAAAAAGTGGTCATTCCAACTTACAACGTAGACCAAAGGGTCAGAATTGTTAGACCAGTCTGACCCATGATGACTAATCTCCTGCCAAATACTGTCAAAGGACATTGCGCCATGAAGGAAGTCAAAATCTCCTTCTAGGCCTTCTGGATGGAAGAATCCAATGAAGGACTTTTCTGGGACAACTGAAAGAGGACAAATTTGAGCTTGAAGAATTGTCTCAAGGTCAAAGTGCTTGTCAGGAAATCGTTGTCTATAGTCCTCTTTCTCACAGAGATTTCTCCACTCTAAAGATCCATCTCTGATCAAGCAGTCGAATTCAGACTTGATTGGCACTTCATATCGGTTAGACTGCAACCAATTAGCAATGAAAGCAACCAGTGCCGTACAGGCACTTTGACCAGCAGCTCGCTCACTCCTCTGATCAATTGAAGCGAAAAAGACCTGTGCTTGGAGCTTCATGTGCCTGTCACGGCTTATTACTTCTTTTGTCTCCCAGCTGCCTACAGTAAAATTGTCACCCCCAAATTCGGTGAATGATGATCTACTAGTAGTCGAACCTTCTTCCGATTTATTCCACTGCCAGAACAAAAGTAGTCTTAGAATGAAGTTGAACTCGTATAAATTATTAAAAGGCATAAAGCCGAAGCCAGAAGCCAAATAAAAAAAAGAAAAAAGAATAGAAAAGGAAGAAAGATAGCAAAGGGTTGATATGTACCCCAAAACTGGACTCATCAGAGGAGCTAAGCTGCCTGCGATCAAAATCAATGTCGTCACCACCCTCTTCTCCACAATCCTTTTTCAAGAGAGGCTCGCCTTTAGATTTAGGCTTAGGGGATATAAAGCTCAGTTTTCTTTTCCTCCAAGCTAAGATTCCAAGTTTTGAACTCTGTTTCGAAGATTGTTCATGGTCTGATGCAGTTGGGTATTCGACATACAAAGATCCCATATCCGGTTTACAATGGTTATAGTATATCCAACTCTCATCTTCACCATTAGTTATAGAAATTGAATGAAATGATCCTCCAGCCTTGTTTGCATGCGCCAATGTTTCATAATTGAATGACAGCTGGGCACTAGGATCCCCGTTGCTCTCCTCCGATTCCCCCTCAGCATCATCATCGAGTGAATCTGTATCAAATGGGTAGTTGTCCTCATGATCTTCGATTCTGTTACAGCACCTATCATTACTGTTCTCTTTGTGACAAGCCTTTTTTCTCACTTGGAGGCTTTTCACTTTTCTCAAACCTGCTTTAAGAACAGAAAGTTCATCTCTCCTTGGTGATAGAGTTTCAAGAGATGAGGGTGATGATGGGGCAGTCTCTATCACTCTCTGCACTGCTTGTAGAGGTTCTCGAATAGTTCTCAATTCCATCAACCTGAGAGACAACTGCATTATATTTGAACTAGTGTCAGAAATGAAACAGACATGAACTTTCGTTGTAGAACATATTGAAAGGAATGGACTTACATGAAGCAAGGGAGTGCCCTCAACGGTGCCATTGTGAACTGTTAAAGGAACAGCAATTTCAGCTTCTTTCTCCTTAGCTGTTGAAGCATATTCCGAGAGGTTTAATGTAGCGGTTCCAACTAAAAGAACCTTACTCCTTGGCCCTTGGTTCAAGCCCTGAACCATTAAAAACAAGGTTTTCTTATAATCAAAATCAGTACAAGACTTTTCAATATATCATTCTACTGCCTAATATCCAGGAGTAAAATTGAACAGTTCCAAGAAAGAAAGGCAAAATGAAAATTTCAGCATTATATGGTTAATTCACAACCAGTACTATGAAAACACATTATTAATCAAGAGAAGCAAATAAATCCTCAGTAGATATGTATTTCAAATATTACATCATGTTGAAAAAATATACATACCCATGTGAGATTTAGGTCACTGTCAAATAAACAACTGGACAAAGTAGCTTAAGGATCCAGAGCATAAACAAAACAAATTGAGAAAATCCTCCAGGAATATGCCACTTTACATGATCTGGCATGATAATAACATCCACCATGTGTGAAGCCAATCACTTCAAAATAGTCACCACACATATAAACCAAAAAACAAAGCCACATAAGACTTGAATTGAAAGCTACAGGTACTCAAAAAGAACCCCCGAGTATTTAGCTTATTGACCCAGTAAACTACACCAATTCTTCTGCATAAGCATATTCTTATACATATTGCAAACTTTGATATAACAAATTAAAACAAATACAATTCATGTGAAAAATTCATTATATGATGACTGGAATAAGAGTCATTAGAAGTTAAATAACACACCCACAAAAAAAAAAAAAAGGAACACCTCCATTGTTATCCTGTATAATATCCAATTTCCTGGAACAAAGGAGAAATACATAAATTCTTCATTAGCTATAGTTTTTCCCCTCAGGTATTCATCTTTATAGAAGTTCAAAAGCAAGGAAAAAAAAAATTCAATAAGGCAATCTGACTCTAGACATCCAAAAAAATCATGTATTGACCAAAATTGTGACTGCTATAAAGCAAGGAAAAAAAAATTCAATAAGGCAATCTGACTCTAGACATCCAAAAAAATCATGTATTGACCAAAATTGTGACTGCTATAACATGCCATAATTAAGAGAGAGAGGAGATAGTTAAATGTCAAAGCACGTGTCCATTATGTTATCCAAAGTCAAACCTTCTGGGAAACAAAATAATTAATTTCAAAATTCAACAATCCATGAACAGATAATCAGTAAATGCAAAAGAGGAGAAAAGGAAATTTACACTGAAAACTGCAAAGGCAATTTCCCAAGGAAGAAAGACACCATCTTTATTTCCAGAAAGATTACACACACTTCTAAACTCTTCATTCCATTGAAACCCGTCACCTTCGAACCCTCCTTCCTCGGTAAAATTCCGCTTTACAGACCTCCTAAAAGCAATACCCTTCTGACCTTTCCACTTTATCTCAACCACCAAGCCCTTCTTGCTCTCATCACTGTTTTGCTCTTCATCTTGTACCAAATCTAGGCCTTGCAGTTTGTGAACGATCAATTTGGCCTCAAATTTTCTCGATGACAGAGGTGGCCATGGTGGCCACCTCATCATCTTCACCACCATTTCTGACTTAAAAGATAGAAACTTGTCTTTCCTAGAACAGAAAAGAGTGAAACTTTATCGGGAATGAGAAATTTGAAGTGATCTTGTGATCTAAGAGATATAAAGAGAATTTTAAGATACGGCTTTTGGAGATTATGGTAAAGATGGCAACAAATTCAGTGAAAGAGACTCAAATAGAAATGACAAGATAGATTATCTTCACTTTCCCGTATTTCAGAGGAAAAGAAAATCTGGGTGTGATTTTGACTTGGATTTTCTTGTTAGATCATAAGATTTGGTAGAGATTGTCTCGGAATTCAAGGGTATAAGAATTAAAAGGAACATTTAATCATGATAAAAAGAAAGGAGTGGCCCTTAACATAAAAAATTGAAAAAAAAGAGAGAGGAAGAAGTGGGTTTGGTGAGGATATGAATATGGAAAATGGGGTGAAGGATTTTGAAATCTAAAAGGGAAGAGATCGAAGAAGAGAGGAGACTTGGTGAAGAGTAGGGGGTGTTTTTTTTGTTAATATATGGGTGGAATATGCCGTTGGTTATTTGGAGTTTGAAGGATATACAAAATCCAGTTAAGACTTGAGAGAGAGGGAGAGGGAGAGGGACCGGTAAATGAATATAAAAAGGCATAAAAATAAACCTAAGAACTAACGTCTTGATGTTACTATCGTGTTATAAAAAAGAATTATTAAAAAAAATTTTAAAAAATATTTTTTATTTATTTTAATATATTATTGTCAAAAATAAATTTTAAAAAATAAAAAAAATATTTTTAAATAAAAAACATTTTAAAAAACAATATCTCTAACACTTCTAAACAAATCTAAAATAACCTTTCCTTATATATATATATATAAAGTTTGTGTTAAAAAATATATGATTATGAATTTTTTTTAAAAATAATTTATTTTTAGTTCTTATTATTATGTTTTTTTTATTAAAAAGAATAGATTTTCTTTTTTATTTTTCTATTTATTATTATTATTTGTTGTTAAAATCTCATGTTAAAGTCACCCATGCAAAGATGTTAGAGTCCAACGCGACTCACATACCAAAAAAAAATAAAAATTTTGGGCAGCAAAATATGAACGAAATCTGTGAATTAGTAAATTTGATAGCAATTTTTTTTTTTTTTTGTCATTTTTGCATGGTGTGTCCCCACTATTCCTTCTTATTTATTTTTGTATTTCAAAAATATTTTTAAAAAATTTTAAATTTATTTATATTTTTTTTGCTTTAAATTAATAATTTTTTTATATTTTCATATAATTGTGTTGATATCAAAAATAATTTTTAAAAACTAAAAAAATATTATTTTAATATATTTTCAAATAAAAAATACTTTAAAAAATAATTATTCTTTCAACCACGTCATATTTAAAATAAAAAAAATTCAACGATGCCTTTACCCGAGGCATTCCTGCATAATCAGTTTTGTTTTATTTTCTTGTATTTTTCTCATGGGAAGATAGTGAATAAAAAATGATCAGAAGAGTGTTCGTTTCCCATTTGATCACGACGGATGATCAGTGATCTAATCTTTAATTAATATATATTCTGCTTAATTCTCCATGATGTGATCATCTTGATAACACTTTAGTGTTTGTCAATTAGGTGTCTTTCTCCCCTCTAAATTTGTGTGGCCACTAACAAAAGCAGAACCTCAAACTCTTTTGT
>Ga0307515_10008261_pt1 | contig 20344 bp, 12 predicted proteins | sample 17_EM_MG_FD_194513 | JGI IMG/M metagenome (GOLD analysis project Ga0307515, IMG submission 194513) | Populus trichocarpa ectomycorrhiza microbial communities from riparian zone in the Pacific Northwest, United States - 17_EM | ecosystem: Host-associated > Plants > Roots > Unclassified | place...
ACTTAATGGAACTGAAATTAGTTCCATATAGTGTATAGTGATTGATCAAATAAGACAGAATACAAGCAGTAAATGCTACATTCTTTCTTGGTGAATAATACAATGAAAATTGTTTTGGTAAATTGGGAAGCCATAGTTTTCATTCTTCTTTAAAAGAAAACCAGTGTCCCTTGTAATTGCAAGCACATAGCATAAATTTCTTTTCTGCAGTGTGCGCTGCTCGTCCTACAGGAATGAACTGCCCCAGGACACTTTTTTTTAATTTATTTATCACGCGGTAGATAAGAGAGATTGGTATCACAAAGTTTTTGAGCATTCCAAGGCATACCATAAAACGCGAGCCTTAAAACACAGTAGGACAACAAGCATGTCAATTACATGTTGGTGGCCACCCAAGACCACAAGGTCAACCATGCATTATGTTTAGTAGATTACACTTGGTATCAATATACAAATGAAGAAGCTAACTATAGGAGATGAGGTAATTTCCACCAAATGCTATGAAAAGAAGTTTAATGAACAACATATTCAATGGTGTGTTCTCTAATTTGGATGCTTCATCCAAGAATATCCATCCAAAGTCAATCCGTGTTGGAAAAGTTTGTAGGCTTGCTGCTGGCAAATGCCAACCATACAATGGTACCGGTCAAGTAAAAGAAAATTGATGGAACGAACAATGCAATCTGCATGGTAAAAATACAAGGAATAAAAAATTACTTGGGAGAAGTTAATATAGAAACCTGTCCAAAGAAGTACATATATTAAAACTTAAAAGTGGTCAAGAGGTAACTTACACTCCATGAATGAGTTGTATCTAGTAGATAACCAGTCAAGGGAATCCCTACAATTCCAGGTATTGCTCCGACAGTGTTGGTAATGCCCTGCATAATAAAATTGAAAAGAAAAAAAAAAGATCAACTGGTTAAAAGGAAGTTATTTTTGCTTTACAAATTCAAGCAAAGGCCTTAAAACGGTGGCAAGCTTACAGTAGTCAAGATGGATCCAAATGAATGAATTATGTACTTGACCTGGAGCTAAAATTAGAAACATTGACACAAGAATGTTTCACGAAAGTTTAATCTAGAACTGCCAGTTCATTACAACTTTGCATAATTTCCTGAATAATCTGAAGGCAGACATGGACAAATACTCATTGATGATAGGACCAAAATCCATGTAAAAAAGGGATTTATGACAAAATTAGAATTCCTGTCCTGGGATCAACCTTAATTGGAGAAGTGGCTATCTGGAAAAAAAGGATGACAGATCCATGAACAAAACCATTAATTGCAGTGAATCAGCATAGTTTTTTTTCTCTCTTTTCTGCTTTGCACTTTCACACTAAAACCAACTCCGCCTTGCAAAAGATATTATTGAGTGACTGGGTATCATTTCTCCATGTCATAAATAATGATGCACATAATTCAGGAACCATGTGCTGAATTGATTTTAAGTCAAGTGAGAGTGAGGCACGTGCTAATGAAACCTACTATCAATCTATACAGGAGGCCGATTAGAAAATGCATAGCATATGCAACAAAATCTAGGATTTGTAGGCTTACATACCAAAAGTATACTTGCATATTCAGGAGACATATCTTGATGCGTACAGTAAAGTCCTGCAAAAATGATAAAACTTTGAATTAGAAATTAACCTAGCACAAGTCAATACGTTCCTACACATAAAATGAATTAAAAGAGTTCTCAAGTACTCCACTACCAGACAAGGCAAAGCTTGAGAGGGCTAAGCCAGCAGTGAGAATCCCCACAATCTCCCAGGGAGGCAATCCTAGATCCACAGAGGAGAGAGTCATGCAAAGAGCAGGAGACAAAAAGGCAATTGTTTGGCAAATCTTTCTCACCTGCAAGGTCAAAAAGGTCAAGCTTGTTGACACAGTGAAGAGTTTCTGACAAGATGATGATTATAGAAGTGTAGAACTATAACAATAGACGTTTGGTTTTGCAGACCGTAGTGATTTCAACTCCATTGGAAATTAACTTGTCAGCAAGCTGTGCGGCAATGCTAGTCACGAAAACTGAAGCCAAGGGAGGAAGGATAGAAACCTGAAATTGTTGATAGTTACTTCATAGGAAAATAAAGTGTCAAATGTTCTAATTGCAGTTAAAAAATCAAAAGATTGATGGCTATCCAATGTTCAGACTCGTTGGACTGACATGGTAGTCCCAAGTTCAAGTGTTATCACCAGTGCTTCAATAGTATTGCATGTAAAGTTCAAGTCCTCAGGGACCTGACCAGTCAAATTACCATAAAAATTTAGGATAAAACATTCATACTGTACTCAATTTCAGATTACAACATGTTATCTAAATTACTGCAAGGAAGATCAATCCCTCACAGGTAAAAATGAACACCTTCGTGGTATGGTACCATAATATACCCTAGTTTCTGGCGCGTTATAGCACCAGCATGTCTCTATAACAATTTTTCGCATCAAAAGATGCTTGTAGATGGATGATTTCAAACTAGTTCTATGTACATGGTAAATAGGATACCGATAACAATAAATGAGATGTTGAAATGTGTGATTTCTTGTACAACGGAGTTCTTTATTTTTAGCAAGTATGACTTCCCACATTCATTTCAAAGATGCAAAAATTTAATGTACATCAAACTTGAAGGTAATCATTCTTCCTTGTTCATGCAATTTGAGTGCTATACTCGACTAAAGTGAGAGAAAGACAATCATAGATCTTCAAACTTACCCATGCAGCTTCTGTCAAATTCAGGCTCAGCTCCTCACTGCACGGCATTTCCATTGAAAGTTAGGTTTCTTTGCATTACAGCCATAATGGCAGGCACATTGAAGACATTGATATAGCAGTTGCTAAATTCTCTTTTTCCAGAATGAGCAAAGAAATTCAGAGAGTAGAACTGAAAAGATACCTAAAATAAGAAGGAAGCCAAGATAAACAAGTATAATGACCCCAACTTCCACAAAAGTGAGCATATATCATTGCCCATACAGCTGGGGTTTGGAAAAATGCCTTCCATGGAACATCCTGTCACAATAGAGACACTAAGAAAAGTAAGCGCAAATGGTTAAAACATTTTTTAAGGGAAGGTCCTTAATTTCAAAATCAGGTATTATACACAGTTCACAATAATTTTGAAAACAATAAACTTCCTAAATTTCCTCACAATTTCATACTTTAGTGAGGACTGGTACTTTCCCTCAGGAGACTTCACTTGTATGCTATACATATTTAAACTCATGAGAGAACAATCAAGAATATCTGAGAGAATAGCACTTCCTGGAGAACTATGGTTCTAACCATTTAGTTATGAATATCAGTAAACATATGATGCTGGAACTCAGGCAGATCTATTCACTTTTGCCATCGAGTATTAGAGTATTGAATGACCCTTAAGCCTAGTTACTTGGGTTTAACTTGACAAATCAGTGAAACATGCCACTCTTCAAGAAATGTTGCATTTAAGATACATTCAATTTCTCAATCAGCACCTTCTCCATCCTTACAGTTTCTAATATTATATAGGAGAACAAAGAAAAAGAAGAAAGCGTTGTACCTTCAGTGAGCCACCCAACTCTGCAAGAGCATTACTTGATGATTTTTCCGAATAGATAGTTTGGGACCCTGTCAAACATATCAAGGAAAAGTGCACTTATGAATAAGAGGAAGGGAACACAAAGACAAACAGCAATTTTACAACAAATTATTTTTATTTAGTTCATATCAGCACATCACCTAAGAATTGAGCCTTACCTAGGATAACCTCCAATGAAAGGTCAATACTGCAGTTGGGCATAGAAAGTCAGCTGAACACTTGGGGAAACATGCTACTGGTTTAAAAATAATACACTAAGTCCAATTAGAAGTTTTCTCTCCAGCCTCTAGAACAAGACTTTTTCTTCAGGTATCATCCTTCTAGTGGAAAAGATGAGATGAATTTTCAAGATGGTCTCCAAGGCAACGATATTGAGCAGTAAAAGTATACGCAGCTGAAATGAGATACTAAGCATGTTTTGAACAATATGGAGGACATATTTTTATGATCAAAATGATATTTGGAATATAAAGTGGGTTATTCTCTTGCAACTCAATATATGAACAGTTATACAAGGCTCCCTAAACATTAGGGTGTTTCAGAAATGTGACTCCTTTAGCTTAAATTTTTTTTATATCTTCCGCTGTGAATTGCTAAATATGTATAAATTAGGCAAAATATTTTTCATATGTGCAATGTCAGGTAGACTAACCATATAATTTTATCAGAAAGGCAGAGCAGAATAAGGCATTATCAGCATGCAAAAAGAGATGCAAAAGAAGACACCATATGATTTGGAAAATCACACACAAGTGGTCAACTAATCATCATCTACATACCAATAAACTCAGAAGCTTTATTCATCAAATCTAGAATAATAAAAATCAATACAAGTAAAGTGCTCACGTGAAGTAGGTTTGGCAGCGAATGAAGCCTGTCCCTCTTCAAGATATTGAAACCCCAAAAACCTTCATAATTTTTGGTGTTGCCAAAATTATAAAATCAACTCTTAGTCAGTTGTTAATACTAGCAACTTAAAAAGCTGAATATAATCAAATAAACAATTGATCAGTCAGTTCAGAACCAAAGTGGACCAAAAAGCCATGAAATATTATCTTGTATTTAACATGAAAACAAAAGCCTTTATGGGTATCATAAAAGTGTAATTTCCTTTAGTTCAAGGCAGAAGCAGGTAAGCATTGAAATCCATGAGATTAGGGACAGATACTTACCAGGCCACCCCAAGAAAGCCAAATATATAAAATACAGATGCCCAACCAAAATTTTGAATAAGCGGAGGAGCTAAAAGAAGCCTGCAAGAACTTTAAAAATGTTAGAAAATACCAGCAAATGAAACCAGGAACGCACTTTAACTTAAACAAAACAGACACAGAAAGAAGAAAATAGTCATAATAGCATAAATTTGTCGATTAAATATGTTTAGGACCTCACACACTGATTCCTTTTAGGTGCAATTTCACAGGAAGATGTAAAGTTGTAAATAGTTTCTCTACTTATCGATAATCACACAAGTCAATAAGCTGAATATGACATTTCTACAGTTAACATTCTGGGTGACTCAAATTAAGAGGCAAGCAGTTTCCTCAATAGAAAAAATTGTTGCTATCACACACCAAATTAAACAAAACATACCCTGTAACACTTCCTACACTTAGTCCCCCAAAGACAAATGCTACAGCTCGTGATCGCTCTTCCAAAGGTATCGACCTGCATGCAGTGTTGGTCAATGCAAATCAAAAGGAGAAAAGAACTCTACACTAGCTCTTCATCAGAAATTGGCTTTATCCCAATGACATGCTGGCAGTATAAAAGAATGTACAATGTAAGAAAGTAAGCCATAGGGCACTGCAGTCAACGAGTTTGCAGTTTTAACAAGCCAAAAAGCATAATTTCAATAGCGGAGAACAAGAAAACAGGACACAGCCTACGACAAGTCTGAGACAGATAATAAGTTAATATGAAACAGAAGAAAGCCAAGAAAAAACTTAAAATACAGAGATAGGAAACATAAGTCTCTATGTTGAAACATGAATTGATATACACATTTAACTGATTATTATTGTACATAAATAAATTGTTCAAGGTGAGCAGGACACTCCATAAACCACAGAAATAGTCCTAAAGCTCCACACAGAAAAGTTAGCTTCCAAATATTTCCATAATGAAATCTTTAAGAAGTTTTCCATGAGACTACCAATTTATATAATAATGAAAAAGAATGCAACCTGTTCATGAACATGACTATAGGAAAAACTAAGAAAAAGCACGAAGGAATACTAGTCCAATTGAAACACATGAAAACCAAATACCCAACACAAACATAGAAATGGATGATTATGTTTAGCCAGATACTATCTAAAAGGTCCACTAAAACATGCTCCTATAGAGCTTTGGATGTCATACATGCCTGGCAATGAGGTCAGTTGCTGCAGAGGGGGAAACTCCTTCTCCTATTCCAACCTAGATTTGGAACACATAAGAGAAATACTCAATGAGATACACGAAACAACTTATGCAATTCAACATTAACTGAAGGAACGTCAAAGAAAAATGCATAAGAGTAATATGAAAAGATAGAGAGAGACAGAGACTAATTCAGTAAGGGAGAATCTCTAAACTATCACAAATGTTTATGATGCATATTTAACTAGTAATGAGTTGCAGATTCATGAAAAGGTGCGTACAAGTTGGATAGAAATACTTGCTCAACATATGGAGTATGGGAGGAAGCTGCACATACCAAAACCCTTGACAACACAAATCCGGGCATATATCCAGCAAGAAAAGGAAGAAGTGCTGTAGCCACTGACCATGTCAATACTCCAATCTGAAGAACTTTTCTGCATAATAATAATAATAATAATAATAAAGGCATGAGGCATGTATAGCACAAAATGCACCAGACCCAGAAGACAGGTGAAAGAAAAACCTATTACCCTCCAACTTCAAAGAGACCTAGTGTAACCATCAAAACCATGAACTGCCCAAGTGGAGTCAGCCATATTTCCGAAAACATATAGATTTTTACTGCTTTAGTGGATAGGGTAATCATGGATCAAGCATTCGGTTACATTGAGCGGAAAAAATTACTTGTGCAAACATAAAAAATGTAAACAGTTGTACATTTAAGCACTGGAGGGGATGAAATAAGTATGAAATCTACAGTCGTAATGAAAGTGTATGCAGTTCATATTCCCAAAATGCTACAGTTAAGGTGTAGCATTTAGAGTTTAGAAAGTCTAATGGAAATGAAGCATAGTATTTGCATCGATTAGCAGAAGTCAGGATCACAGTCGAGTGGAAAGAATATTTCTCTAAATCTTAAGGGAGGACTACTTGAATAGAGCAAATAAATTGATGGAATGCAGAGACCTGATATTGATTTTTTGTCAAATCAGAACAACCTCCACCTTTATTAAGGCAATTTAAGCTTGTAAAATTAGAAATAGCACTCGACTTAAACAACTCAGCCCAAAACATTAATGCCAACTCATTAAATCAGCTATATAAATCCTTTTCTTTCCCTGATATGTTCAATTCTTGGCTAAACTTATTGTGATCAGGAACATCATTTGGCCCATAATCAAACATAGAAGATCATTCAACTAGATCTCAATCAAGAGAAGAAGTTAGCATTACTTGACCAGTGTAAGTAAGTGCATGGGAGAAGAAGTTAAATAGCTCAAGGTAAAATCTTGCACTGAAAGATACTAATATGACCTCACCCTCCACATGCTTCCAAGTAATAAATCCATTACTGGAGCTTAAATAAGTGGTCTCCCATTGCCGGAGCCTATAAAAATAGTTTATTGATGGGAAAAATGACCTATTCCTCTAATGTGAAAGACATTGTAAATACAGCAAGCCATGAGGAACTAACCTCCCACCAAAAATCTTAGCAAGCCAACCTCCTGGTAATTGGCTCAAAGCATAACCCCAAAAGAAGGATGATTGCACTAGCCCAGCCGTTGATGCATTCCATCCAAATTGGTGAGACATAGGAATTATTGCAACACTCAAGTTCACCTACCCAATTTAGCAAATTCATCAAAACATACGTTAGCCACAAACACAAGACAAGTAACCAAGTATTAGCAGCACCATTAAAAAATCACTATTCTTAGTTTAAAACTAACAGAAACCAAGGCATATGAACATATCAAATTAGACCAAAAATACCACTACTTACCTTGTCCATATTACAAATAACAAAGGCAAGTGATGTAGTGCCAATAAGCTTATATCTCAGAGGGATATTCTTCCATGGAGGCCATTTCCAATCAAAACCCACCTCACTAGACCCACTATCATCCCCCAATCTCTGCTCAAAATCCAAACTTGAACCCCTCTTGGGGTCCAACTCATCAGCTTTTTTTAGTCCAGCGAGTACATCAGGGACCCTCTCACCTTCTTTCACGTTCTCTTTCTCTTTAACACCACACCAAACCCTGAACTTCAAGCTGTTTCCAGAGTGAAGGAAATTTAAAGAATTGTTCTTGAATGAGGTGGTTGTTTTGAAGACTGAGGTTTGTGTGTTTGTGTTGTGTGAGAGAGAGCAAAAGCTCTTTGCTTTGAGTGTTAAGTTTGCCATTTTATTTTCTCTTGAGGGACGAAGAAAGAACTGTAATTTTCGTAAGTGAAGACAATATAAAGAGAGGAAAGAGTAAGCATTATGTTTATGTCCATTGACTTCTTGTCAGAGGAAGCCATTGCAGAAAGCTTGGCATATCATTTGCAAGGACTTGGGGTGGCCACGGAGGAATGACTTGTGGCTGTTGTTTGTTAGTGGGACCCACCTTTGTCGGGTAGCTATCGCATACTACATTTTTTACTATTAGTTATGTAAAATATTCTGCAAGTGATTTTTGTTATTTTCTCTTATTCATAAAAGTGAAATAGCAATTCATAATAAATTATTTAATAATATTAAGTGTTGATAAATATTTTTATAATTTTAAATTAATATTTATTTAAGCATTAATATATTGGAATGTCTTTAAACAATATTTGATTTCTCTATCATTTATTTCTCGTTTTTGTAACTTATTCTACCATCATTTGAATTCTTATAAAAAATATTCTGGTTTTTTCTTATTTTCTCAAAAATAATACATAATAAGTTTTCAAGAATAATAGCATTTAAAACATTTTTAACCTAATTACATAAAAAAAAAACTTTACAATGTTATTATCATATATACATGTCAATCAATTTATCCATATCAAGATTTAAGTAAAATATACAATTAAATCTTTGAAAATTAATACTCTTATAACCTTGAAAGTTTATTAATTAAATAAATTAATAATTTATTAATTTAAATATTAATTAGTTAAAAAATTATTTGTCAAAGTATTTTTTTTTCATTTGCAAAGAGTTTTATATTTACCGTGAGAGTTTTGTAGACAAACTTCTTAAGGGTCCATTAATTATATGGATGTAGTACTTTTTCGAGGTTTTTCTTGTTATAATAATATAATTTTATTAGAACAAAACCTTAAACTGAATCTTGGTTAGCGGTTGATTAAGATGACATTTTAGAAGAAAAGTGAGACCTTTAGTTTTATCTTATGTTTAGGGGGTAATCCTTAATTGTTTTTTTTTTTTTTTAATCGAGATTTGTTTTTTTTTTAATCTGAGATTATAGAATGTGTTTTAAGTAGGAGTCATTATTTTTAGTTCGGTTTGGTTTTTATAAAAAAAAAGTAACCAAACTGAATTTATTTTTTTAAAAAAACCGAATCCGAACTAAAACCGGTTCAAACCAACCGGTTTCAGTTCGGTCTAGTTTTTTAGGATAAAAACCGGTTCAAACCGGTTTGGCTCGGTTTTTTTGGTTTGGCTCAGTTTTTTCAGTTTTGTTCGGTTTGGCTTGGTTTTTTCCGGTATTTTTCGATTTAGGTTCGGTTTGGTTTTTTCGGTTTCAGTCTTATAAAACCAAAACCGAATCGAACCGGTCAGTTTTTTCAAAATTTTAATCGGTTTAATCGGTTTTTTTTTACGGTTCGGTTTTTTCGATTATATTTTTTTCGATTTTCTCGGTTCAATCGATTTTTCGGTTTTTAGCTCACCCTAATTTTAAAAAACAAGGGTTGATTTTATTTTATTTTTATCTTTTAAATTTTGTAGAAATGAAAACGGAAAGGAGAGGTCAATGGCGATTGCAATCAAGATTGGAGTTCTTTTGCTGAATTACATGTTAGTTTATGGCTTATGGTTAGAATATATATTTTACAGGTTTGATATATATAATTTTTTATTGGATCAAGAAAAAAATAAATTAAACTTGAGAAGAAGTTCTTTTTAATTCGGAAATACTGATGCGAGATAAAAAAAATTTAAAAAAATTATTTGTGTTTTTTAATTATTTTTATTTGTTTTCTGTTTAGCATAAGAAATTAAATATCATACTTAATAATTTTATTTTTTCTAGTTTGTTTTTTCTTTATTTTTAAGTTTTTTAGTCTATTTAGGTTAGTGTTTGAGTTAATTTATTTAAGAAATTATAAATTTTTTATAGAAGAAAATTACTTGAAGAGAAATGCACAATGATAAAATTAAGAATTAAAGTCATGTGTGACAACCTTATTCAATTTGTTTTTCAAGAAAAATATATATTTTTTAAAGACTTTTTTTTAATTTCTAAAGTTTTTAGTATATTTAGGTGAGATTTATGTATTTCAAAAACCATGGATGAAATAAATCAAGATTTACCTATCTTGTTTATAGGATTCTATAAATTCATTCTCATATATTGAACATGTAATTTGTTTTCCTAGAAAAAAAAAAAAATTTAACTGATTTTTCTGTTTCTTTTAAAGAAATTTTATCAGTTTTTAATATTTCTTATGTGAGATTTAGATATTTCAAAAACCTCAGGGGGGGAAAATAAAATTTACCTATATTCTTACAGGGTTCCAAATTAAAATTTGGACGAAAATGGATGGAAATGGAACTATGGAAGGTAGCAATTGGAAAGGCTACCGAAGTTTTGGGTGAAATTGAGATAATACAGAAATCAAGGGGGCAAAATATAAAATAAACCTGTTTGACAACCAAAAGGAATTCCGTTGCCGGGAATCGAACCCGGGTCTCCTGGGTGAAAGCCAGATATCCTAACCGCTGGACGACAACGGAATACTTGTTAACGATCAGTATATATATTTATATATATATAAATACATCATTTCACAAGTGGAGTTTATAGAACCAGCTCAGGGTCGATAGAAGAGAAAAGGCTTCGGTACAATAGAGGATGTTGAGAAATTATGCTGCTATGTATCAAGTTTGAGCGCTTCCAATAAATGGGAAGAGAGCACTTGGCACAGTAAAAGTAAGCTCCCGTTGCCGTCTGTCGGAGGTGGTTTTTCCAGTTCATGGGCTTCAGCTAGTTCTGTCAATAGTAAGTTCATCTTTCGCCTGTGTTTCAGGCTGAAAGTAACAGGCATTTCAGTGATCTGTGTAAAGGAAAGGAGGAGACATAGGCCAGAGCTAAATCTACAAATAAGATTCCTTAATTTCCTGTAGTGTAGTTGCAACTTGCTTACAATATTTTACTCACCATTAAAATAATCCTTATGGGTTAGGTCACAAGCGCGTGCAGCTTATAAGATCATCCTGTGATCAGAGTGTAGCTAAGCGATAAAAAGATGACCAGAAGAAAACAACATTATCTTGCTTTTTTTTTCTCCTTTTCCTGAAAAACATAATAATGGTGCAGCTGCACTAGCTGCAATTGCATTTTTGCTGATGAGGTCCTTTTATTTATTCAGCTGTCAATGAGCTCGTAGCTCAACTAACATCTATCCTCCTCTTTCCATCCCCTTAAAGGTCTTGAACTCGAGCCTCTTTCTTAAAGAAAAATAAAATGGTAGTAAAATACATAATTTTTTTTAGTTAATTGTATAAAGAATTGTACTAGCTTTTTAGCTTGTTAGACTTGCATTAATAAAAATTGAATATTTTGGATGTTTTCTCTATAGTTATGATGCATTTTTTTTTTTAATTTTTGAGAGTTTTGACTTGCAACTAACTTTATTATTTTTTGCTATTACTTGCGTTAATTAGTGGTTTTGAATGGAAATTATAGAGGACGTGTTTTAGAGCTTAACCATTCCTGATAATTAGATGATGTCATAGAATAGAATGTGCTCATGTCAGAATAATGATGAGGTTTTCTCCAAAAAAAAAAAAAAAACATCCTAATGTTTTGTTTCTATCTATGTTGGTTAATGTTATTGGATATCTTAATTAGTACAAAAATATTATTTTATGAATTCATGATGGAATGGTCCGTGAAAAAAATCTTCTTATAGATAATAGTTTTTTTTTATTAAGGTCTAAATTCAAGCACAAATTTATTTCAACATGAGAACACTAATAAGATTTTTTCTAGAAAAATAGATATATTTGTATGTTAATTATATATTTTATATTTTTTTCTATTATGTATCATTGTTTTTTTAGTTTTTTTTTATATTTATAAATAATAATTTTCTTAGTTCATTTTTTCAATTCAATATTACTAGTTTATTTTTTTTATATAAAAAATTATAGCATCCTTTTAAAAAATTGACTTAAATAAATAAATATTAAATATTTCCCCTATTTTAAATCTTAAAAAAATTTAAATTATAAAAAGCATAAAGCATAGTTGACCTTCGCTTCCGTTAACAGATCACATAGTGACCTGGGACTACAAAATCATGTTGACTTAATTGAAGGGGCTGGAATTATGGCCGCCATCCTCCAATCTTTGACTACAGCTACCAGAAAGAGAACAAAAAAGAGCTCATTGCACGCATCAGCTTCATAATAGATCAAATTTGAATTGAATGGATCCTAAATAGCAGACAAGTCCAAATCTTTCTTTGCTGTACAATCCACATGAACTGCTGAAATTCAGTCGAAGAAAAAACCCTATTTGATAAAACCACCTTTACTGCGACTAAAGCAAGTAGTTTTCTGCAGCTGCGGGTGAGATAACATGGCTGCCATGGCAGAGTTGATATCAAATTCAGTCCAAGAAATGGCTACCAATGGACAAGAACCACCAGTGAAGTATTTCTCTAAAGGAAATGATGCTGGAGTCCTTGATGCTCCTGTTCCTTTAATTGAAATCCCAGTTGTTGATCTTGGTCTCCTTACTTCTCCATTAACCAGTGCCCAAGAACTTGAGAAGCTTAAATTAGCTCTCAGCTCATGGGGCTGCTTTCAGGTCCTTCTCCTTACTTTTCTAAACTCACTCTTACTACTGATAATTCCCTGTTCTACTCTTGATCAATGTCTGTTTCAATATGATTTGAGCATTAAAGATGGTCAAAGAAATGTTGTGAAAGCCCAAGATTCGATTGACACTGATCAACTGGATTAATGAATTGTTATCATTCTCTATTTCAAACTATCTGGATTGAGTATTCTAGTCAAGTTTAGGGCTTTATGCATTCTGGTTTCTATTTGATAACAAAATATAATAAAAACTTGAATAACTATGGATACAACCCAGATTTTAGATTACAATATGCTTCCATGTGTATAACTAGCATTACTCTTGCGATATAATCAGAGTTTATTTTGATGTTTTAGGTAATAAATCATGGAATGACGAGTTCCTTTTTAGACAAAATTCGTGAAGTTAGCAAGCAATTCTTCGGATTTCCGATGGAAGAGAAGCAGAAATACTCCAGAGAAGCTGACAGCATTGAAGGGTATGGAAATGACATGATTCTTTCAGACCACCAAACAGTTGACTGGACTGATCGATTGTATCTTACCATTAGCCCAGAAGACCAGAGAAAGATCAAATTTTGGCCCGAAAATCCTAAAGATTTTAGGTAATTAAATTACATTACCAAATTATTCAGTGAATTTTCACAATGTTAAAAGAAGAATGGACATATCTACTGAGTTGCAGCGATGGAGTTGGTTGAACTTACAGCTGATAACCATCCAATGCATTAATAAGATTTTGATAAGTACATGCTAACCTTGTTCTTAACCGTTGCTGCAGGGAAACCCTACATGAATACACCGTGAAGTTACAAGAGACAAATGACCTTCTCCTTAGAGCCATGGCGAGGTCATTGAACTTGGAGGAAAGCTGCTTTCTAGACCAGTATGGAGAACAACCACTTGTGACTGCAAGGTTTAACTTCTATCCTCCATGTCCAAGGCCTGATCGAATTCTTGGCGTTAAGCCTCATGCAGATGCTTCAGCAGTTACCTTCCTCTTGCAAGACAAAGAAGTGGAAGGTCTTCAATTCCTGAAAGACAACGAGTGGTTTAGAGTTCCCATCATTCCACATGCTCTTCTAGTCAATGTCGGAGATCAAGTAGAGGTAAATCCTATTACTTGAAGTGCTCTTTGTTCTTGTTAGCAGAAGTGAATGACATAGAACAGTAAATTCTTTCCCCAATTTTAGCTTTAATTATTCATGTTTCCCTTCACAAGATTTAGACAAGAAGTCTCACAGAATAGGTTTGGCTTGTGCTTTAGAATATTTTAGGCAATGATACTAGTATAGTTCATAATTGACCCTTGCATATCTGGCATGAAATGATACACACAGATAATGAGCAATGGAATATTCAAGAGCCCAGTACACAGGGTGGTGACAAACACAGAAAGGGAGAGGAACACTCTGGCTGTATTCTGCATTCCTGAGTCAGATAATGAAATCAAACCAGCAGATCAGCTGATCAGCGAAACGAGGCCAAGTTTATACAAGAAGGTGAAAGATTATGTTAGTATCTACTTTCAATACTACCAACAAGGGAAGCGGCCAATAGAAGCAGTAAAGATTTGATCTTTTCCATCTGTAATTAAAGAACTATTGTGTGTGTGTGTGTGTGTGTGTGTTAAAACAATGTTCAATAAGCTTAGGCAAAGAACGACTGCAGTCCTTGTTTATTTGTTGTTCTGTGGTGCTTGTTGTCTCGCCTGGATTTATCAGATGAAGATTGGTGAGAAAAAGCTCATTGTTGGAGCAATCTTGAGATTCATCCAATAAAGTAAGGACTTACAGCCTGACCATTAAGGAATTGGAAAGAGGAAAAGAGAAGCAGATAGAAAAATGCGAATAAGCTAACAAAAAATATCTATTTTCTGTGCCTCTCTTGGAAATCAGGTTGTCCATGCAGCTCAGTCCAACTAATAAGATAATGGCTGACCTGTACACTCGGAATCACAACAATGGCACTTCATCTGGAATTCTCTCTCAACACCTGAAAACTCCAAAGCGAATCTCCCCAACAGAGATGATTGCTGAAAGTCTGAAAAGAAGTTTCCTAGGATTAATTAGTAAATTAATATCGTGGAAGACAAAAAGTAGATAATAAGACAAACATGATATCGCAGAGCCACTTCCTTCCAGACAAGAAACAGCAGATAAAACCAATGAAAGGAGCCACAGACACCCAATAGTACTTTCCAGCTTTCCTGCCTTAAACCTATGAACAATGTCACCATCCCAATGACCTCTAGCTCCTCAATAGTTCCGTGGACACATCCTTCACCACACTCATGTTTGGATAGAGCAGGTCACTGCCTCTGAATTGGAACAGCAGAAAACTCCATGGTACGTATAGCTATCCATAACGGCTAAGTTTAGTTCGAACTCTCTTTCTTTTGTTTCCTGTTCAAGTTAGAAGGTAACCATAAATATCATCTGCACAGCTATCAAAATAAAGCGTGATCTGCAAAATCATGGCTGATAATCTTTGTCCTACCAAATTAGAATCAAAATCAAAATCTGTCCAAGAGGTGGTCAGGAACAGTGAAGAACCGCCTGGAAAATATTTCTATGAAGATGGTGTTAATGGAGTCCTAGACAGTTCTCTTCCAGTGTTGGAGATCCCAGTTATTGATACAAGCCGCCTCACATCTCCGTCAACAAGCAGAGAGGAAGTTGAAAAACTCCACTCAGCTCTCATTGTGTTAAAAATTACGCTTGTAAACATCTAGCTAGAGGGAAAATATTTCTCAGTTGACTCTACAAATGAGTCAACAAGACACTCGATATAAGATACAATTGACTTTCTCCTTGGAGCCATAGCGAGGTCATGGAACTTGGAGGAAGGCTGCTTTCTAGACCAGTATGGAGAACAGCCACTTGTGACTGCAAGGTTCAACTTCTATCCTCCATGTCCAAGGCCTGATCGAATTCTTGGCGTTAAGCCTCATGCAGATGCATCGGCAGTTACCTTCCTCTTGCAAGACAAAGAAGTGGAAGGTCTTCAATTCCTGAAAGCAACGAGTGGTTTAGAGTTCCCATCATTCCACATGCTCATATGTAAAGTCAACCGGTAGAACCGAAATATTCTGTTGGTAATTTGAATTGCCGGTAGAACCGGCAAGAAATACAACCGTAGTAAACTAACTCGTCAGTGTTTTTTTCCGTCGGCGATTTGAATTGCCTATGGAATATTCACGTCTAAAAATCAGCTTTTACCTTCTATTTCCCGCAGAACTTCCATCAGTGTTTATTTTCTCTAAAAAAATATTCCGTCAACAATTCCATCATTGAGTTGTTATATATTTTGTAAGTTTTACCAAACGCTCAATAATTGATAGTAACATTCCTGTAGAATTTCCAACAGAATAGCCGATGAAATATTGATTCCAGCAATTTTACCAAAGATTTCAATTTCTTTTTTGTTTATTATGATCCACAAACCAATAATTATATACTCACAATAACAAAAAAAACATCTCTAAAATTTATCTTTTACAAATTTCATATTGGATATTTATCCAAAGATGTGTTTCATATAAATAATACACAAAAATAAAATATATAAAATTCCATACACAAACTTTTTTACTTAAGTTAAAAAAACTCACAACAAATATTCTAACAAATATAAATATAATACATTATAAAACATCAATAAATATCTTACACATTTACACATTTTTAATATTATTATACAATGAAAGACATCTAAATTAATTCATTATCTTTTAATCCAAATCCTTCCTTTTATTTTTATTATCATTATGTCCATCATCATCTTTTCTGTTATTTTTATTGTCTATCTCATCATTTTTATATGCTTTTCCATGTAAATTATTACTTAATATTACATTTAATTCATCAACGTCAACTTTAACTTCATTTTTAGTGACACAAAAAATTAAAATTTTTTACTCGGATTAATAAGATATCTTTTGATTCGAATTAATAAGATATCTTTTGATTAGAAAGTACAAAATTACTATTTTTAGAAAGTATAAAATTAACAAAACCTTTAACCCCTTTAAGAAAATCTTTCCAATACAATCAATCACTTGACTCTTAATACATTCAATAATAATTATTCATTATTTTTAAAAACTATAAATAATATATTAATAGCAATAATTTTTTAGATTAAAAAAGATTATCACCCTAATATAACTAACCAAACAAATCAATTCAATCAAATAGCACACAATTTTGTAAAGTAAAATTTAGAACTAATAACTTACAATACTAAAATGATAATAAAACATATCAGGTTTCAACTAACTATCAATTATTTATCCAATTCAAGAATAAATAAAATTAATTAATACCTTGTGATCAATTACATATTAATTTGTTTTTTCTTAAATTTTAAATTGACTAAAACTAATTGGAACCAACTAATTATTTGTCATTTTTTAATTTAAATTTATTCAACCTAAATTAATACATTTAATTATTATCAATTCCACACAAAATTAATTTTTTTCAAATTTTCAATTTAAACATAAAATTAACAAAAAAAAATAATTATACTCATTAAATTACCTATCATTTCTTCAATTCTAAACACACAAGTTATAAAAAACTCACTTTATATTCTATAACCACCAAAATATAGAGAATTGAAGCACTCATGAATAAATCTTACCTAAAACTAAATACATTGATTTTTTTTTTCTCAGACCCATAATCTAAAACAAATCCAACAATTGAGTTACTAAATTTGGCTCATCTCAAGCACCTGCTGCTAATGTTTTTTAAACAAAACAAGAGCAGGGGTTTCCAGGAGTAGAATAATGCATGCGTGGCATGTCTGAAATAACTGTTCATAATAGTCAAGCTTCTACTTAGCAAAAATACTCAACTACTGAAAAGAGTTAACATCAATTTGATAAAAAATATTTAACGTTGCTCAATGACCTTTACCGACAATAATGAATTCATCACTCGATAGTGCCTGCCTTCTCTTTTTTATTTATTTATTGTAGTGATTTGGTTCATCTAGTCCTTTTTATGCCTGCAAATTGGCCAACTCTCCCAGCCAAACCTTCCCTGTCAACTCTACTCAAGCCTCGCTTTTGAACTATTTAACTCATCTCAAGATCTAGGACAAAACAGAGAGTGAATTCCTGTAAATCTTTTGGTTTATTTACTAGACAATTTTCTTTTAAAGTTCTACGAACGTATTTCTATACATAGGGACTTGAGTTTAGTTCGAACTCTCTCTCTCTTGTTTCCTGTTCAAGTTAGAAGGCAACCATAAATTAATATCATCTGTTCAGCTATCAAAATCAAGCGTGATCTCAGTGTCTGGAAAAGTATGGCTGATAATCTTTTTCCTATCAAAATAGAATCAAAATCAAAATCTGTCCAAGAGTTGGTCATGAACAACGAAGAACCTCCTGGAAATTATTTCTATGAAGATGGTGTTAATGGAGTCCTAGACCGTTCTCTTCCAGTGTTGGAGATGCCAGTTATTGATATAAGCCGCCTCACATCTCCGTCAACAAGCAGAGAGGAAGTTGAAAAACTCCACTCAGCTCTCATCTCATGTGGCTGCTTTATGGTTTGTTTTTCAAATACTCTTCTTTGAATCCAACAACTTTCTTGTGACCATGCTCATATACTAGATATTGAAATCAGGATCTTAGTTTGACAAGCTATGTTCTATAATTTTTTTTTCTCAAGAGCTGGGTTATTTGTTCCAGTCAATAAATCATGGAATCACTGGTGTATTCTTGGACCAAGTACGTTCAGTTACTGCGCAGTTCTTTGCACTTCCAATGGAAGAGAAGTTGAAGTACTCCAGAGCAGTTGATAGCACAGAAGGTTATGGAAATGACATGATCCTTTCAGAAGATCAAATACTTGATTGGACAGACAGATTATATCTTATAGTAAGCCCAGAAGATCAGCGACAGTTCAAATTTTGGCCTGAAAAACCTGAAATTTTTAGGTATGTTAACCATGCTACCTGAAGATTATAAAGATAATGGTTAATCCAACCATATATGACCATGTATGGAAATCGCTCCATGTACAGTTTAATCCAACCATTTATGACCATGTATGGAAATTGCTCCATGTATGGAAATCACCTCCTATAATGACAAGATAAAAATATGAAATAAATCTTGAGCTTGCAGGGAAATTTTGCAAGAATATACCACAAAGTTAAAGGTGATAGTTGAAGTTGTTCTCAAAGCCATGGCAAGGTCATTAAACTTGGAAGACAACTGCTTTCTGGACAAGTACGGAGAAAGGGCATTAATGCAGGCCAGATTCAACTTCTTTCCTCCCTGTCCGAGGCCTGACCGATCTCTTGGCCTGAAACCACACGCAGATGGATCAGCAATCACCATCGTCCTGCAAGACAAAGAAGTCGAAGGGCTTCAGTTCCTTAAAGATGATCAATGGTTTAGAGTTCCTATCCAGCTTCCTCATGCTCTTCTTATTAATGTTGGTGATCAATCAGAGGTAAATTACAGATTTGTCTCATCATCAGCATGCATTCAATTTATATATAGAACTCCTTGCATAGATACATTTCTTAAGGAAAAACGAAGATGAATAGTAAACTCCAGACTGAGAAACATTTTAGACAATAGACTCTCTGCTACTAGTATTTCATGCCTTAAGCCTGAAGTATGAAATTAATTCATGGGAGTTCACTGCTAACTGTAACTAGTTATGAATGGCATACATAGGTAATGAGCAATGGGTTTTTCAAGAGCCCAGTCCACAGAGTAGTGACAAATTCAGAAAGGGAGAGGACTTCCGTGGCTGTGTTCTGTTCTCCAGACCCAGACAACGACATTGAACCTGTGGATGGGGCAGTCAGTGAGACGAGGCCGAGATTATACAAGAAGGTGCAAGATTATGTCAGCAAGTACTTTCAGTACTATCAGGAAGGGAAGAGGCCAATAGAAGCAGTGAAAATTTAATTTATGCTCATGTTTAATTTAGCTTCCAAGCAATGTTGCATTGCGCATTGCTGCGGTTCTAACTTTCCTAGGACGAGATTCTTATCTGCCTTGCATTTCTCAGTTCTCAGTTTTCAGGGTCAACATTAAGTTCTTTCATAAAATGCTCAATTTGCAGGCTACAAAGATTCTGCCATTCGTTGATGAGCCTATGGCTCAATCGACACCCACATCTCTTTTCTTCCAAAAGCTCTCTAGTTTTAGCCTCTTTCTTGTAAACAAAGGCTCTGCCTTTTTTTAGTGGGTTTGAAGTGAAGTTGTGTCTGTGCAATCCCCCAGATTTTGCACTGCAATATACTGCAGAAGCATGTATGACCTTTCCTTTTGGAGAAAAACCATGATCGAGTCCGGGCGTCTTTCAAAGCCAGGCCTAAAGAGAAGGAAACAATTATTATCAAAACCCACTTACAAAAAGTGCCAAAACAATATTACGGTTCAGGTAAAAGGAGCAAAGACAATTCAAAATCTTTGAAAGATAAAAAAATAATACAATATTATATGAAAAAATATCAAAATATTTAATTTTCACAACCCTTTCTATATATTACAAATTTACAACCCTTTACATGTTCTATTAGCCTTT
>Ga0307515_10008262_pt1 | contig 20343 bp, 18 predicted proteins | sample 17_EM_MG_FD_194513 | JGI IMG/M metagenome (GOLD analysis project Ga0307515, IMG submission 194513) | Populus trichocarpa ectomycorrhiza microbial communities from riparian zone in the Pacific Northwest, United States - 17_EM | ecosystem: Host-associated > Plants > Roots > Unclassified | place...
TGTGGTGCCGGTATTGTTTGGACAGCCATTGTGCCTGATGAGCCCTTAGGGCGAAAGGCCTTTGCGTTGGAACTCATACTCCAACCCAACCTCGCACATTCGCCGTTGCCCACCCCCCTCATCTCTAGTTGTTTTCTCGGTGTATTGCATACCGAGTACACTCGACTCGCCTACTCCAGCCTCGTACCTCGGCTTACGCTTACGGCGTAGTCTCGGTACTCGATATCGCGCAGTCGGTAGTGCGGCGGGCGTGTAGTCAACCATATGGTCACGCACTCTGGTTTTCTTATATGCATCCTTGACTATTTGTCCCGCAATGATCGACTTGGGGGCTGTAAAGACTCTAACGCACCCGAGGGGGCCGTCCATACCGGGCCAGACGTTAGCACTAGGGTGCACACCCGTGGCCCCCAAATTTCTCAGCGGTGACCAGCTTGATGTGTGCACCTGCTCCTTCATGGCCGTCACCGTCTTCTTTAGACCTGTTCCCCTGAGGGCAGGGGGGGTGTAAAGGTGGACCACCTCGCGCACCCCACTCGCTCTGAGGCTTAGCAGCTTCCCAAACCTCTGCGAGCCAGGCCTAGGCAGGGCCAGGTGATTAAGGATGGGCGCATTCATCCGTGCTGAGAGGGATGGGGCGGCACAGACCATGTCCAGCCCGAACTTCCTAGTGGTCAGGAAAGCTTGGGACACTCTACTCTGAAGCAGAGAGGGCATTGTATAAGCCTGTTGCAGGAAGGGGTTAAGGCCACTGTGCAAGCCGGCCCTGCTAGAGGTCGAGGCCATCTTCAAGTCCATCCAGGTCCATTGTTTCCAGGGCACCCTCTGGTCCCCTGTAACCAGGTCGCTCAGGAACTTTAGGTCAGCAGCCATCCTCCGGGTTGTGAGGGATGGAGTATTGAGGCCCCCCTCCGCCAGAGGAGCCTCCAAGGTTTTGTAAGCCATCGCAGAGAATTTTCCTCTGACGAAGTTCATTATCCTGTTCCCTATCCTGCTGAGCATGCCCGGCGGGATACCATTACCATCCATCAGGAAATGGCACCTGGATAGCATGAGGGCTTTAGCCAGGATCGATCTATTTCTCGCAGAAGCGCTGATAGCCCTCCACTGCGAAATGATCTTCTTTATGTGTTTGTCTATCTGCTCCCATCTGTCGGCAGCGAAGTCTCTGCTGCCGATCCAAACCCCCAGTATACGCAAGGGGTCCGCAGGCGGCAGGATGTGTGCGCCCGGTATCGACGGGCTGTTCATGTCTTGCCGGGCATAGCAGTTAAGCTGGAAGTCGTGCGGGCCGACTGGCTTAACGTCCGTTTTGTCCATGTTAAATTTGGAGCCAATAATCTTGGAAACTGAGGTTAGACACTCAGACACCTCCGGCACCGAGTCCTCTTGCCCAAGGAACAGATTGATGTCATCAGCGTACAACATGACTTTCACGGGCCTGAGGCCCGGTATCGAGAGGCCCTTGACTATCTGTCTCAACTTGATGGCCAGAGGTTCTATGGAGAAGTTGAACAGAAGGCATGATAGCGGGTCACCCTGTCGCACTCCGCGCTTCAGCACAAAATATGGGCTGTAGCCGCTGTTGATTCGGACTCTGGACCTGCAATCGCTAGTAAGGTCGCTGATCAGCATGATAAGATTTGGGGGAAGCCCCGATGCAACCAGGACCTGCAAGAGCCAGGATTGGTCCACTCTATCATAGGCTTTCGCCTGATCCAAGCCGACTATAAAGCCCGGTGTGCCCGTTGCATCACAGAGGTGTGCGACTTCAGAAGCCAACCTAGTGTGCTCATTCATCAGCCGTCCTGGCACGAAGCCCTTCTGGTCCGGGTGGAGCTTGGCCACCGCCCATGGGGCGAGCCTCATGTTTATCAGGTTAGTGTACATCTTACAGTCCGTGTTCATAGAGGAGATAGGCCTATAATTGGAGACTAGAGTGGGGTCTCCTTTTTTGTAGAAGAGGCTAACGTTAGTGTCCTTGAAACCCGCTCGGGAGGAGCCTCTCTCCGCAATATCCCCAGTCAAGTCAGCGAAGGCCGACCAGAAGGTCCTGGGTGGCACATCGCTGCTTTGCAATGTAGCGAGCGTCCTAATGAGGTGTTTCCAGAAGCTGTAGTGGATGCCATCCAGCCCAGGGGCGGTATTCGGCATTTTCGACATGAGGGCTCTCATCTCCTCCTCTGTGAACGGCCCTTCTGTGATGTCCTCATGCTCGGGATCGGGGCGGCGTAGACTATGGAGCCTGACTTCCTCCAGCAGTGCCTGCCGCGCTGCAAACCTTTCCCGGTCCATCTGTTCTGGGGTATGCAGGTCAACGAAATATTCCCTGGCTATGTCCGTCATCCCGACCAAGTCTGTGCGGGCAATATTGTCCACTGGGCGCCTCAGCCCCTCCACAGACACGGAAGCCCGGCTGCCTCTCTCATCCAGTTCCTTATTAGAGGATTGCTTAAACCACTCAGATGAGTGGGTTCTGGTCATCTTTTCCCACTTGGCTTTGGCGGAAGAGTCTAGCTTGACTGCTCTTTCCTCCAGCAGATCAGCGACGCCCTTCTCCTTCTCTGGTTTCAGGAACCGTAACGTGTTAGCCCCTTCATTACGCGGTGAAGGGGCGTTTCGCGCCTTCACTAAGACCTGCCAAGGTGACGCCGCACTCGCAACGAAGTGCTTGCTTGCCTGTGGTGGCGTCTCATACGCTGGCACAGCGCATTGCCACTTCGGCGTAGTTCTGGCGGGAGGGTGCCAAGCAGCCCATAATTGTCTGTTAGCTTTTGTGACGGCGTTCATTATCATATCTGGCGGTACCGTCTCCCTCTTCAAAGCGGCCACCCAGTCCTTTTTGTTGGCCTTCTTCATAGCATTTACCTCCGCCAGTCCTACGTCCAGGACGTTTTTCTTAAATTCGGCCCACCTTTCCAGCGTGATCGGCCCCTGGGACGTCAGGATGTCCCACACCGACAACACCGCTGGCCAGAATTTCTTCGCTTTATCTAGGGCATCAAGACTAGGCAGCCTGGGCGCTGGTTTGGCTCTCTCAATCTTCGGTTTCCTTGGAAACACAGGCACCATCACTAGCCTGTGGTCAGACGCCCCTGTATCCAAGGGCACCACGTCACCGGCTGACCATCCTACCGTAGGGCGGTAGATTCTATCCAACCTAGAGTACACTCTGCCGTGTGCTGTCGTCTTGCTGTACGACCATAGGGGCGGGGCAGGGTCTGGTCCTGCAGTATTGGCCAGACCGCACAGTGCTTTTATGCTGTTAAAGGCGGTCAACAATCTAACTGGCGCTCTGTCCGGGTGGGCTGTGGGGAACCTGTCCCCAGCATATTCCACAAAATTCCAGTCCCCGGCCGCGAAGCAGCCTCCCCAGTGTGTTCTAGCTTGCCGTCTCACGAGGGCCTCCAATCTACCGTTCAGCCTCTCGTAAAAGTCAACCAAAGACGATTGGCCCTTTGATATATCCCCGTAAACGCCGAGGATCCAGAGCGACTCTCTGCTAGTTCTGTGGGATGCGTTAACTATTACTGCATAACCAGGGACTACCACCTCCTTGTGCAGGACTTCCCATCCCGACCCAGCTTTAGCCATGATCGCCACCCCGGCTCTGTGAGCCAGGCCGGATTGTTCCAGGACCTGTATTCGTCGGCTGACCAGGAGTGAAGTTGTGTGTGTTTCTGTCAGAACTAGTATGTCGATATCTTCCAAAGTTAGCAGGTGTTCAACCAGGCATAACTTGGTTTTGTCCCTGGGCGCAGACCGGGATCCTTGTCCGCACATGTTCCAGGTGGCTAGCTTAAAGGGCTTCCTAGTTAGCACTAAAGGGGGGTCCTCTGGCTCTGCCCCGGCCCCATCCGGGAACTTCCCTCTGGTCCTTTTGGGAGCCGAGGTCTGGCCTGACCCAGAGCTGGGGGGGGGCGGATCGCTGTTTGAGCCTGCAGCCCTCCGCCTTGGAGATGCAGGGTGGGGGTTTTCGCACATCTGGCTGTTTGAGACACTGGCCGCCACCACACCAACCAGGGAGGTACCTGCTGTCCCTCCGCCGTCACCGTCAGCCCCTCGGCCCTGAGCCGGGTAGCCAACAGCCTGTGCGGGACGTCTTGAGGTTGCGAGCTTGTAGTCCATGGAGCTGTGGAGGGGGATTGCCCCGTAAGTGACCTGATCAGTAAATAGAGGAACGCCGGAGGGCCATGGCTAATTCCTCTCTAAGTTTTCTGTGTGGACGGTTATCAAAACAGAGTATAATTATTAGTGCATCAGAGTATCGTCAGTCAGGGTAGCACTACTCAAGAAATTCATACTAGCAGACAAGAGCGAGTTCTCTCAGGGGGCGCAGAAACCTTCACCAGCTCGCACGCAGCATAATCGGTCGAAATCGCAGAGGATGACCACACGTAACCATAAAGTAAGCAATCAGAGAAAAAGAAAAGAAATAAAAAGAAATAAAAGGGGAAACAAAAGTTCGTTCAATCCTGGCCGTTCTCATCTGGAGCGGTGCCTACTGCGTCCTCCTGTTCCTCCTCCGCCTCAGGGATATCTCTGCCGGGTGATACACCTCGGACTCGCCTACTCTTCCTGGACCCTTGGGAACCAGTGGATGTTTTGTCCGCCTTCCTCTTCTTGGGTGAGGAGCTGGCTGCCAATTCCCTCTGTTTTTCCAGGGCGTACTTGATGGTGCCTGGCACTGCGCTGATGTAGGTGTCCCGCGCTGCTGCGGTATCCAATCTAGATCCGGAAGCGCTACCTTGCCGACTGATCATCTTTACACTAGCCGCCATGTACACGTTCCTGTCGTTCCATACTTTCCTCCTGATAGCAGGGAAACCGAAGAAGAGCGGGACGTATTTGTCGTATGACTCTTTGTCCTTGAACACGCTCAATGCGAGCCATGCAGCGGCCGCTGGGGATGCCAGTCCGTCACCGACTAGAACGTGCAATATTGCGACGGCCGGGATGTTCGCTTCTCCGCCGTCAAAGCAAGGCACAGGCTCCCCTATGAGGGCTACCAGACCGCTGAATTCATCTTGTGCGCGTAGGACTCCCAAAGCTTTACTAAAAGCCGGCCGGTCCATGTGGTATTTCCCGAGGTCGTTAACATATCGGAGGAATCTGAGGGAGATGGGCCGCGGAGCGACTGCTATGGGTGCCAGCTTTCCCCAGAGGCAGTCCGTCTCTTCAGAGTGGGAGACTCTGTGCCGCTTTATCTGGATGCACATTCTCCACCATTGGTTCTCGAAGGACCTCGCTGCTGCGTCATCGTAAATGACTTCTGGGGCCTCATCCCCGATATCCATCACTCCTCTTCACCGCACGAAAGAGAATTCCGACCATTCGCTCATAGGTTCGTGCTCCATTCCCAGGAGATTGAAAGACAGCATGAAGTCGCCTTTGTATTTCTTGACGGCGGACTCCACCTCGTCCACCTCAGCAGTCGGGTACGCCGAAATGAGAGTGCTTCTAATGTGCTTCATCTCCGCTATTGTTTGCATCCAGGCCAGTGCGGTTGGGAGATCATTGCCATGTTTTTCCAGGGTGAGGGATAAGTGTTCCTCCGTCATGGCAGGGAAAGCAGAAGTCATTCGCCTCAGGTTTTGTGAGAAAGGCAGGTCTTCGTACGTATCTGACGTCGAGCGAGTGTCGAATTGTGGCTCCATGGTGTGGGGGGTGATCTCGCCTGAGGCTTGAGACGCGACTTTCTGGATGGTCCACGAGTCGCTACGCTTTTTCTTACTACCCTTAGGAAGCTCTCCCACGTCCTCCGCTGTGATACCGGCCGCTCTAATCAGCGCGGCGCCTTGTAAAGGCCTGATGTTCGAGAAGAGCAGCGACTCTTCTTTGTCCAAGGGTACTAGAGAGGGCAGCAGGGGGGCATGTATGACGGGTAGAGGGACGCCCATCATGATATCCTCCTTATCCTGTTCCACAGTCCGTCCGAGCGCCAAGGAGGTTAGGGCAGCCTGGACTGCCGGGTGTCTGCTCATATCTCTGTCGGGCAAGAGAGTAGTATGGTCTGGCTCGCTTCCGCTGGTCATATCGACGTCCATAAGGCTTGCAGGCCAGGTGTACTCCGTGGTCTGTTTATCGTCGTGCTGTGAGGCCACGACAACGTTGACCATCTTGGTTGGGCTAATCGGGATCTCCTGCGACAAAGGCTGGGCTGGGGACTGCAGGGCAGCCCTGGTGGTGTCCTGGGATAGCGTGGCCTCTGCCTGTGGGGGGGTATCGCTGATGTGCGAGCGGCTTGCAGCCGCCAAGGCATCTCCTATTTCCGATACCGGCTGGGCAGGATGGGTAGCTTGCAGCATGGCTGGGGTTTCATCTGGGGTACGCGTCAGGTTGTGAAAAAGACATGTTATGATAACAAAGTTCCGTACATGCGGCAGCGGCAATGCCTACGGGGTTTACTTGGTGTGCAGCACCTTGTATAGTTATAGGCATGGAGCCTGGGCAATAATGTGTCAAAGACGTGTGTGTGTCAGTAAGAGGCTCTCTACGTAGCAGTAGAGGACTGCACCAACCGCCAGCTTGTAGGGAGGAGGCCCCCTCAGTGAATCTGCCGTATTCATATGACATGACCTGGTCCGAAACCGATGTCGGGAGCCACCCGTCTTTCCGCAAAGATGCTAAGACCGCAGGCAGGGAGCCCTTGTGATACTTGCAGAGGGACTGAATTCTGGGCTCTGTGAGGCCTATTCCTTGCGACAAGTTCCCGGCGAGCTGCAACACGAGGAACCTGACTAGAGTGTCCACGACTTGGAAGGGGGGGTCGTCTCGCGGAGGAGGGGCAGCGATCAACAACCGCGCTTCCGATGCCACAGAGGTTGCGTCATCGGTATCCATCTTCGAGCTTTTCTCTTCTATGGCTGACAGAGGGGCCGCCTTCCGGCCAAGGGGGATCTTCGGCTGGGGACTCGATGGGGAGGGGGGGATTCTCGGCGTGCCAGGAGCAGGGGGAACAGGCAGCTCCCAGGCTGATCTATCCAGAGAAATAATTCTCTCCGCGGCTTTCTTCTTGACGACCAGCGTTCTTGCAGGCTGGCTGACCAGGCTGTTGCCTCCAACTTTCATAAACGGTAGTGGGCACTCCTCCGTAAAGTGGTCGGTTGAATAGCAGCATTGGCACGCGTAGGGGCGCCTCGCGCTCCAGGTAGGTTCGAAATTCAGGAGAGGCGATGAGTCAGGGACGGAGCCGTGCTTGTGACCCCAGTCCATGGACCATGGCCAGTAGACAGTTGCGGAATCTAGGATGAAAGTGCCCCTGAATTTCGAGGTGGCACCGGCTTTACGAACGCCTAGGACTCGCCAACCGAGCCTGGTGTCTCCCATCTCGAAGTCCAGGAGCCGTTTTCGCATTTGGGTATAGATAGTGTTGTCGTCCGCCAGGGACCCTTTAACCACCCATTCCAAGTCTCTAGCTCTTCCCGCTGGGGCGAACTTCCTGATAACGTACACGGCGTTACCTTCCGACAGCCTGATCAGGTCGTACTTCAGGGCCTCCTTTTCCCCATCCGAATTGGAGGGGACCGTGCATAGCATCCAGTCTTGCCTGGGATCCATCTTCTGCAGTGCGACCGTGCACCGCCAGCGTGCGGCAAGCTTAGAGCGGAGGGTGCTGAGCTTGGGGTCCTTATATTGCGGGCCGACCTGTGCTACTCTAGCGATCATGAAGTGGAAGCCAGGCTTGCTATAGACTTCAGAGAACTCATCCCACGTCCAGCTCTTCACAGGCTCCATGGGGTCCTCGTACCTGTTATTCCAGCGGGGCAGGCCTTTCGGCACCACCTTAGCCAATTCTTCCACCGTGTACAACTCCAGGGGCCTCGGGAGGTACAGCTTGGAGTCAACAGGTTCCTCCATCTTCACGAACAGACTGTCCAGCGGCACCTTGCCAGTCGGCGTCGGAAATAGGGGGCTCACCCTCTCAGTGTAGTCCTGGTAATTAGACTCAGGCCATAACTCCTTAGCTGAAGGGCGTGGCGCTTTCTCAGGGATAACGTCATCAGGGACGTCCACGAATGAAGCACCGTCCGCCAAAGGGTCGTCACCCATATCTGTCTCCTCTGGGTTCGCCCCTCCGTCCAGAAGGTCTACCACTTTCTCCTGCTCCTGGATCTGCGCGGTTAAAGCCCTAGATAAGGCCTGTGCTTGTCCGACATCGAAGCCGGGGGCCGGGGATTCCAGGGCCACTTCCATCTGCTTAAACTGTTCCAGCAGAGCCACTAGCTTACCTGACTCCGCGGCCAGGGTCTCCTCCTGCAATCTCTCGTCTTCTTGGATCGCAACGTACTCCGACTTCACCTTACTCAGGACCGTCAAGAAGAACTCCGTGAGCGCCGGAATGCACTCTTTCCTGTCAAAGTCTTTCCATTTCTTGGCATCTTTTAGCCACGCCTGTGTATCTTTCCAGGCCGGCACGGCTAAGGTGGAGGGGAAGATATCCAGCTCCGCCTTAAGGGAGTCCATGGTCTCTTCCAAGGGGTCAGCGATGGCTTTTTTCCATTGTGCGGCGGGAGAGGCGGGCCGTCTGTCAGTAGTGGGGGGCATATATGGATGGAAAGGCGCTTTCCCCCGCCTAGGCGGCTTGTAACTCCTCTGTTTAGGGGTCGGGACACCAAGTGGGACAGCGGGGGCCATCATCGACTGGGGTGGGAGTGGGGGGCCTCGAGCTGGGTACAGGCGCTGCAGTCCAGGGATCGGGCGCTGTGGGTACCCGGCATTGTGATTTGGACGCAGGCAGCCGGGAAGGTGCGTGCCGACTTTCCAAGATGACTTGGCGCTGAAGAGCGATATGGCACCTCGCACGAAGCGCCCTTTCATGTGGTAAAGCCCTGGGGCCTGCTCCACCAGGAATGTATTGAATTTCTCCACCAGGGGGCTGCATAGAAGATCAGTGACCATGGGGTAATAGCCAAGTTCCACTGTAGCGGAAGGCCAGTTGTGTTCTTGGACCGCCAACAGGTAGCAGAGGCCTCGGGGGAAGCTGAGTCCGCCGCGTGGGCGCCAGAGGAAGGGGATTTTGCGGGCTGGGGTGGGAGTGACCTGTTTAGGGACCTTGGGCGCTGTGTGCTTCCGGAGCACAACATCGTCCAGGGGGCATTTAGTTGGGGTGGTAGGCACCTTACGTGGCGCGGGCTTTTTGGGCCGCTTGGTTTGCTTGGGGCGGGGCTGGGGCGTCGGCACCAGGTGCTGAGTCTTGGCGCCAAAAAGACAGTAGTTGATGATGGCGACCGCCTTCGCCTCATCGACCAGGGTAGCTCCCAGAAGGGAGAGGGACTTCATGTTTCTTGTGGTTAATATCGGTTTATACGCCTGTTATCTAAAAAGATAGGTGTGGGTAAGTATATGCCCATAGGAAAAATTAGTCAAGCACAAGTGGGGACCGGGACCCAGATGCGCCGCCTCCGCTAGGCCTGGCTAGGGCCGGTAACGTTAGTACCAGGTGTTACCAGGCACACCCGTGACCCGTACTGCCAAGAGTGTGGTGGCTGTTATTTCAGGTGGGGAAGCGTCCACCGGCGTTTAAAGTGTATGCCGTCACTCGGAATTGATCCGGGGCGGAGGGCCCGTGGGTCCCTCTGCTTATGTCGGAACTACAGTGCGCTCCCCTGGGTCCGCCAGCCATGGGTCAACAGCATGGTGAGGCTCGCCAGGGTGTTGGATATGTGAACTGGGGCATCCGAAGACCAACCAGTGCAGGCCCAACCTAGTCCGGGTGGGAGACGAAGGCCTAGTGGGTAGGACTTCTACACGCAGAGCGTAGTAGGCATAAGCATGCGGACCTGGAGGGTGCCTGTGTTGAGACAAGCACGGCTGCCAGAGTCACCTGTCTATTTTTCAAGTGGGGCAGGCCACCAGCGTTTATATGTTTATACTGTCGTGTATGCTGGCACGCAGTTATGGAGAGACTCCAATGGGGTGGGTTCCCTGTACCTCCGGGTACGGGGCGGTAGCCTGCGCCCACCCGGGCAGCAGGAGGGAAGGACTCCCAAGAGTAATGAATCCCCAATAGGCGACCACATGGGGCGCTGCTATCCTATTACGACACTGGCGCGCCAATTTTGATTTACCTGGGTTAAGGTACAGCGGCCATCATGTCAGGGTGTCGGCCCCAACGGATACAGCACACACTGCCCCCCAGGACACGCAGAGGTAAGCCCTTTCATTATCCCGACCCGATCGGTGGCGGGGAGCGTTGTTTCAGGTGGCGCAACCCACTGACCAGTTAAGGGGAGGTGTCTACCCCAGATTGCGGGGGGCAGATCTGACGGGCCACCGTGGTGGAGCGTCCATGTAGCCAAAATGTCCAATAGACAATATAGTCAGCAACCGGGGACGTCATCCTCGGGTACATTCATGACGTCCTGACGGACGTCTTACGCTGTTGTCACCCCTACTCCAGGCCAGGTGGGTGTGGGCGCGCACTTGTGGTGATGCCCAAGACCTGCCTATGCCTGGGCTGCCTTATGTCTGACCACTAGCCTGTCCTAACCAGCGAAGCTGGTGCGCATGACTAGTGGGGACTAGGCCGAGGCCCGGGTGTTTGGGGGCGGCTGGCTACAGCTGCGGTGCTATCGAATCCATAGAGGTCAGGGGGCGGGGCACAGAGCCCCCGCACTCTAAGCGGGAGGGCTTCTCCAGCCAGCTGTGTGCCCATGCCTGACGTATGGGGAATACCCGGTAGGGTGTTAGTTCTCTGGCACACAGGGCGCAACCCCAAGGGGCAGATCGCTGCGTACATATGCTAGGCAAGCGAGGGGGGGGGGACGCACCAGAGTGTAGCACCCCAAGGGGTATTACCAGAGTGTGACGTGGGGAGAGGGATGTGACGTGGAAGAAGGGGGAACAAAGGGAGTGGCCAGGCCATCGCCATGAGGCAACAAAGGCGCGGGCATGAGGGGGAGGCGCCGCATGCGCATGGGGGCGTGTCCAGACGACTGTGAGCTAGCAGAACTCGCAGAAAATACGTACTATGTGTGTAATACCGGGGAAGACGTCCGGAGGGGGCTAGAAGGGGATGTCGTCCCATCCCACGGCCGAGGAGGTGGGGAAAGGTGGGGTTAGGCCCGGAGGAGGAGTAAAGTCCCTGCTGAGGACAGCGGCGGCAAGCGCGACGGCCCAGGAGCAGAGCCAATGGTCATCTGAACTCCCAGGCCTGGTATCCGTGACCACCATCAGCAAACCCGAAGGAACTTACCGCTCGGAACCAACTTGGAGGTTGTGGTCGGGTCCAAGCTCCACTTCTCTCCACTTTTTTTTTTTTTTTTTTTTTTGGTGGGTCAGGGAGGCGGCTCTGCCGCCGACTACATGACAAGCCAGCGAGGGGAAGTGGTCTCCCGGCCCCTGCAACTGACGGGTCTATGGAGTGGCGCCCCATCATCTGGCACCGCCTGTTCTCTAGAACTCTCCCTACCGTCACCCACAGGAATCTGGTTTAAGACCTTGTTGCCTGTTGGAGGCACCAATACAGCCCCGCTCATGACCATGAACATGAGTGAACTGGTCTCCCGGCACTCATGCACGATGGACTGAGACTCCAAGGCTTCAGTGGCCAAGAGTGTGGGGGTCACCAACGGCCGGAACAACCGCGGAATACCCACTAAACCTGCGGGGGGCCTCCCGTCCGGCATCAGTGATGATGACCCCTGCCTGCGGCTGACAGGGCGCACCTTACCGGACCGCCCATAAATGGTTTAACGTCCCTCCCTGGGGACCCGTCGTCTGCCCCATGTGAGCTCAGACAGGACCCACTATTCCCCACCTTACGACGGGAGTGGAACCCGCCCCCAGAGGGTGAGGAAAGGGTGAAGAGGACGACATGGGATTTGTCTGTGTGTGATTTGGCGGGGTACAAAAGTTTGTATTTCTACAATTAAGTGAGTCTACAGAACGCCTAGAGCCTACATGGAGACAACGTCGTCGATCCAGATTTGGTGCGGAAGCTAAACTCTAGCTGTCACAAACTCTACATGATGATCGAAAGCACGGCTGCTGACAAGGCGGGCCGGCCCCTACACGCTACCCCGGATACAACTTAAGCAAGCAATTGGGATCTTCCCCCAAGCTCACCGACGACAGATTATTTTGTCCTCTCGGGCCGGTAGCAACTTACTAGGCTGCCACCACCACGGCCCACCCCGGGAGTTTATCCCCGGAGCTTCCCGTTCCAAGGCAGTGCGGTTCGAGGCCCGTTTCCAGGGAGTGGGACCCCGGACGTAGCTGCCTACCGACGAGCCTAAGTGATTGGTTAGGTCACACGCTCTAGCCGGTTTTAGGCTCGGATCCCCTGAACTACCTCAGTTGCCGTCTCGCCGCAGTTGACCGCCCATTCACCAGCCAGGGCCTCAGGCCCGCTCCCCACGGAGGGACACCTGGCGGCTCCACAGACCCCCCGGGACTTACGTTTCCCCGAAGGTACTTTCTGCCACGGGGTGCCAGGGGGTTGAACACGCGCACTGGGGCAGGAAACCCCATTGACCTCATCGTCGGGCTATGCGCTCAGGCGGAGTTCTGAACTACGACTAACGTCCCGCGTCAGGGCGGCCGAGCCGTTGCCCAACTCACCGCGTCGACTCTTACGACGACGAAGTGGGGAGTCCGCTGACCTGCGCACTAATATACCTACGTACTACTATACCTGTGTGCTCGGCTCGTTTTTAAACCCATTTACGGATCTTATCGTCGCGTTATCGCTAAAACCGTCTGGCGACGGCGGGGCCCCTGCTACTGTGCACCCAGGAATTCCCCTTAAGCGGCCTAGTCGGTAAACTAGGTAGGACTTACAGCTCGCAGCGTCCCCCTGCGCAGGCCTTTGCTGCAGTATCCCCGTCGCCACCACGACGACGAGGGCCTGGTAGCCCCCGATGGCACCCAGCTTCCTGCGACCACCTTTAGCCCTAGCCACGAGCGCGAATTACGTCCCTACGCTCGAGGCCGGTTGCCCGGTTGGAACTATGTGGAAGTAGTGGTCGGGTCCAACCTCCACTTCTCTCCACCTACACTATGTGATGCCACCCACCTCACCGCTTTCCACTCCACCACCTCCTGCGGTCCAGTAGCCGCATGTTTGTAAATTACACGTTGTATTTAAGCTCGGACTCGATGGGGAATGTCCCTCACTCGATGTCTCGATTATAGACATTTGTTATTGCACCCCGCCTCACTCGCTGATAATCCCAACCTGCTTGCTCACACCCTTGTCCTTCGGACTCCGGCCCTCAAGCCTGTGTGGATCATTCCCCCGCCCTTGCGTGCTAACTCCCACCCACAGCACTGCCAGGCTAGCCAGCCGGACTGAACCCCCACTTCAGTCAGCCCCTTCAGAGTTGTACCTAGTCGGAGCGCATAGCCACCAAGACAGATTGGGCACCCATTGTGCTTTTGGGCAGTTGCTTGGGAATTAGGTCCGACAAGCCTGTAAGTCGTTGTACCCACTTCCCCTCCTTCCCCTCCAGAGATTGTATTCCTGCCAGCGCATGTGGATGAGTGGAGATCCTGAATTCCATCAGTGAACAGACGAGCCTCAAGACCCCCTTTTCATTTCCTTTTGGCTTCTGTTTGTATAATCTCTGTCAGAGATTATTGGAATTACCAAATCCATCACAAGGGCAGTCTGGTACAGCGCTCCTGCCTGCCCATGGGTAGGAGCCACCTTGCCAATGTCGGACAAGAGGCCCCCTGCAGGTTTAGTGGGTATTCTGTAGTCCTCTGGCTGCTGGCAACCCCCACACTCCTGGCCTCTGAAGCTTTGGAGTCTTGACCACCTCCTTTAGGGCGCCGGGAGACCATATCGCCCTAAGTTGGCTGGTGTGAGCGGAGCTGTATTGGTGTCTCCAACAGACAACAGGGTCTTAAACCAGATTCCTGCAGGTGACAGTAGGGAGAGCTCTAGAGAGCAGGTTGTGCTGGCTGATGGGGCACTGTTCTTCACAGGGTCACTTCATGGGGCTGGGAGACCCATCTCCCCTAGAGGTTCCCTGTTGAACAACAAGTGGCAGAGTGACCTCCCTGACCCACCAAAAAAAAAAAAAAAAAAAAAAGAGAAGTGGAGGTTGGACCCGATCACTACTTCTGAGTAGTTCCAACCGGGCAACGTCCTCAACAGGGTGGCAGAAGGTGGTCTAGGTGAGTGGCTGGGGGCTACAGATGACCCTGGGCTCTGGCCCCCAGCCATGGTCTCCATCACAAGGGGCAACAAGTGAGATCCTGACCCGGACTGCAGGCATGGGTCTCTGCTCATAGATACCTTCTCGTTTAGATACATAGGTACATATTCGGCTTTTTGCTGAATTTTCTTGTACATAGTTTTAGCCCCCCAGTCGCCACATCATCGTGACGTGACACCAGTGAGTGAAGGTAGGAAACTGGTGCAGGGGTTGTGCCCCCCTGTATCCGAGACTCTCTTTGCTCCGTAGGACTAGTAGTACCTAGGCTGGGTGATCCTGAAAAGGCGTTGCCCCACCCCCTAGGGAATTAGAACACAGCGGCAGGAGTTTCACTGCGACTCCCTTGGCTGCCTGCGGGCAGGACCCCTTAGCCACTACAGCCGCTCTGGGGTTACCAGGGGTTACCAGTGTTGCCTGCTGGATTTTCCAGGAATTTCTTGGGAGCCCAGGAGGCTCCCTCATTTTCCACACCTACCCCATGCAGCCTCCTTGGAGGTCCGCAGATGTCCAGCTGAAGAGAGGGTATGCCATAATGTGCCCTTGACAGCACTATGCCTGGGTGGAGTCCTTGGACGTCCTTGGACTACCACCCATTCTGACCTCTCCTCAGCCATGGTCAAGTGACATGTAGAGCACAGGCTTGCAGGCCGGGCTGGTTGCACCCACCTATTGGGTATGAGGGTGTGATTGCCCTGGGAGCGCAGGAGGTTATATAATACTCGGGACTGGCCTGGTGGCCCACTCTAGTCAGGTGTCTCGGGTATGAGGGTACGTTGCGCACCATACGCAAGGGGTTTTTAATAGCTGGGAACTGGCTGTAATAGCTCTCTCTAGCCGGATTGCCAGTGAGAGTAGGGAGCGTCTTGTGGGCGTGCATGCCACAGGTGTAGATAAATCCATTAATGGATCTTTAAATGGTAGGGTGCCTGGTAACAGGCCGGCCTAGGCCGAAAGCCCTGCGACGGGAGAGTAGGGCCTGGGCTCCAGCCTAGGAGTCACGTCTGGGGATGTATAGTGTAAAGTGCACCATGGGCGGGTGGTTTCCCTCCACATAGATGTGGGCCTGTGGGACCCCTGTGCCCCAGCACCTCCGCGGCGACGGGCCTGAGCGGGGAGTGAGGTCATGCCTATGTGTGGACCGGAAATTGCCAAGTACAGTCCTGCATAAGGTCAGTGTAAATCCTGATGGTCACCGTAAGTCCCCAATGGTATCCGGGTGAGTCGGTTAGGATGTACCGCGTAAAGAGTACCAGGGTGGGCTGAGTCCTTGAGGCCCCGCCGGGATTTCCCCTGCACCCTCAAGGTGCAGCCCTGGTCACCATAAGTCCTAGCAGGGTCAGACCCATATTGTGAGTTCCTCTGTGGCGTCAGGCCTGTGACAACATCCGACCCCTGGAAAGTTTTGTGTCACCAATATAGGCTGTCCCAGTGTCCTGAGGGTACCTTAGTGGGGGGAGTATGTCAATGATGGCTAAATCTGCGCCAGCATCTGTGAGCCCTGAGGGTAACCAGATGGCCCGGTAATGATGCAGAGAACCCCCACTCCCCCTGGGAGCCTTTGTGCATTTCACCTGGTGATTGTTAACCCGAGATACCTGATGATGATGAGTAAACCCCTGAGTCCCTCCGGGAGCCCCAGGGTGTTTTGCCCGGTGATGCTAAATCCAGTGGTCAGTGACACAGGACCCTGCGAGCATGTGACTCCCCATCCCATGAGGATAGGGGAGTATTACCATATATGTCGTCTTATTGACCCTTCCTGCGCCCTCTGGGAGTGGGTTCTACTCCCACTGTAAGGCGTGGGATAGTGGCCTCTGGGGGAGCCTGTAACAGGGTGTAACTTGGGGGCTCAGGGAGGGATGTTAAACAATTTAAGGGCAGTCTGGTACAGCATCCCAGTCCACCCGAGGACTGGGACCACCTTGCCAATGTCAGACAGGAGGCCCCCTGCAGGTTTAGTGGGTATTCCCTCAGTATTCTACTGGGTGGCAACCCCCACACTCCTGGCCACTGAACTAGGTGGCATGCAGAAGGCAGATTTGGCGTAAGTCCTGTCTGTGGCCTAGTGTATTGGTGTCTCCAACAGACAACAGGGTCTTAAACTAGATTCCTGCAGGTGATGGTAGGGAGAGCTCTAGAGAGCAAGTCATGCTGGATGATGGGGCACTGTTTCTAGAGAGTTGTCCTCTTGGGGACCGGGAGACCATTTCCCCCTTAGGCTTCTTCTTGGCTTCAGTGGCAGAGTGACTTCCCTGACCCACCAAAAAAAAAAAAAAAAAAAGAGAAGTGGAGGCGGGGGTGATGTGTAAGTGGAATCTACACAGAGGTGGTGAGGTGGAGGCTATGCGAACGCAGTGGTACAGGAGTGGAAGCAAAGAGGAATTAGTGGAGTGCACAGGGCAGAGGCGGGTCTACACCACAGGAATAAGTCCAGCAGCGTGCGGGGATGATACAAACATTCAGAGACATAGTATACAAGCAGTCATCACAGGAACAGAGTCCATAGTATGAAGCATGAGTCACAGGGAGTGGAAAAGGGATCGGAGGGATCATCGGAAGGTTGGGAGAGGGATCGGAGGGATTGGGGAGAGTGGAGATTGTCGGAATAAAGGGGAAATAGGAGGAAAAAGGCGATATTATCACAGGAATGATACAGATGTGAGGAAATACAGGATACAAATCAGGGAACATCAGAAAGAGTCCATAACACAAGACACAAGTCATAGGGAGCAGGGAAGGAAGCGAAGGGGGCAGAAAGGGAGTGGAGATGAGAGCAGGATTGGAGCGAGGGTGTCGGAGCAACTGGAGGGAGCGGAGATAGTCGGAATAAGGAGGAAAAAAGGGTGATATTATTGCAACTCCATATCTCTTATGGATTGGCTTGCAGAGGGGCTACTTAGGTGCTTAGGATGCATTAGACTATGAATGGGTAAAGATTGGATGATATTCAAAATCTGCTAGGGGTCACCCCTTTTATAGGCAAGTGCCCATAGCAGGTTACTAAGTACACAGCTGAGTCTGCATTGCCAATCATCATAGTGATGCTGCAGTCATTCATTTACATGGATACCAATGCTGTGTAAGACCTGTGTTCAGTGTCTATTCAGTTCCTTTGTGCACCACCATGGTGAACAAAGCCTGCACCATATTGGACTCTCAAGGGCAGGCATGTGACCTGCATAGCTTGTGCAATGATGCTTTTACTCAAGAGATAAAATTACAATAAATATACCATTCATATCCAGCCCATATGATGCTAACTAATCAATGATAATAGCAAGCATACAGTAGTCTATCACTCACTGGTCACACCCCCTCACTGGTCATTTCATATTAGCAGGACTCCGGAACCTCTCATTCACATTTAAATAGTATTCTTAGTGTTTATAGACTATGTTCGCCAAGTCTCAATGCACCCGATTGTGGTTTGCCTTCAGGGCAAGGTCAAAGTAGCAGAATTGCCAGATTTGAGTTTCTCGTAGCAATGTGGATGCTCTGGGAACCCCAGAAAATGAGCTATGATGTAAGGATAGCATCATAGGAAACTAATACAACCTAATTTGGAAGTATAGACTCCTTGCAGCACACCGCTTGAGGCCCGATCATCTGCAGGCCTTGGCTCAGATCTTTACCACTCAATTTTCTCAGCCTGTAAACATCAGATCCACATCTCTGATCATCAATGACACAATGTACGCTGTTGGGGATGCCAAATGTTGGCCCTGTCAGGGCTGGCCACTGAATGGTCAATTCCAAGGCCAGCCAAAACACTGGCACTAGCATTGACCCAGCTACTCAAGGCACTTCTATAATATGCAAACTACTGATTTACCTAAATGTAAGAGGTGCCTGCCCCCTTGGCAATGCCTAAAGTGGTGGTGACCAGTGGGTGATATGACCCCAAAATGGGCACTTTGCTGCATGACTATATCCCAGTGTCAGGTAGCCACAAAATGTTTACAGTAGATACAATATACCTAGTTAAGTTCATACAAGAGTAGTTCTTGAGTTTAAATGCTGATTGGAAGGATAAGGAGGCAATACAAAACTTCATGACCAGTGAGTGGTTGAGTACTGTACATAAAGGTATAAATAATTGACCATTCCTGCCTGCTCAATTCCATTCCATAACAGATGTGCTTACTTCTTGGGACTCAGAATTCTATTGAAATATTGTGTATATTGAAGTGACAGAGAGAGAGTAAAGAAGTTGGTTGTGCAAGTGTATTGTTCCCAAACACTGCCAAACACACAAGTAACATAGAGCCAAATATTACAATAAAGAGCGGGCCGTATGCTAGTTCTTACATGATGGGATCAGGCTTGCCAAAGGTTGATTTCAGCTCTTCTTCAAATGCATTCCAAATGTATGCATGTAGTGGGAGGTCAATTTTGTCAAGGGAGAGAATGGGCTAAAACCAACAGAGAGCCATGCCCTTGAGGTATGATATGGCATACATAATCTTGAGTTTGTCATTTGCAAAGGCTTGAGGGGGGCTTCAAAAAATCAACTTGCATTGAGATAGAAAGGTATGAAGCTTCGATGGGTTGGTGCCATCATATGAGTCAGGCTCCTGAGCCTTGACACATTGACAAGGGACACCTTCATGACCTTTGAGGGATGGGTGCAGGTGCAGCTGGGGGTGGGGCAGTTGGTAGGTTGGCCATCATAGCTTGGAACAATGCAGCCATTGCTTGCTGTAGAGTTGGATCTATAGCAGGCAGGGGTTGCAAGGCTTGAGAGGTTTCAGGGCTGGGGTTTCAGATGCTAGCATCTGCTGGTGGGGGGGAACATTGTGCTTGTCATTGGTAGACATTGAGGAAGGAGTTGGGGTGGGGGTAGATGGGATAATGAGTGTAGAGGGTTGTGATATGGATGACTTTGCTTGGTTGCAGCTAATCCTGGTTGGGTGCATGCACTATTGGTGATTCCAGCAGTACAGTCAGATTATACTGTTAAATCAGGAACTTATTGGGTGGATATTTTCTCAACAGTATGGCTGGCAAGCTGCAGGAACCACCTCGAAGGAATAGGAGCAAGGCAGGAGAGGGAAGACACAAAGGAATGTGATATAACTCTGTTGATAATCTGACTGGACTCTCTAGCAACATGTACATAGGTCTTATATACTAGGAGAGCACTGCACACAGAAGAACAGTCCATACACAATAATGAGTCAGAGACCAAATGAGCCTGAATGAAGAATGGAGGGGAAAACTAACAAAGTCCAAGAACTATGATGAGAATCAAAGAAGTCAAGCCACTAACTGTTGGCAAAATTGGGAGAATGTGATTTTGCCTAAGTAAGGAAATTGGGGGGAAGTCACTGCCAAGAATGGGGGTCAGGGCCCATGGCCTAGATCTTCATGTCAAGGTTAAGAGATTGAAGGGTGGAGTGCAAGTCAGGAGGTGATGCGATGTTGGTCAGTTCATGTATGCATCAGAAAAAGGCTGGACTTGGGAGGTGGCAGTGGATACTTGATTGCCTATTGTTTGCAATTTATCCAGTGATGTAATCATGGTCATAACATTGGGCACCTGTTGTGCTGTTGGGAAGTTGCTTGGGAATTAGGCCTGACAAGCCCATAAGTTGTTGTACCCACTTCCCCTTCCTATCAGAAATTCTATTCCCACCAGTGTGTGTGGATGAGAGGAAATCCTTTATTCCATCAGTGCATGGATGAGCCTCAAGCCCCTCCCCTTCCTTTGCCTTTCTGACATTGGTTTCTATCAGAAACCATTGTGATTGACTGATTCCATTGCAACCTAAGCCCAAGGGACTCCTGCATATGCTCCCTGCACCAAACTCACCATGGTCATCCATTGCCATGGACTTTGTGGGACCCTTCCCAGAGGTTCATGTATATGATTATCTTTTGGTTGTCATTTGCCAATTGACCTTGTTGGTGCACTTAATACCTACAGTGACCACTGCAAGGGCAATGGATATTGCTTGGATTTATCTGAAGGACATCATGCACTTGCACAGACTCCCTGATACAATAGTCTCTGACAGAGACCCTAAGTTCATTTCCAAATTCTAGCATGAATCACGACGGCTGGGAGTAAATATTCCGGGGGTAAATAAGTCGGGAATAGGTCGGGAATTTATCATGACCACTTGTGGATATACATACAATATCCCATGATTCCTCCACTACTATTATATGTGAAATA
>Ga0307515_10008263_pt1 | contig 20339 bp, 24 predicted proteins | sample 17_EM_MG_FD_194513 | JGI IMG/M metagenome (GOLD analysis project Ga0307515, IMG submission 194513) | Populus trichocarpa ectomycorrhiza microbial communities from riparian zone in the Pacific Northwest, United States - 17_EM | ecosystem: Host-associated > Plants > Roots > Unclassified | place...
CGAGACGTTGTCCATGAGGTCGTACATCTCCGGCACAACGAACCTCCTAGCGATGATCGCGCGAAGGACGGTGAAGACGGTCCCTTGGCGGGTGGGCTCTTCCAAATCCGGAGCGATGAACTCGAGGAGGAACAGGAGGTCCTTCTCTTTGACTTGAACGTTGTCGTGGTGGCGTAAGATGACCGAGAGCGATCGGAGTCCTGTTTGAACGACGCCGGATTCTGTGCTCCCCGTGGCTCGAATGACTTCTATGATTTGGTTGGCAACCACAGGCGATGCCTTCTCTCCAGATCTGAGAGGACACTGAAGAATGGCAGTCGCAGACTTCATCCCGAGGATCAGGACGGGCACGCTTTGAGAGTACAGCGTGTTTCCAACGACAGGGACCATAGGTTCCAAGCGCCGAATGATATCGGGGTCCTGAAAGTCGAAGCGATTCCGCTTATGCGCCGTATGGAACAAGTCCAACCCGAACACGATGAATCTAAAAGCTGGTCAGTCGACAGCTCACTTCGGTGAAGGGGCGGCAAACCTGAAAGAGTTGTTCGCATAGTGGTTCGAGTCGATGTGTGAGGTACGCTTCAGTTGTACGATGGACGAGTTTTCACCCTTCTTCGATCTGTTCTTCTTGACTGCCGGAACGGCTTGCAAGAACTTGGCGTTCTGGGTGATCAAAGTTTGGCAGAGGGATAGGAGGTCCGAAGGCGATATGCGTTCGTTCGAGTTGATACCACCCGCAATCTTCTTCAGCACGTCATCAACCAGCTGTAGGACCTTCAAAGTTTCTGTCTCTTGCATGACTGCGCGAACAGGGTGGAGCAACGCGCTAATCTTCCCAGATGTAATGTGTTTCGCGAGGATAAAGAACGAATCAAGCCCTTTGGATGATGAAGAACGAGCTTCGCGTAACTTGGTCTTGAACCCTTCGGACCGGGCATCTTTCCCCGATTCACCGAAAATGACCTCGGCTGAAACATACGCGATATCTTCCACGCAGCTGTCGAAATTCGTGAACCGTCCAGAGTTCTCCGGGGATGTTAGGTGAACAAGGAGCGAGTGCGTCACGACGGCGAGCACATGAAGGTGAGGTCCCCGTAGGAGCGCACTCCGGAGTTCCCGTACGATGTCTGGGAGGAATTCTGGGCCTAGCGTGACCGCAATGCGACAAAGCGTGCCACGAGTGAGGTCTCGGGTTTCTTGAGATCTGCTCCGGAACGCCTGGGAAAGGACGGTCAAGAGCCTGGTGATCTGTGTCGTGCGAGCAGGGTCGGGAAGATGCTTGGCGACATTGATGATTCCGACGGCGATTGGGATCCGGGTCGTGTCCTCGTTCTCGTCCCGACGCTCCAGGTGATTCAGTAGAGCGGGAAGGAGCCGAGAGTGTACCGAATCGGCAATCCGCGTCATCTCCTGCGCTCTCTTCGTATCCGGCTCCTCCGCTTCGGCGTTCTCATCAGCATCGCCCTCCACAACCACGGATTCATCCATATTGAAGTGGAAGTTATCCAAAATCGCGACGATGGTCCGGACATAGAGACGTTCCGAAGCATCCTTCTGTTTCACCAGGCGAAGATACTGATGAATGAGCTTGTTGTATGCACCCCACGCGAGGTAGCGAGCGATTGAACCGGTGGTATTGATGGCTTCGGTGACCAGGTGGTGATCGATGGAGTCGGTTGCGCCGATATAATTCCCGATGAGCGGCAAGAAAACGTCTGCAAGGGTACTACTCCTGAGTTGGCCCTCACCACACCACTCTCCGAACCTACGGAGTGCCCGAATCCTGCGGTGAACCTGTACGTGGTGGATGTTGTTGAAGAAATTGACCTCTTCGTCTCCGTCCGCCAGAAGAATCCGCATCTCCTGGAAGCCGGGGATATTTTGACAAACGGTGACCGCATGGGCGATGACAGCCAAAATTTCTGCCCGAACCAACTCGTGCTTCGACCTTAGACCGTTCTTCAAACCGGGATACACATTTTTCACCAGGAGGCCCTCCCATTCACCATCCGGGGTTCTTGAGACAATGTCAATGAAGATCCGAAGGACCGTAGCGGAGTTGGTACGCAGAGCCAACTCTTCTGCGTCTTGGATGAAGTGAAGCATATTGTAGAGGATGGGAATCCACTGCGTGAGGGAAAAAGTTCGACTCAAGTCTCCGTCAAGTCGCGTGAAGGCGGAAATCCGGCGGTCGAAGTCAGGTTCGTCTACCCTCCTCGTCGAGTAGGCATTCAGGTCGTCTATCAGGCTCGTGATGGGCGATAGTGAGGAATCCACCTCCACCAGTTTCTGGTAAGCAGAGATTAGAGACGAACGTGCGGGTCGAGTCCGAAGACTTTGCATGAGCTGTGAGAGTAGCATAAAGGTCTTGTGGAATGACGAGCTGGCGGGGTCCTGTAGGTCCGGAATGAGGGGAAAGAGGTTAGAGATGATATTGATCATGTTCGCCTTGACCGTCTCGGGGACCACCTTCGGGAGCTTCTTCAACAAAGGAGAGAACAGAGTAAGCAATATCGAGGCCTGCTTTGCATCCGACAGATGGGGCGCTAACTCGGAGAGGATGGAGATTTGTCGATGTCCGAGAACGTTGGATGCAACAGCTACATCCTTGCTTCTCTCGACAGCTGTGGCCAAGCTTTCGAGAAGCTCCGGAATGTACGGTTTTAGCACGAGTCTCGACACCTCTTCGTCCGAAGAAGAGATGGACAGTAAAGCCTCGATAATATCGAGGACTCTGGATATAACCGTAGGCTTGACATTCGGAGACACCATGCAGTCGTAAATGTTCGGGAGGGTCCTGTGGTCGATGGTGGTCAAGAAAATCGCCTGCTCAGGTTTCGTAGCCCAGACGTAGAAGAGCTCGAGGAGGGCGGACGGAGCCTGGGAGTTCTCCTGACCGAGGACGGGTAGACGAGGGGAAATGGCGGTTCGGAACATAACACGGATGAAGGGGGAGAAATCGAACTGCACGGGGGATTCGCAGAACTGAGTGAATCGTTTCAGTGATAGTTGCCTGATAGTCTTGAGGGTCCTCGTTGTATTCGCAGGTACTTTGGTATCCTCTTCTCCTGGTTCCTCTTCAGGTTCTGGAGCTTCTGCTTCGGTCTTCTCTGCATCAATTCGCTTCTGGGCATGGGCAAGTATATCCAAAGTGCCGCCAAGTAGAACGGGCCAGAAGGAGAGGAGGCGGGAACCCAGGTGCCTCAGGACACCTTCAAGAAGGTTCAGGTACCCAACCTGCTGCGGTTCCGAGAATGGCTCCGGCACAGGCCAGTTAACGAACCGCCCCTCCACGTCCAGAAGATCCTCTCTGCGAAGTGGCCCGAGCATTAGTTCCACGAACAGTCCCAGCTCTTCATCACGGCAGCCTGCAAACGCGGAAACCACTGCTCCTCGTCGCTCTCCAGTCTTCGAATTCCCCCGCCTCTCTAACATCAACCCGTACAGGAGTCGAATGAAGGTCTCAACGAATTCCGGTCGGTCCCTATCGTCGATTTCGTCCAGGTTGAGCTTCGTGAGTTCGTCTCTCCACCGTGTGTCGTCCAACAACGCCGTGAAAGTATCCTGGTGACGGGTGAGGTGTGGGGAACGATAGGTTAACATGCACTTCAAGGCAAGTCGTTGGAGGGATCGGTCTGGGTGCGAAAACAGCGTTGTATAGAGTGACCGGAGATCCGCTGTCGCATATAGCGCGTTCGGATTGGAAAATTTGGAGAAGAGAGTCAACCACAACGATAGCTTGCGTCGGTCATGCTTTGCGGGGGAACCGTGATCGGGGATGGTCGATAGGAAAAGTGGGATGAGATCACGGTTGTGCTTCTCCGCAAGGGACGAGCACTCGCCCAATGTCCCGAGGAGTTGCGCGTGGTAAGACATGGGGTCGAACCTATCACTGGAGACTTGCATCTTGGAGAATTTCAACAAATGGGACTGATTCTACCCAATGATGGCATACCTTGACTATCCTCCGCCTCGAAACTCGATCACTCGTCCAGGTGGAAATGGCGACGCGCATCTTGTGGGCTGATGGGTCCTGCCACGTACGTTCCACCTCTTGGATATCATCCCCGTCGTCGGAAAAGGACTCTTTTACCCATTCGGGAGATAGCTCGAGGGCCAGACCCTCAGAAAGCCGGCGCAGGTCTTCAAACACGGCGGACCAGAGGACGGGATCGCATCGAGTTGAGAGTTCGGACAAAGCCTTCATGGTTGGGGCCCATAACGGTCGTAGATTGACTTTCAGCTGGGCTACGGGAGGGCGTGATGTTCGGAAATGTTGTAGATGGAAATTGATGATGCTTACAAACCAACCAGCTGATAGCGATATCAGAGGCAACACACTGACCGTCTGGGACAATCTGAGGTAACCTTCCGATCCACAGCGCACGCTCCCGGGAGCCTTGGACATCGATCGAGATGTTCTCGCATTGCAAACACCGCTTGATGACCTCCCTTTCTTCCGGGGATTTCACTACGAGGGAGGATGAAAGGACACGCAAAACATTTAGCCGTAATGACTGCGAGTGTGACAGCAATGGTTCCTTCAGACTTGTGTAGGTCTTCTCCAACGGCGCTCGGCTGAGGCACCCAGAACTTGAACTACGTCAACCACGGAACCATGAGCTGTGCCACAGTAGCAACACACCTCGACGTTGCCAAAGACGCCAAACCACCCGTAACGCTCTCGGACCAACCCCATCGTTGACATATTTCAGCGATGTCAAAGGAAGAAATCCCCGACTTTGATGACTTGGCTTGGCCTGAGAACGATTTCAGGCACATTCCCAGGACCGATGACGCGTTGTATGGGGTTCTTTGGAAGTCTTCTAGCGGTTTATCCGTGGTCAAGACCTGCTGGACGATTTTGTCGAGCATCCTGTTTACGTTGGCAAGGAGTGGTGAGAGAGTTAGGATGTCGCACAGTTGGCCGATCTGTTGGGCAATCATTACTTGGTTGTGTGGAGGATCTCGCAACAAGCGTCACTTACGTCTTCTTCCGAACCTTGCCAGTTGGCCGCCAGAAGCCTATTCTCGATCCATCCCTCAGTCCTTTGCTTCCAAACAGCATCAACGGTGGTCAACTTATGTTCTTCAACCAACCAGGCAAGCAATCGTAACGTCTTGGTGGGCGCGGTTTCTAGGGCGCGGTGCGTATGTTTTAGGACAGGCGACAGGCCGAACGATTTCCATCCACCCCAACCGAGCTCACAAAGAGAACCTGAGAGTTCAATTGCGAATGAGACATCTGTTTCCCAGCTCCTCACGATGATCTCTTTGCCAACAGTCACCCAAAGCGAACTGTCACCTGCCACAAGCACGGAAGTTGACAACTGCAGGAGCGATACACGGTTCCCCTCGCTCGGTGTGATTCCGTTCAGATTTCCGGCTATTTCTTTTAGCTGAGATGCTGCAGATACGAACTGGATGAGTTGGCGCAGATGGAACCTTCGTGACGTGACATACCGGTGAGGCGGGATCCGCGTCGAACGGAGCAGATTGTAACAACCACAGGGAGGAACTTGGTGGTCTTTTCGACGCTGGAGGCCACGACCGACTTGAACGTATCTAATACCACGGTCGTGATCGGTGAAAATTGTTCCGGAGTGTTGACATTGTGGATCAATGCGGTTAAGATTCGACGAATAACGTGGTAAAATTCGCCCGCGGCTGCTTGTGTATCGACATAACAACGGAGCAGTTGCGAAATGATGGAAGGAGCAGCAGTGTGAATACTCTGAGCGACGGACTAGGTGGAAAATTCAGCATTCTTGGCGAGCTCACTATCAAGTGGGACTACCTTGCACGCATCCACGATCACCCAGGGTATAAAGTCTTCAACCCCATTTAAATCAGAAACAAGCAAAGCAACGAGCTTGACCCGCGCCGGCAGCTTCAACTTTCGAACAAGCACACCCCAGACCTCTGCGGTCGCTTGACGAACTTCCGGACTGCATTTTAAAAGGGCTTCCTTAAAAGATGCCCAGACCCTCTGAATCACTTCGAAGTCGTCGGACGGAATCATGATGTACTTGAACAGAGCGGAGAAAGTCGCGAGAAGAGTGGTGAACGCATCCGAGGGTATCGCACGACGCAGCAAAGGAGCAAGCCTTGATATCAGGTTCTCAAAACAAGGCGCCAACGTTGTTCGGAGGTCGTGCGCCAGCTTCTGGAGGAGGCTGTAGATAATTTGGGATCAAGAAATTACGAGGGGGGTGGTGGGACGCACTCGAGTAAGGCTTTCAATGCCTCATTTTCCCCTACATCCAGCGCGGTGATCCACAGCTCAACAATCTGACTATGGTGGTGAAGCAGTAACGGCATAGATGCAGAAAGGCCGTCCGCCTTGTTCGCAAATTGGATGAAGCTTGGGGCAAGATTTAGTTGCCGCCAGTGGTCTATTGTTTGGTGGAAATGCGAATCATTATCCTGTATCTCTCGTCAGAGTGCACCTAACGCTGTTCTCGAATAGCACTCACCGCAATATCGTCATCAAAACGCGCCTGCTCCAAAGCGGAAGGCAGGCGGACATCCTTCAGGCTTTGCTTGTACGAGAGGTGCTAATAATGGCAGCTGGTATCAACGATGCCACTGCGGTCATATTGGCGGACGGACCTTGAACCTCTTGGCCGGACGTTCTTCTTCGTCACGCGTCGCATCCTCAGACATTTTGGGCCCTAGGTCGACGGACTCCAGTGGAAAGTGTGGTGGGTGGGACTCGGACTGTGATCGGCATCAAACTTTTCTGCTCAAATTCTGGCAAGCCATTCCCACGATTGCTACGCATCGTAAACCGCACGTCACCTGACCCCTCAGCCCAGTATCGCGCCGGACACGTTGGCAAACCACGCTCTCTGGTCTTTCGGTGATGCCCAGTCCCCAGTATTCCCTACCACTTACTCAGGAAGATTAATGATGAGCTAAATGAGGGCCTTACCGCCGAAGAAGGTTTGGAAATGAGCGCCCTGTACCGTGGAGGCATCGTTTTCGCGATAAATCAATCCTCCCACAGAAATAACAACCTTCCCATCGACCCGGAGTTCAAGCTCGCCTGGAGATTGGGTGAGGAATACATCACAGGAATGAGAATTTGGTTGCTGTTACCGTTTTCCTCCCCTGGGTCGTTCAACTTGACCCGTTCAGCAACTGTGGTCCATTGTCCCCGTGGGAATACGAAGGAGCCCCGGCCGACAGAAAACCCGACTTGGCGGTTCCCGTAGGATCTGGGCCGGACGGCTAGAAGTGCCTTGGTGTTCTTCTCATAATCCGGCATATAAGTGTCTCGCCGGATCCCTCTTGCCTGTACATAGTGTATCTTAACTCCTTATCTTTCCTGGGGATATAACAACGGCGAACCTCCACATCAGCCGAAGGGAGAAGCAACGGCATCTGTCGTCCTTCCGCCCGCCTGCACACCCATATGCGGAATCGCCCTCCCCACCGACTGCAGAGCGATCACACTCGTGTAAATCCGGATGAGAACCGTAACCTACTCACAAATTCCTGGAAGTTTACCACCTTTGGCGAAGTCCCACTCCTCGTCGAACATCACTGAGTAGCTGAACAAGACTTCATTTGCAGTTCTCAGGCCGGTTTGAAATCCTGGGGGTCCAGAAAGATAAAATCCAAAGCCACCGGGAATTGAATTCTTGGGGTTGATGCTCCCTCTTGGGTAGAAGGCCTCCCAGACGACGTTCGGGGCCGTCGGTCCAACGCCGCTGGGGGGCGAAACGAGTTGATGGGATGTCGAAGTCGTGACTTTGTGTACTTGCAGCACATCATCGTCCAGAGGCAGTATCTCTACACCAAGTTTGCTGATTTCCGAGCAAGTTGTCCAAGAATTTTGGAGTTGCTTCTCTGTAGGAAACAGTAGACGATCCATGGATAACGCTCAATGGTGGTGTTGGCGATCGAACTGGTCCCTTTTAATCTTTCTCGACAACTCTCTCCAACCACAACCGAGATAATCAACTCTTTGTGTTCGCCACCGGGTCAGACGTGTGATGTTCCTGGATCTGATTTTGGGGATGGATCATTACTATTGCCGTCACTACTGATTGGTGCATCCTAGAGGTTTGATCCTTCGGTTTCTCACACGACACAATGGCAGTTGAATACGTTCTAATACGTTATTCTACGCCACTACCAGCACCCGCCCCACGTGGACCACCGTGGATACACGGTCCGGTATGCGGCGGTGGGCGGCGGGCACTGGTGATCATGTGGCAACAGGGATGAGTGGTCATCCGATCAGGAACTCGAAACCTCGGGAGTTTGCGCTTGAGGTAATCTTTGAATCCGGAAGGGATCCGTCAAGACGTTCACGGAGAGATCCAGTGCGATGCCCACGTCACGTCGGTGTCAACGCAGCTCGGTTTGAAGAAACATGGACTCGCTGCCTGGCGGGGGTGAAAACTTGAAATCATTTTTCATTGTCAGATCGACCGTCCATGGCCAGCAGCCAGCCCATCCCAGAAATCGTGTTTACAAAAGACCCTCTTCTTTCCCGTTCTCTTTGTATGGCAGTGTGTTATGTCTCGATAGGCGACCTGGGGTTTATAAGCAGGGGCGGTTGTAGGCGCTGGCTGGTATTCCGCCGAGGCGCCCGGTCAGTAGGAGGATACAATTTGTTTTTATTTCTTCCGATGGAATGATATATGCTTCTCATCCTCTACCTCCACTGCGGCCTCCGTCCTTGAACACGAAATCCATACCGTCTCTTTAATCAGTCGACTCAGCTCGATGGACTCGGTCGTGCCGCAAGAAGTCACCACCGAGTTGACTCAGATTCTCTCTAATCTCGTCCTGGGAGACAATCAGATCCGCTCAAAGTAGGAATCGTGCAAGGCTCCGTCGTACTCGCTTTTGACCCTTTGCCAGTGCAGAAAATGCTGTAAATGAGAGATTGGCACAAACGCCAGAGCTCTACCTCCTTGCGCTCGCACAATTCGCCACAGCAGCCGATACAGAAGTGGTGAGTATGCCCATAACCCTGGAAGCGGACGCGTGGCCGCCTGCTGCGCATGCCCTCGACATTACCCCCCATGATTCTACCCCAGCAGAAGGGCACCTTCTCGGTCACCTTGCCAATGGATGATCAATCTGGCGCAGCTGGGCGACCCAAATCTCCGAATGATCCCCTACACCTTTTCCATCTACTTCGACGGATCAACGTCTAATTTTTCTCTCCATTTCAGATGAGATCATTCTCCCTCGTCCTGCTGCGTCGGCTATTATTCCGCCCATCACCCCAACACTCATCCAACTCAGTCGCAACAACGCTCTACGACCACCTGTCGGCACAAACCCTGGCGACCTTGGAACGGCTCCTCTTGCAGTCCATTACCAACGAGCCTGTCCCAGTAGTCAGGAGAAAGGCTGCAGACACCGTTTCTGACGTTGCGAATCACGCCATGCGAAACGGTCGTCCGTGGCATGCACTCCAAACCGAAATATTCAAGCTGGTCCACAGTTCCGACCCTATGGGCCGAGAGATTGCCTACCGGGTTTTCACTAGTAGCCCCAACATAATCCTAGACCTGCAAGTCGAAACTGTCCTTGGGACGCTGCAGCGCGGCCTGGAAGACAGGGAGAGTATCGATGTTCGTCGTCCCTATCCATATCCAAGTCCCAAAAATTGATACCTTTCTCAGGTCCGGCTAGCCGCCTTGGGGGCGGCAGTTGAATACCTTTCCAATTGCGATGAACATCAGCAAGCCCAGACCTTATCCCTGATGTATCCAATACTTAACACCCTTCCATCCGTCCCTCACAATCAAATCGCCAAGTTCCTCTCCACGCTGACTCCCTTGACCACGTGCCCGGATCTCTTTGCGCCTCATCTGCCCGCATTGCTCTCCTTTGTGCCGAGCCTTTTGCTGCCTTCTGCAGACCCTGGCCCGACACCGACGATCTCAAAACCCTACCCTACTGAGGGTGCATTTTCATTCGATTTCCCTCCAGCAAGCACTGGGAAAGCAAAAGATGAGTTAAGGGATGAAGAGGGCGAGGAGATTTGCAAGGCAGCTCTGGAGTTTATGGTGAGCTTAAGCGAGAGCAAGCCATCGATGGTAAAACGGGTGGACGGGTGGATACCGATCATAATTAAAGGGTGCCTAGAGGGCATGGGAGAACTCGAAGAGGACTCTACTCCGCTCTGGTTAGAAGCCGACGTGAGTTTGTCAGGTGTCATATCTTTCGAGGCCGATAACTGAGACGCCACGCCCAGCCATCTGATGACCCCACAGATGACACATATCCGCAAGAGTATGAACAAGCACTGGATCGGATAGCTTGCGCATGTGGAGGGGAAACTGTCCTGCCTTCGGCTTTCCAACAAATACCCGCAATGTTGGCGAGCCACGATTGGAGGCAAAGGCATGCTGGTTTAATGGCCATCGCAGCCATGGCTGAGGGAACGTCCCAGGTCCGTTCAACCTATCACTCGCATCTCTCATCTGGGACAGACCCCTTGTACAGGTCATGCAACGCGAACTCGGAATAGTTGTCGAGTATGTTTCATGTGGGCACCCTTTGAAGGCTTTTATTGATCCCTCATCAAACCAGTCTCGTTACTCCAAGGTTCAAAGACAGCCACCCACGTGTAAAATTCGCTGCTTGCCAATGCATGTAAGGTTGATCATTTCACCCACTCCACGCAAGATTGCTCACGGGTTCCGATCCCAGCGGTCAGCTCTGCACGGACCTTGAAGTAACTCTGAGTGTATACCACCCGTTTTTGCAACTGTGCTGATGGAGTGCCACAGGAAGTGATACAGGCTGGGTACCACCAACAGATCTTTGCTGCTCTGATACCTACATTAGAAGCCCCAGAGGCTCGGTACGTAAAATCGCGATCTCCATATTAATCACCAACCCATTGATGCACACGTGCTATCCCTTTCTGACTTTAGTGTGCACTCACACGCAGCGGCTGCGTTGATCAACTTCTGTGAAGGATCAGGATCGACCATCATAATTTTGTACCTGGATGCAATAGTGGAACGATTGTTGAAACTGTTGAACCCGCCCGCCGACAGTGGAAAACAGCCGAAGAGGTATGTTCAGGAGCAGGTCGTTACATCGTTGGCCATGGTCGCGGATGTTAGCGAGAAGGCGTTCGCAAAGGTGCGAGTCGATGGACATATCTCCACACATTCGTGCTCATCTGGATCGCATTCGATCAGCACTATCCTGCGATCATGCCCTTGCTTCTGAGCGTGTTGCAAAATGCACAAGGGTCGGAATACCATAAACTACGGCTGAAAGCTATGGAATGTGCAGGATTGATCGGTGAGTTTTGTTGATTTGCGTTTATCGTTCTCTCTCCTCAAGGGTTCGACCAGCAATTGCCGTCGGCCGAGATACGTTCCGAGAAGATTCTCGCAAGTTATGTGAACTCCTCATGCAAATTCAAAGTAAGTGTCATCCCTCCCTCTGCAAGTACGAGGGAGTGAACACCTTGAAAATAGATAGCCCCATTGAACCTGATGATACCCTCCTGAGCTCATACCTCATCGCTTCTTGGGCAAAGATTTGCCAAGCCCTGGGGCCAGAGTTCGAACCATACTTGCCCGTTGTGATGCCACCCCTCCTACGAGCCGCGAGCGCAAAGGCGGATGTATCTGTGATAGGTTTGTCCCCCGATAGATTGTCGGGCTTGTGCACTTACCGCTTCTCAGACGAAGAGGACGAGCGATTTGAAAGCGACGCTTGGACGACGATCAAGTTAGAGGGTCAAAGCGTGGGGATAAAATCCGCGGTTTTGGAGGAGAAGTGTCAAGCCTTGGAGATGCTTCTCGTCTATGTGTCTACTCTCGGTGGAAGCTTTGCACCTTACCTGACGCAGAGCTTTGAACTCGTGTTGCCCGCGCTGCGGTTTTACTTCCATGTTGGGGTCCAGGAGACAGCCACTTTGTAGGTTACTCCCTTCTCAATCTTTCCAATCGACTTATTCATCGACCCAATCCATGTAGGTTGATGCCGCGGCTGCTTTTGTGTGGCAAGAACAGCGGCACGCTGACGAATGAGATGGTGTCTGCGACCTTCTCCCAGCTTGTCAATTGCATTGCAACGGAGCGCGATATCAACTTTCTCTCGTCCTTGTACAAGTGCTTCACGGGCTGCATGAACGTCATCGGTGGCGGTGCCAACCTCCCCCCTCAGATCCACGATGGTATTATGGAGGGCACCAGGCGCCAACTCCAGAGCATGGCCGAAAAGAGGAAGAAGCGTTCGGAAGAGGCCAGAGCCCCAGGAAGTGAAGACAAGAAGGAGCTACTCATGTGGTCCGAGGAGGTCGAAGATTATGCGTTGGACGAGATTGCGGCGATGCTCAAGGGTTTCAGCGAAACTCACGAGTTGCTCATGGCCGTGTCGAGTGTTAGGGATCTTGGGGTTTTCTTGAATAGTGGCATTGATGATGGTACTTAGATCCTTGAACGGGTCCGGATGAGTTCTTGTTCGTGGACTTGACACTTTTCTTGGTAAATACCGGTATGTATTGAATCGATTGTAAATCGCTCATGTATGGAAATATGTGCAAATCTTGTGGTTGGTTTTCTGGGGCTCGACATGGGTAATCAAGAGTGGTAATGGCGCGTTGGGAACCGGTTCGTATGGATAAACACGTGCATGAAATGGCAGGGAACGAAATGGGCCAAACTTCGCATGCAGATGACCTTAAGTCACCCCAGCCTATCTGACGTATCTTGATTGTAGATCGAGCGGCTTGGGTCGATCTTTGTGCGTTCGTCTTTGAGCATCCTAGAGGCCAAGTCAGCGACCCAGACAAGACAGGATGTAGAAGATCTCGTACCTCGCGTCCAGCCTTGGATCCTCGCCTTCTACTCGCAACGCAGCTTTGGGCGTCACGGCGTCCAGAACCTAAAATGTTGCGTTCAGTTGCAGCGGCGAAGGACGTAGACTCTACACTCACGAAGTGGTTGTCACAGTGGGGACAGTATTCATCGCTCTCATCAAACTCCGTGGCATCTTTTCTGAAGGCTTTCTTGCACTTCTTACAGATGAATGTCATCTCTGTCGACTTGGCAAGCCTGTGGGACTGTGTTTCCGCGTGGCATTCGGCACAATCGAACCACTGCTTGCAGCAGGGCGCACGGATGGAAACCTGGGAATTCAGGACGTGCTTGCTATCGACTCTTAGCGTCGACAGAGAGAGAGAGACTGCTGGATGCCGTACCACATTTTGTCGGTGTGAGATCGACTTGAAGAAGGAACGGGGTTCTCACGCTTACAACGCCTGGCACTTCACCCGCCAAATTCCACCCCAAAAAAGCACGAAATTATTTCGGAGAACCAATTTTTTTACAGCCTCGACACAAGGCGGGGTTGTGGTGTGGGTTTGGGGGGAGGTGTCAAAAAAAACCCGGGAAAATTCGAGGACCAGGCAATGCGTTTTGGTGTTTCTGGAGCACCGGCAAATGCCGACGGTAACGCTTGATGTTGTTCCGCTTCCACCACCACGGATAAAGCCACATGAACGTACGCGCCTTCCGTTCCATTTCTCCCTCATTTTTTGACTTCATTCTGTATCAGAACTTGTTACGCACCCTGACCGAGAGTCAGGTCAAGGCTTCTTTAGCCGACACCGACCTTAAGCTTCTGTTATCCACCGTCAAGGAGGGAAGGGTATGTCATCCTCGCAAACCTGCTCCTGATCGCACAACCTCATACCAGTTTATAGCGACAAAGTCAGGATGCGAAAATTTCAGATGCATTCTACGAATCACTCGAAGGTCTTTTGACTGACCTTCGCACTGTGACTTTGGTAATCCAATTCACCTGAGAGTGGCGCTGCGCAACTAGGTTCTAAACCGACTCTCATTCGATAGGATAACCACGACGCGGAGGCGTTCTTGAAGCCGGTCTCGAGGAATGATGTCCCGGATTACCATGAGGGTGAGTGTGATCAACTGCAGTACTCGTTTGTTGGTTATAGTTAACGCTTACACATGCAGTGGTTTCGACGCCAATGGACTTTCAGACCATGCTCAAGCGAGTCAAGGCAAGAACTTACAAATCCAAACGGGAGTTCAAGGACGACCTCGACCTCGTCTGGGCAAACTGTCTGTTGTACAATGCTGCTCCGGTTCGTCACTTCAATTACGCGCGTCGTGTTAATCGCTCAAGTTTCCACACGGATCTTGCAGGACCATCCTCTGCGACAATGTGCTAAACGCCTTCAAATCAAGGCTGAGAGACTGCTGAAGAACATCACGGATCGGAAAGAACGCTCGGACCCGCCCATCCCCAGCGACCTCCCCGGACGGATACCTTCGACGATCCTCATCAAACCCAATGGGATTAACGGTCATTCGAGATCACTGTCCGGTACCCCAACGCCGCTCCTCCCGCCCACGAAATCCACGATCCGCATCCCGCCTAGCTCACTTTCCAAGAAAAAGAAATCAAAGGAAGTTTCCTTCCCGGATAGTCCTGCAATTCTTCGCACGGCAGAAGGGATGAGCTTGTTCAAGACTGCCGATGAGGAACTGGACGTTGAGGACTCGAACATCGAGAGTCGATTGAGGGAGTTTACCCTCGAGGACCCGGATGAGTTTGTGGACCCGGACTCGGAGGAAGAGACCGCTCTTACGGGTGACAAGCGGAAACTGTATGCCAACATCCATGCATGTCGCACGAGACTAGCTGATACCGAACTCACAGGAACGGCACGAGCGCAGAAAGGCCGCGAAAACGTTCTCGACGGTCGTCATCTGCTGGAAGGCGGAGAGTAGACCTTTGGTGGGAGGTCATGCAATGCGACCAGTTTATTGGCAATGGTTACCCTGCTTTGCATCACTCTTCTTCCAACCCAGATAACCCACCCCCGTTCGCCACCGTCGGACAGGCACCGACGCAAAACCTTCCGACCTGGAAGCCTCGACGGAAACGACGGAAGAAGGTCCCAAAGGAGGACCCTCGTGCTGCCAGTGGGACACTACTCGGGCTGATCAACAAGAATATCACTACGATGCGACACCTCCGAGTCACACATTCCAAATTCTCTAATCTCAAGGAGAGCAAAGAAGCTGTGAATGAGGAAGGTGGACTTGCCCTACCTGGACCTTCTGCCGCCTCTGGTGGACCACCGGAACCCCTCGATTTCTCTGGGGGTCCAATTCTGACAAATCTAGAACCTCTGAGCAACATCAACCCATGGTCGCAGCGGTTAGATGGAGACTGCGATATTGGCCCACGGCAAGCCGAGAACTGCTTACATTGGATGGGAGAGAAGGTACTAGAACATTCCGGTTTCCAAGGTGGGCATCTCCTTTACTCCACTACCCGCCAATGCTCATACCCTTCCCAGGGACATCGAAGATAGCTTTAGACGTGCTTACTGGCGTTGCCTCAGAATATTTATTGAATGTCGGGCGAACGATAAAATTCCTGTCGGAAAAGTATGGAAAGAAGATGTCCTCTGAGGTGGGTCTAACTTGTGCAACATTGGGTTCCACCCTCCTTATTCCATCAATCAGGAAATCATCCTGCATACACTGTTCGAGAGCGGTATAACCGGAGTGGGGGATCTGGAACGGTATATCCAGGATGATGTCGTCAGGTACGGAGGCAGGTTGTCCGAACTGGGGAAGAAGTTGGACAACGCATACCAAGAGATCGTGAGCCCTACTCAGTTATGTATTTTGCATCCCCTTGCTCATAACTTTTCAGACGAACGATGGGGGTGTTATCGACGACGACGCACTCTTTGGTGATGAGGTTGAGGGTGAAGACAACCCCTTCGTCATTGGTGGGTTTGCCGATATGTTTGGGGAAGATTTCCTGGGTCTTCGCGAGCTTGGCATTGCCTCCGAGCTTGGAGTATCGAGCCTTTCCGTCCCGAAAAAGCTTCTACGGCCGAAGGGAGCAAGAATGGGCGCTGGAAGCTCTTTACCGTACGTGGAACCGCTGCTTGTGTTTTACCCACTCGCCTACTCATCTATGACACCTCTCCGTACAGAAGCAAACCGATGGAACCTCCGCCACCCTTCCCACCACCACCCCCATTCGTCCCACTCGAGTCGACGAGGATGGAAGACGAAGTCATTGGACTCTTGCGACCCTTCTTCAAGTCTCGTTTCGATACCCTCCCACAACCTCAGGCCGCTCCTTCCAAACCCCTACCTTCCACGGATAGTGCCACAACGGCCGAAGGCCCTTCGCCATTTCAACAAATACCACCCATCCTGGGGCAGCTGTTGCAGCCACCTCCACCATTTTCAACACTACCGCAATCGACTGTGCAGCAACTTACACAGTCTCAATCGCCACCAGTACTCGTCCTCCCGGACGACGAGCCAAGCCTGGCCCAAACAAAGATGGGACCCCTCGGGCAGATCTCCGGCGGGAAATCGACGAACGCTGCCACGAAGAAGAAAGCGAAGAAGGAGAAAGACCCCACGTTGCCTGGGACTGGTGGTGCTGGCGGCAGCGGCGTCCCTGGTGTCGTGAGCGGGTTGGTCGGAGGTGGAATGAACGGAGTTATCAATATGAACATCGGGAACGGTGGAGGAGTTCAGCAGATGACTGTGGCGGGATCTCAACCGGGGAACGTCGGAGGAACTATCGGTGTAATGCAGACATCGACCATGACTCAGGTTGGGGCACCCGGACAGGCTGGTACGCCAGGCGATGCACCGGTCGTGGTGAAGAAGAGAGGTGGGCCAGGGAGGGGGAAGAAAGGGAAGATGGATTTGGCCTCGCGGGTCGTCATCGCCACGGCCTCGTGATCGTTCCTCCTTCCAGGTCCCGTTTCTGCTGGATACTCCAATCTCGATTTTACCCTATGGTATTTGTCACCAAACGCTCTCCTATCTACACTCACTATCATTATGTACTTTTGCTCATTCCATACGTTCGTTACACGCGGGAATTGGACTTAATGGCACTTGTCGTTGGTGTGAAGTTGACTCGATCGCCGTATCGTTACCACGTATCGTAACGGAGCCAGGACACCAGTCCCTGACTCCCTCCATCCACTCTTCGAATCAACTTTCCCTTGCTGGGTAATTTTTCAGGTGATGGACAAGTGACTTGACGAATGCTGATCATGTACATCGTCAAGCGTGAGGTCGATATGTTTCATCGCGGACAAACCCTCCTCCTTTCGGTGGCAGGGATAGTAATACATACTTCCCTGATAAGGACTCCCGGGCTCACCACGCGTTGTCAAGAGTCTAGTGACATGGTATGTATTATAGTGCTACTATCAAATAACGGCACGCGTAAAGGTCCCACGACACGTTAAACGTACTTCAACTCGTCCACCGGCCAACACAATACATTTAAATATCCAAGACGAATATGGTAGCTAGTCGTAACATGCAACTATGTTTCATAGAGGTTTGGGTATCCAAAACCAAGTGTGTTGAGCACCACGGTCGTTCCAACACGGTTTTCAGAGCATCATGTAGCGTGACTTCACAAGGGAGGTCAGCGAACACGGTGGGTGGTACGAGGGATATACAGGGCACTCTCAATGAGAATGCGTGACTTCCTGCTGCGTTTCTGCCTAGCACTGTTTGAAACCTCGCTGGGTGACGGGATCGCTAGGCTGCCACATGACTGATGTGACCAGAAAGTTAACAGCGCTCCTCGTCTTTGTGGCCGTCTCGAGAGCAAATTACATTCCCTACAATTATATGTAAAATCAAGTGCAAACCTGAGGATGCTACACTAAGGGTTTGTCTGATTTTCCGCACAAAAGACGACGACGTGGGCGGGTTGTTGACACGTTTTACATGTACTGTTATTTGATAGTATCACTATTTCATCCAAGACCTTATGTGAACTCGGAGGAACCTTACGAAGGTGCACGGTCTACACGTGATCTCTTCTCAGCTCATCGTGTGCGATATCAGGGTCTTTCGACTTGTCCTCATCGAGGGACGGTTCAGAGGTGGCCTCAGCGAAGAACATGTAACTGTCGGAGTTGGCGAGGGCTTCCTCTATGAAGCTGGCAGCCAGGGCCTTGCATTCATCCCGACCCATAGCGTGGTGCTTGGTGGCGCCGACGTAGTCGAAGTGGGATGACTGATGAATAAGACATAATGCCTTGAATTTTGGGGTGCCGCTCCAGAAGGTAGGACAGAGGTAGATCCATCCCGGATTTGAGGGATCTGATCAAGGGATCTGTCAGTGACCGAATAACAGTAATCTCACGATTGAAAAATATACGCAACCATGGAGGGCGGGGGTGTCAGGTGCATTGCAATCGCAGATATAGGTGATATTTGAGAAAGGATGGACGGCCATTTGACGGAAGGTTTCCTGGGCGATGGATTTTCGAAAAAAGGAGTATCTACCGAACCAGGTCGTGTATACGCGCGGGGGGTTCCTATCGTCGATCCTATCAAGGTATGTTTCGGCGATCGCGGCATAGATCTGGGCAAGGATAACGGCGAGGGAGATACGAAGCTTCTGGTCTTCCGAGCAGTTTATGGTGGCACCCCGCTTGTCGAGGACACGGGAGACAGTAAGGCTACCAGAGAGCCTAACCTCAGCAATATCCACAACAGTGGCGTAAAGGTCTTTGAGGATGCCATGAACATCGATGTAGGTGAAGAGATTCGATGGCTCTATGGAGTAGTTTCCGGCGCCAGATCGAGTGAAGTCGAATGCGGCGGAGACTAGCCATGGGGTGATCATTCCATGAGATGATGGCAGAGTCAATGTGATCGATATGACCCCACTTACGATCATGAGTGATATTGATGGAATCGCCAGCAGCGAGAACGGTGAAAACACTGGGGCCGTCAAGGCCAGCGGCATATGTGGGGCTGTAGCCGATCTAGAAGCGGAAACCACAAGCATGAGCGCAGGTGTTTGCCAGGCAACACTGATGATTTACCTTGGCGTCATCGAACAATGGGCGAGAGCCAGCGGGATTAGTGACGATGAAGGCGTTCTCGGGGAAGGGGCCCAAGACTCCAAGGGGGTGATTGAGGAGTTCGAGGGGCTCGTCACCGGTGTTGATAATGGTCGTTGTGACCTTCAAGTTCTCCAAGCCATCGACATTGACGTTGGGGGTTGAAGTCTTGACGGACAAGCTGGGGGAAGCAGAGACAGCAACCGCAGAGGCGATGAGGGTGGTAAGGGAAGCACGGAGGGAAAAAGAGAACATTGTGGTGCGAAGACGGTTGAGAAGCCTCCAATAAAACCTTAGGTCTTATGAGGCTGAACGAGCCTGGCTTAAGTACTTAGCCTTCCGGTTGTCAATACCTCATGAATGAAAGCCCGGTTGGGGAGATTTCGTTTGGGTCCAAGTACATCAGTAAAATTTGGAAAGAAACTTTCTCGTGATCCGTAGCCGCCTCTTTGCTTCGGAGATGAGGCCGAGGATTGTGTACTAAGGTCAGCATCACGGCAACCGTCTGGCCTCACGTTGCGGTCACTCCATCCTCCTCCACTTCCTTCATCGTAACGGCGCCAGGGCGCCAGTCCCCGACTCCCCATTGCTGAGTAAATTTTCACGACTCAACGAACGCTGATTATGATCGTAAAATATGTACAGCCGCTTACGATTCTATGGGATGAGTCTGGTCTTGAAGGGACCGAAGCGAGAGGCGGTAAACGCGGAGTATGGTATGAAAGACAACCAATGGTTGCATGCCTTCGCATCGCACTATCTATGTATGATGATAACCGAGGTTGATATGGGGAAAAGGTCGCGACATCTCGAAGTCTATCGAACTTCCGAGCTGTATATACAAATGATCTTCTGCGCAGGGTTCCGTCGGGGGAAAGAACATGAAATATGGAACAGCCAGAAGTGCATCGGCACAGGAAAGGTGGGGCGACGGGAACGGACGTACGGTGTCCCACCGTGACATCCTCGACAAGACTTATGCCCGACTGGAGCCCGTCATCTCGATGGGTTTCCCTTTTGTTCCCGGGACCTTTATGGTCCAGGGTCTTAGCGACTTTTTTAGGACAGCTCTCCGCCAAAAACCTGATTTCGTGCAAGTTGTTACATGTCACGCTGTGACATCCCTGTATGGTAATTTCCCATGGGCCTCCTGGACTTGTCGCGGTTGCGGCCTCTCCAAATACTCGCCCATGGCGGGGTAAACTTGTTGCATGGGGTTTAAATGTTAGAAACATATCAACGCGTGTGCGGACCTGCAATGAGGTTAACGCGTCGAGTAGTTCCCCGGATAGCGGGGTCCAACACCCTTGTGTCGTTGGGAAATTTTATGGCAACTGTCGATCTTCTGCCCCCCAATACGACAGGCTTGAGTTCTGAAGAGTGCGCACCACAGTTCGTCTGATGCGATTCTTGGCGTCGTACGAGGCCTCCGGCGCCGATGCGTGAGAAC
>Ga0307515_10008264_pt1 | contig 20333 bp, 28 predicted proteins | sample 17_EM_MG_FD_194513 | JGI IMG/M metagenome (GOLD analysis project Ga0307515, IMG submission 194513) | Populus trichocarpa ectomycorrhiza microbial communities from riparian zone in the Pacific Northwest, United States - 17_EM | ecosystem: Host-associated > Plants > Roots > Unclassified | place...
TTCATTACCGTCTCCCTCTTCCAATAGTTCGTCCTCATCCTCATCATAGTCGTCGTCGTCGTCTTCCTGCTCGTTCAATTGTTCCTTCAGCTAGAATAGAGTCAGGCACGGAGGAAAGTAGAAAACCGTTACGACGAACATACCATCTCGACAAGCTCGTGGCATTCATTCAAATGCGCCATCACGATACCCTGCCCTTCGGGTATCGTTCCATCCGCACTGGGGAACTTTCCATCCACCCGTAGCGAGTCGATTTGATACAGCGCTAACTGGTACTGCCGAGAGATGCAACACGGTTCAGCTTTGGCACAAAGGAAGGATAGGGTAACGAGGTCAGGAAGTAGGAGACTCACGGGATAGAGGTCCCTCACGCTGAACGATCCACCACATTTCAGTACTTCGTTGAGACACTTCTTGACCGTAGAAAGCTTGTTTGCCTGTTGAGAAGAGGTTTAGACCAGATCGATGTACGAATAATGCGCGGGCTTACGATCGGCATAAGTTCCTCTGACACCGGTTCGCTCGACAAGAGTAACTGATAAAGGATCCCATAGCACCTCCGCAACAGGTACAAAAGCACCTACGAGAACCGTAAACAGTTAGGACGGTCCAAAAGTCTGAAAGTCACCCAAAGGAAGCCGGAAAATACTCACATACTGGCCTTGCGGGACATTCTTCTCCAGATCCACGAATTTTCCATCCACCCTCATCTTATCTATCTCCTGTAAGCTCAGTGTGTAATTCCATAGATCCGTCTCTTTCAAACTCCACCGATGGGTCATTGCGAGGCCCTCCAGCTCCCTCCTGATCTCAGTCAATCGGTCAAAGATCGGCTTCAATGAGTCCGCGACATGCTTCGACTCATCCTGAGCCTTGACCTCTTGTGCAATGTCGAAACATTCTTCCAGGAGGGAGGAACAAACAGCCTGGGAGGCGGGAACGGTGCCGTTCGGGCCAAGGAACTTTCCGTCAACCCGCTTACTGTACACAGTAGTCGAGGTGCCCGCAGAAAAATGGTACACAAGATAGGGATGTAAATTTGGCGAAGGTGCCAGATGCGGAGTCACATGATTTCGCACAAGAAAGGGCGAACCATTGAGTTGAAGATTCCCAACGTGGTTGACAATGAAAAGACTCAACGAATCAATCTTCCGTAACTCTTCTAAGAGGGGTTTGAATTCCGTCTGTTTGAGTTTGTCCTTTGCTGAGAGAGCAGCGAGTCGCCTCCGAATACCAACCAGCCGCTCATGTATTGGGATGAGTTCGGGGGAGATGACCGAGAGGGACCCTTGTAGTTCCCGCAGAATTCCATCTATGAACGAATGTCGTCAACGGTCGTATTTACCGCCATGTGATGGGTCAGGGTCAGGGGAGAACATACCACAATCCTTGAGCTGTCGTTCGAGCAGCTTGATCATAGCTTTGGAGTGACGCTTGCTCTCCTCATCGTCCTTGATTATTTTACGGAGTTGGGCAATACGTCTGTGGAATGGGCCGAGGTCACTCTCGTTGTACACTCCGGATTCGTTCATGTGGTCTAGGATTTGCTACATGACACGCCACGAATTTCAGCATCGGACTCGTGTTATCAAGCGCGGGCGGGATACGAAGGAAGGGAGTGGGGCCCGTCCAACGGAGGGCTGACTCACCCGCATAGATGCGATCTGAGAATAAGTCGCTGGACATTCTCTCGTCTTTCCGATGGTCATGAAGAACAAAGAAAGTAGGTTGAAAACATCCGCCATTGTTGTGTCCAGCCTGTTGTTGTACGTTCGTCTGTCATCTCTGACTTCGTTCAGCTTTGTGACTGCGCGATACCAATCAGAGGTTAGCTTTGCCGGCCCAACGAACCAGGACCAGGTAATAGACCCGAAGCAGAGCGGGCATACCTTGTTTTATCATAGCCTGGTAGAGCGAGTTGACATCAGCCGGTTTGATGTATTCTCCTCGATCTTTCTTGAGTGCGGTAAGCCGATTTCGAATGCTGTATGGCATAAATGCCGCAACAAATTAAGGGGATTTCATCGGCATGCAATCCTGGTCGACTGTATTCAAGCAGTACGAGAATGAGGAACACGCACTTGATTACCGCCTCCAAGATCGGCAGTTCTGGACGAGACAAGGGTAGTCAGCCTGTGTGCGATACGAGCCAAGTCTGATTGGCGCAAAAAGCCGGCCATACCTTCCTGAGCTACCGGTGCGGCCATCTGTGTCGGCTGCCGTCGTTGTGGTCGGCGTGGACGTGTGGGGAGGCTGCGAGGGTCGGAGGATGAATCGTCGATTAGATGAGGCTGATGAAGTCACGTGGGTATCAGCTATCGATTTTGAACTCCGACAAGATAGTCTTGCCCCGGAACACCGTTCGACCCAACTACCGCAGACCCACTACGGATATCAACACATGGATAGGATCAAGGATGTGCGTGCTCTTGTATATCCGCTCAGCATGGATATGGATCTAACCCGTTGAGCTACCAGCGATTGACCTCGCTCCGTAACGAGGCCGACAATGCTGTTGCACGCGCTGAGGAGGCCGAGGCGAAGATCAAGAAATTGGAACAGGAAATTCTGACCAAGGATCAGGACATCCAGTCCTACCAACACAGACTTGCAAACGCCGAAACTAACTTGGAAAAGGCGGAGGAAAAGCTTAATGATGTGAAAGGTGTCCGTGACGAACATGAGTCATCCAAAACGACGAATGAGGGACTGCAACGCAAGATTCTGCTCCTGGAAGAGGAGCTCGACAGTGCCGAGAAGAACCTGAAGGAAACTGTTGAAAGGTGTGTCCATACCGCCGACCGTACATTTTCGCCGCCTGTTAGTCGATCCTCATGCGGCGCATCCATCCAGGCTCCGTCAGATGGATCTGAAGGCAGAGCACTTCGAGCGCCAGGTGCATACCCTTGAGCAGGATAGAGACGGGTGGGAGAAGAAATACGAAGTAAGTCAAATCGATCGACGCTCGTTCATTCCTCATCCTCCTCTGTCTACAGGACGTCCTCGCGAAGTATCAGGACTCCAAGAAGGAGCTCGACGAGCTTGTCGCCAGCATGGAAGGGCTGTGATCGCACCGCGATCTTTGTTTTCTCGTCTGTACGTGTGGCATCGAGCTCGCGATAAGTATCGGGCGCAACTGACGTTATCGGCTGCAGCTTGGTTGACTTGTTACACCCAACCGACTCTCGCAACGTTTACGACTATCCAATTCGCGTACGTACTTAACGACCTTTTTAGCGAGAGGATCAATAATATCCAACTACACGAAACCACATGTACTGTTGGTCTACTCTCCGTGGAATTTGAGCGATACTGAGTTGACGCAATGACGTTCATCCGCTGATTTGAGGGACTGCGATGAGCCAGAACGTTCGGTGACGACAATCAGCTTAGACCACATACTTGGTGTTGGGAATCTTTCGCCCTTGAATACATGGCCGAGATGGCCACCACAGGCGGCGCAAGTGATCTCTATGCGCGTCATGCCCAGAGACTTGTCTTCATGTCGACTGACGGCTCCTGGAATAGCTGCATCGCGGGATGAGTACAGAGGTGGAAGACGATAAGATAAACCTGTTACCGTCGAAGAAAGCAGGCCAGCCACAACCGCTCGAGAATTTCGTGCTGCTCTTGTAGAGTGGGGTCCCACACCCAGCGCACGAATAAACCCCCTGCTCCTTGTGGTGTTCGTACTCTCCGGTCCCAGGGCCTTCCGTGCCCTTCTGACGCAGAATCCTGAACTGCTCTGGAGATAGGATCGCCTTCCACTCTGACTCTGATTTCTGTTCGGGTCCGTTCGTCATGGTGGTCGCTGATGAGATAAAGGTGGCTGATGATGATGCAAGAGACCGTGACGGCTTTGTGTGGGTGATAGGTGAGAAGAGGCGCAAGCGATGGAGGGTGTTTCGGAGAGCGGTCATTGCTCATATACTCTCCTCCGCAGCACTACAGCCCGCGCTCGAGCTTACTCAGGCGTCCTCCCTCTTCAAGCTCAAGCTGATTCAGATTCGTCGTCGAGAACTATCCCCGGATGATCGATGCACGTGACCCATCGGAGTCTTTCCTTCCGGGTCTCGTTTCCTCTTCCGTTCTTCACCTCAGGTCACCTCGCGTCTCGCACAACCAATGCTGCCCAGGAACCTCCTCTCGGCCGCTGCCCGGTCAGCAGCTCGTCGTCGTCTCCAGGTTCCCCCGTCTCCCGTCTCCCGCATTCATCCAGTCGGTGTTCACCGGTCAAACAATGCGCTGTCTATCGGCGTGACGGCGCAGTTCCATTCCAGTGCTCGTCGGCACAACGAACTCCCGAAATCTCCATTTCAAACGTTCGTAGACGTGCTCAAGGATGAGTTGCGAAAGAACCGAGAGCTGGCCGAGAATGTCAAGCAGCTTCAGGGAGACGTGGATAAATTCCAGGACTCGGAAGCGATGAAAAAGGCTAAGGATGCGTACGAACGCGCCAGAGTGTGTTTTTTCCCCACAGCCCATCGGTCCAATCCCGTTTCATTAATTGTTTGTCACAGCTTGCTTCCAGTATCAAGGAGAACCCTAAATTACGCGCTGCAGCCGAAGAACTCCGGAAAGCTGGTGTTCAAGTGGGAGATGCCGTGTCGGAAGCCCTCAAATCCATGGAGGAGTCTGAGGTCATGCGTGCTGTACGCCTCTGAACCAATTCCACCAATTGTGTGACACTGACCATTTGATGTGTCCTTAGATCTCACGCGCTAGTGCCCGCGTATCTTCAACGATAGAGAAAACTACTGAGCCGATCCGAAATACCGCTGCTTACAAGAGCCTGGCTGATACGATCGTCGACGCTTTAGACGACAGTGGGACAGCTAAGCATGCCGGTTTTGAAGATAAGGAGCTTAGGAGGCGTCGGCGACAGCTTCGATTAGCCAAGGCTGGTCAGGAGGGTCGAGCTGGGAAGATCGGTCGAGTAAAGGCTAACCCAGAGTGAGTGGGGTTTCGCCAAGGAGCTGGGCAGCTCACGATTGACCGTTCTTGCACCAGTGCCGGTGCATCAGTGGTGGTACACAAGCTCTCCGCACGTCAACAAGCATGGGAGGAGATGAAATCCACCAATACCGTCCTGAGGAAATTCTCCGAATTCAAACAGGCTTACAACGAGTCCGAAAACTCGCTCGTTTCTGGTCTCCGGACCGTCACGGATACAATCGGCTCTTGGTTCGACGAGAACGAGACAGCGCAAGTGTTGAGGGCGATGAAAAATATGGATCCAGATTTCAACAGGGAGAGCTTCGAGCGGGAGCTGAGGGAATACATCGTGCCAGAGGTGGTCGATGCGTATCTGAGTGCGGATCGGGAGAGTTTGAAGGAGTGGTGTGGTGAAGCTGTAAGAGGCCTTGCCTGATATCACGAGCAGATCATGGGGCTGACAACAACTTGAACAGACGTACAACGTCCTTTGGGCCACGATGGAGGTGTACCTCAGCAGGGGTCTTATCAGCGCCAGCAAAGTTCTCGACATTCGACAGGTCGATGTGAGTGCAGAGGGCATCCGTTTCCATGTCCCCACAATCTAATCAACCCCCTTCCTTAGATAACCGCTGGAAAGATGCTCGAAAACGAGGTACCGGTGTTCGTCGTGACATTCGCGACACAAGAAGTCCTCTGTTTCAAGAACGCCAAGTCTGGTGAGGTCATCGTCGGTGCTGAGGACCGGGTGGAACAGTGTCACTACGCTGCTGTCATTACGAGGATCGAGGACGAGATCGAGAATGAGCTGACGGCGGGATGGAAGATCGTCGAGATGGCCAGACGTTCGGCGAGGGCTTACCTGTAGAGAGCCCTCTCTCGATCCGTTGCCCGCGTTGGGTCGACCTCTTAGTGCCGGGATTTTGAATAAGTAGAATATGCTTCCGCAATTCTGGCGGCTCCTAATCACGCATTTAGCATTAATCCGCACCACTCACTTTCATTTGGACACATTCTGTGTACTGAGGTTTCTCAAGGTATTCCACCCCCTCTAAACATTCAGTTTGTATGTTGCATTGCTGCAAACTGTAACCTTACCCCACTAACACTCAGTTCTGGGTGAGGTTCCTTCCCACTTAAAAGTCTGACCAACTGTGAAGTTGATCTTGGCATCGGACAAATCAAGATGTTTTCATAGTAAAAATCATAATACATCAGAAAGGTGTGTAGTGCTAGCATACTGTGAGTACTGGTACAGATCAAAAGAATACATGGCTGGCATGATAAAGTCAACAATTTGAATGGATAGAGAAACAGGTCATTTGAGAGCTGAATGAAAAAATTGGTCATATATCATATATCACTCTCCAGGGAACTCCAAAATGACAACCTCTGGTAAGTCAGGATGCAACAATGCAAGAAACTGGCCATTCCACTGTCTATGTACCTCCTTAGACTGCCAATGAGGAGGCAACCATAAGAGTTGCTTCCCACTGGGACCAAGGACCCACCCATCATGCATAACTTTATAGCCATAAGAGGACTCCCAAGGACACCCTTCTGGTTGGTGCTGAGTTGGCTGTAGCTCCACCTGCCCCAGGTCAGATTTGACAATCATCCATCCTTTCATTCCATTATTGGTGTTATACCAGACTTCCTGTCCATCTGGAGTAAACCATAATCCATCCCCTGTCACTGATTCAACACTTCCAAGGCATTTCCCAGTAGATATTTCATAAACCTTCAGTGACCATTTAAGAAGATCAACAATGGCAATGTAACTTAAATCAGGGGAGATTGGGACAGAGGGGGAGAATAGTGATCCAAGAAGTAGTGAGGAATCAAATGTGGTTGTCTGAACACTATCATTAATGTCCACACTGGCACTGAGAGTGTGGTTCTGTTCAGGTAGGTTCCAGGTGACAATTCTACCCCTGCCAATGACATTAATACTGCTCTCAACTATCTTAAGACAATAAACCTGCATGCCTGTGTCAATGGTCAACTGTGGGGCACCAGATTTAAGGTCAAGAACCACAGCTTTATTGTCTTCCTGCCTTGCAGTCACTACCAATGATTTATCAGGTGAAAATTCCACAATGAAGGGGTTAGCAGACTGAAAGATATCTATGAAAAAGTCTGTCATGTGGAATAGTTGAAGAGTTGAGCCTTGGGATACAATAATTGATCCTCCATCTGGAGAGAGATGTGGGTGAAGTGATGAGAAACCCATTGTAGACCCAGATATAATATCCTGATGACAATCATAGCCAGTGGGTGACTCCTTCCACACATAAATTTCCCGATCATCAGTTCCATAGGCAAAGAAGTGACCATTAGAGGAGGCACTCATGTCCCAGACAACCTCAAAATCAAAACCCAGGAGGAGTTTAGAATGTTGAGCATCCCACACAGAGACAACATCTTTGAAGGCATAGGCAAGCCAGGAGAGAGTGGGGAAGAAGATACAGTCCATTGAGGGATCAAATTCATCTGGGATGGGCAGGGATTTCACCTTCACAGCTGAGTGCTCTGAAATGAACCCAACTTCCCATATGGTAATTGTCCCTGACTCAAAAGTGGCAAACTGAAGATTTTCACCATCTGTCCAGATCTTATTTAAGACTAGCCCCTGGACTGAATGAGAACATACATTTGTGCCAGAGAGAATATTGTAGGTGCAGATCATGGCAGTTTCAGTGCTCACAGATACAACTCCAACCATTATTCCACAAGGAGAATATGTAAGTGAACCTATGGCATTTTTTTCCAGTTCTAAGGAAATAGTACTAACAGAAACACCTGTCTGAAGGTCCCAACTGATCAGCTCTCCTTTATCCATTCTAACACATGACAACAAGCAAGTGTCTGGAGAGAAGGTGAGATACTGGAGCCAACCAGAAGACTTGAAGCCAATATGCTGCTTAAAGGTCATTGCATCTAGCACCTCAATTATGGTGTTGGAGGTTCTATAGGTAATTCCATAGGTAATTGCAATGAGCCTACTACATGGTGACCACGTGACAGTGTTGATCTGAGAGGAGGTTTTCTTGGTTGCAATGCCTGGATTCCATGAGGTTGGTAGTCCTTGCACAACTCTTATCAAAGGGGAGGCATGTGATTCATACAACTTCCACACAAGTGATGTTTGGGGAGATAAAGGGAGAGCAGAGTGATAGATGTGTGGAGCAGATCTGCTGATGACCTCATAGAATCCAGTGATAAATCGAAAGAAGTCATTGACAAGCTCAAGGGTTGCTGATTCCTAAATCCAATATGATTAAATTTAGGGGATGCATTCAATAGATACCCTCAACATACCTTCAGCCACTCTGCAGCCATTTTCAATGCATCAGCTGCATTCCTTAAAGTGCCAAGGGTGCTAAGTACCTCTAGCCAGAACAGAAACTTGCTCTCCAGGAAGTGGTGGAGAGCAGAAGCAACCCCAGGTGTGCAGGTTGTCTGTCTATCAATGTGCTTGTGCCATGACTCACATGCATATTGTAATGACTGGTCAACATACTCCTCTATCCTTCCCCTCAGGTCATTGGCCTCAGAGTTGATGACACCATCTGGGAGCTTGCACATATTCTTCTCCAGCCTTTGATTCATGAGGTTGAGACAGCCAACCAGAAGTTCCATATGATGATCAGAAGGAGGGATGTGGAACCTCTGGCTGGTGCACCGGGTTGGGTCTGTGATGAAATCAGGGAAGGATCTATGGAAGGGCCGAACAGGGTGATCAACATCCTCATGTAGAACAAGGAGTGAGTGGGCTGATGACAAGAGTGGGAACACATCCTCAGTGTCTAATCCCAGGAGTGGTGCAATTGTGGATGGAGAGAGGGGGTTTGCAGCAAGTATCACAGCACCGAGCACCGAGCGGACAGTGGCATCATCTTCCGGACTGTCACCGTCAAAGGCATCTTGAAGGATTGACATGTAAAGCAAATCCAGTGTCGCGTTCGCCTTGAGCTTGGTCTTGCCTTCGTGAGCGCTGTTTTCGGGTGACTGCAGAAGAAGGTCCAGTCGCCTTCTCGGGTTGCCAGTCTGCTTGTCGATGAACTTGACAGTTGCTACCGCATAGACGAATAGCCCAGCCGCACGCTCGCAAAGAAAGTCCAGCTGTTCCTTCGTCGGCCAGTCATCCAGCCCACGTCGGCGGTTACTGAGTTCGGAGAACTTGTGTCTGAAGAACAGTCGTATGTCGCTGCCCACTTGATTGGGCTCAACCTCGTGGAGGACGAACACATCTGTCGCTTTGGCCAATAGCGGAAGACGGAAGCCTTCGCGAATCCGCGGCTCCGGACGACCGGTGACAAAGAATTTGACCCCCGGGATACCGGATACAAATTGCCCAAGGACGGTCAGGATCGCCGAAGCGGGCTCCTCGTCTTTGCATTCGTCCAGGGCATCGATCACGATCACCGTCGAAATGGCGGATTTGACGAGAGGCTGAGCGATCAGCTTGTCCATCTGGCCGTAAAGGGACTCGTGGACGATCTCTGGATCGGACTGCACGAGTGGGATGAAGATCGATCGGAATTCGGCGTACCTCCGTGCGAGTTGGACGGCCAGGGTGGGGAATATAGAGTGGAGGTTGCTCCGGTCCTCAAAGTCTCGGGAGCAGAAGAAGGAGGCCCCGAGACGTCCGTCTGCGAATGTCCTCTCGGCGATCGTCTGTGCGATGGTGCTCTTCCCTGTTCCTGCAAGCCCATTCAACCAGTAGACCGGAGGCTTTCCGAAGTCCGTTGTCCAGCACCCGATCTCATCCAGAATGGCTCTGCGGGTTCCCCTGAGGCAACCTCCACGGTTACCATGGCGATACTCTGCCTGCCGTGCACAGCGGATATTGTTAAGGACAGCCGCGTCAGCTATCGGAGGTTCGGGTCAGGTGTTTGTGACTGAAAACTGATCCTCTGACCTGAGTTCTACCGAGAGATGTTATTTCATTTGTTCGGACAAAAATGGGGAACACTCACTATCAGTTTGGAATCTTGATCATCAATCGTTGTCTGTTGCACCATCTGTTGTCTTCATCAGCATTTGGAAGATTCCAGTTGACAAACAAACCTGATAGCGGGAGACAGCCTCTTGCAGATCGTCGAGAAGCGTGGGCACATCCTCGTCGTCTTGAACGTGGTCGACGAGTCGCCGCATCTCTGGCTTCCCGTACAACGACCACAACTTTCCCTCGATGTCCTTGAGCTTGCTGGAAAGAAATTAACACCAAGTACTAGGAGGAGGGATAGCGGCGTACCATATCAATTCGTTCCGGCGCCTCTGCTCTGCAACATCACCCGGAGGTGTCGCAAAAAGTGTCCCTAATGTGGTTATCCGTGAGAGGAGACCCGCGATCTTGTTTCTGACGACAACGGTTTCCTGCAAATGGGCCGGTCAAAGGAGAGTTTCAAACAGGGGGCCGTAAACGAACCCCGTGGTCGGTGTAAGTGGCGGAGACGACTCCTAAGGTGGTTTTGAGGGGGCCAAATCCGTCGGTGGCCTCGTTTGTGACATCAGCAGGAATGGCTGGAGCCCTAAGCACCGTATCTTTATGGTGTCGCTCCGGAACTGGCGAATGTGAACAGAAGGTTAATCGTAATGACATCGGCACATACCCCTCAACACTACCGCTGGTTTACCTGCTTCCTTTCCTGCGTCACAGATACTCTCTTCTAACATGGAGAGGCACATAGATTCGCATGAACATCGGCCGCAATGGCAGAGATCTGTCGGAACGACTTACCTGGAGGGTGATTCCCGTGTTCGATGCCGCCAGTCACGACAGCAGAGGTCGAGGGTCCCGGCGCGGGGAGGACTCGAACTTCACTGTCGTCGCGAAGGACGATCCGTGAAGGTCCTGGTTTCCGTTCATCTGGCATCGCAGTCGAATCAGGACGATTTGCCTCCAAATCGTGATAGGAATGATTTCACTGACCTTCGGGGTCAATATCCAGTTCTGCTCGGAAACCGAGTGGGCCAACGGCGATGTTGGAGGGGATCCCAAGCAAGAGGTGTTTTTGAGAAGGTTTGAATGGTTTCTTGGACTTTTTGCCGACCATACCGATCATCGATGTCCGGAGGCAAGGTGGAGACAAACGAGCGCCCAGGGACGGCCAGTCAAACTCACCCATCTCGTTCCATGCAAGAGGCTATGGTCGTCAACCCGTTCACCGAAATCTTATCTACAACCGCGCCGACAAAGCAATACCGGGCTTCGAACCCGTGGATCACTTCTTCGAGTCCCTTCCCAGCCCGTCTGAGACGTTTTTTTGAACTTTTACAGCCCCGCGGGCGAGAAACTTGGCGTCTTTTCGACCCCTTCCCCCCCCCCCCCCGAAAAAACAATTCGCCAATCTACCGACTGCTGAAACCTCTAAGGTACTGTTTTGTGGTGTTGCATGAAACCGGGTACGACGGTCCTGTAAAAAGGCACACCGTAACAACCCTGTTCTCGCCATCACGTCGTTGGTGAAAGTCAACACTATATCCCGGTTACTATTTGGTTGAACGAAATCTACAGAATACAAATCCGACGAAAGGACTGGATTGCCGACTTGGTTGTGGTCAACGAATGGACCCCTCGATGCTGGTTGCTGGCAGGTACAGAGACCTGTAATAACCTTCCGATGGTAAACCACAGGCCCCTACACCATTGCCAACAGCGCTCCAGTGCTCGGTGCCTGGTATCTAGGGATAGTATGGATCTGGGGAACAGAGCATGCACCGCCATTTGACCTGGCGACATCCAAAACACACCGGCTCCCGGCGCAGGCAGTCTAAGCTTTCTTTCGCTCCGCGGAACCGAGAGATTTGAGATATGAGAATGAGGGGGGAATAATACTACTAGTGGACGGGCGTTCTCAATATACATGGCACAACCGGGTCTTGTAATCTTGACCGCTGGGATGCTATACCTTCCTTGGGTATCCGATTCGGATGCGAGGCATGGCAAACGTGCGAATTTCCGGTGATGACAACGGAGTCGTAGTCGAGATCGGGGAATATTGTAGATGGGGGGTGTAATCGTCTGGAAGGCCGTGCTGAATGATTAAACATCACGGCCAAAACACCACCATTAATGTTCCCCTTAGCATCAAAAACGCGATCCCGGCAGGTCCCAAGTGATGATCTTCCTATCACCAACAACAACGATGATGTTCCCAGCCACCAGGGCGGGGAATACGAAGTGGAGGTTGCTCCGGTCCTCGAAGTCCCGAGAGCAGAAGGAGGCACCGAGCTGTCCATCTGCGAACAACCTCTCTGCGGCCGTCTGCGCGATGGTGCTCTTTCCTGTCCCGGCCAATTCGCTCAGCCAGTAGACGGGAGCTTGCCGAAGTTTCTTGACTGGTACTCAATCTCGTACAGGATGACTGTTCTGACCTTGTTCCTGCCGAGAGGTTATTTCACTCGCAGAGACGTAAAAGGGAATCACTCACTATCGCTTTGCATCCTTGTTCGTAGTTCGCCATTTGTCGTACCACCTGTCGTGCGCCAACATCAAGGTCGTGAACGGACCCGATGGTTAGAGATCGCCTCTTGAAGATTTTCCAGAAGCTCGAGTGCATCGTCGTCTTGAACGTAGTTGGAAAGTCGCTGTAACCCCAGCCTCCCGTATAGCGACTGCAGTTGTCCCTCAATTTCCTTGAGCTTCTTGGGGAGAACTCAATATCGAGTCTCAAAGGGGAACGGTGACATACAGTATCAGCTGATATCGGTGCCTCTGCTCTTCCACGACACCTGGACGCGTTGCAAAGCGTGCCTCCAATACAGCTATACGTGAGAGCTCTTCAATTTGTCTCTGAGAACGACAGTTTCCTGTAGATAGGTTAGTTCAGAAGAGTGTTGTGTAGGGGGTCGTATGCGAACTTGGTATCTTACATAAACAACGGAGACAGCTCCCAGAACTGCTTGGAGAGAATCGAATCGATCTGTGGCCTCCTTTGCGAAGTCAACAAGAATTGCGGTAGGCCCAGGTGCCGCGTCCTTTCGGTCTCTCTCTAGGGTTGATGGAGGTTACCAGAAAGCGAGCGACACAAGCGTTGACACGTACCCCTTGTCGGCTCTGCCGGTTCGCCTTTCCCCCCCCCCCCTGGTGTCACCGGTGTCCTCTTCCGACATAGGGAACCGGATGAACATGGGTTGCGATAGCAGGGGCCGGAAACACTCACTTGTTGGGCCGTTCCCGCGCTCAACACCATGGTCCACCGCACAACCTCGGATCGAGGTCCTTCACGTGTGGAAATCTTGGTCTTCGCTCTTCTTTCTGTGAAATACGACCCGTGAAGGCCTGGGGTTGTTTTCATCTAGCGTCGCAGTCAATGAATCAGGTCGATCCGCCGCCAAACTGTGATAGGAACAGCTCTTCTTACCTATGGGGTCTATGTCCAGCTCTGCTCAGAAGCCGAGTGTACCAACGGCGATGTTGGCAAGGATTTCCGCTAGGGAGGCATGTCGTTGGGAAGGTTCGAGTGATTTCCCGGACTTCTTGTCGTATGACCCGTTCATCCGCATGATCCGGGAGTAGAAGCCGAACTTGAGTCTTGCGGACACAAAGTCACAAAATCAATCTTACTCTTTTTCATTTCGCCGCTGCGAGCGGGAATTGTATGATGCTTCGAACGGCGGCCGGTGGCAACTACATAGTAAGGTGAATCGTAGGTTACTTATCAGATCCCTGGACTTTGAAAACCGCGAAGTACGGCCCAGATGAACGAAGTATTTCTCTTCGCTTTAGGGCTTCAAGTTCGCAGGGGAAATTCTCGACGTCACCAGGACCTTGGCTCCTGCTTGACGCGAACCAACACACCTGCCATGCACCAGTGGTGACGACAAGGGATGCCACTTATGTCCTCAATAATAAACGCCTTCGAGCCTGTGGTTGCATGCATGAAACCAGATGCGATAAGGTTCTGCACCACTGCTCGCCGGTCGCTTTCGATTGAGGGTTCTACAGGTGGGAAAAAGCCCGTTTTTCTCCTGGGTAAACTTAAAGATAAACACTATCTCCACAGGAATTTCCGGAGGTAGCTCATCGCCGGTACCGGGTACTATTTCACCCCTCGCCAACGTATCTTAAGGATGGGTGGGTACCTGGGGCGTGGTGTATACACGCCCGAAGCCTGACAGAATCGGGACATAGAAAATTACAATACCAGTGCGACTCGGGTTATATATAGTATTATAAGTGGATATCCTGCGCGACTGGCTTTGGGTTCCCGGTTAAGTACTTGAGGGGGCCGGGACGAGTCTGAAGCGCCACATCGGATCAGACGGAGATACACATCTTGTCAATGATCCTATCGTTTCCTCCGTTCTCTACTCCAGATTATCTCGTGTTTCGCCCAGGTTACCCCGCGACACTCAGGAACCTGCTTCCCGCTTTGCAGCTCCTCGTCTCCAAAGATCCGCTCCGAACCCGCTTGGGGATGAGTCGCGCAAGAATCGAGAGTCGGCCGAGAACCCCAAGTAGTTACGGGGATGCAGATAAATTCCAGGACTTGGAAGTGATGGAAAAGGCTAAGGACGCGTACGAGCGCGCCAGAGTGAGTTTTTGCCCCCCTCCCCACAGCCCATCGGTTCAATCCAGCTTCATTGATGGTTTGTTGCAGCTCGCCTCCAGTATATACCAAGGAGAACCCTAAATTACGCGCTGCAGTCGGAGTGGGGGATGTCGTGTAGGAGGCCCTCAAATCTGCAGAGGAGTCTGAGCTCATGCGTGCTGACACCTTCGAACCAACTCCATCTAATGCGTCCGCGGATCTCGCGTGTTGCTGCCCCTGTGTCTTCAACGATGGTCAAACTACTGAGCCAATCCGAAATACCGCTGCTTACGAGAGCCTGGCCGATACGATCGTCGATGCTTTGGATGACAGCGGGGCAACCACGCATACCGGTTTCGGGGAGAAAGAACTCCGAAGGCGTCGACAACAGCTTCGGTTGGCTAAGGCTGGTCAGGGAAGTCGAGCTGGGAAGATCGGCCGAGTAAAGGTGCCTCAGTGGTGGTACACAAGCTCTCCGCACGTCAACAAGCATGGGAGGACATGAAATCCACCAATCCTGTCCTGAGGACATTCTCCGAATTCAAACAGGCTTACAACGAGTCCGAAAACTCGCTCGCTTCTAGTCTCCGGACCATCACGGACACAATCAGCTCTTGGTTCGACGAGAACGAGATAGCGCAAGTGTTGAGAGTGATGAAAAACATGGATCCCGATTTCAACAGGGAGAACTTCGAGCGGGAGCTGAGGGAATACATCGTGCCAGAGGTGGTCGACGCATATCTGAGTGCGGATCAGGAGGGTTTGAAGGAGTAGTGTGGCGAAGCTGTAAGAAGCCTTGTCTGATATCACGAGCAGATCATGGGGCTGACAACTCCCTAAACAGACATACAACGTCCTTTGGGCCAGGATGGAGGTGTACCTCAGCAGGGGTCTCATTAGTGCCAGCAAAGTCCTTGACATTCGACAGGTCGATGTGAGTGCAGAGGGCACCTGTTTCCGTGTCCTCATAACCTGATCAACCCCCTTCCTTAGATCACGGCTGGAAAGATGCTCGAGAACGAAGTACCGGTGTCCATTGTGACATTCGCGACACAAGAAGTCCTCTGTTTCAAGAATGCCAAGTCTGGTGAGGTCATCGTTGGGGCTGAGGACCGGGTGGAACAGTGTCACTACGCTGCCGTCATCATGAGGATCGAGGACGAGCTGACTGCGGGATGGAAGATCATCGAGATAGCCAGAAGTTCGGCGAGGGCTTACCTGTAGAGAGTTCCCTCCTGACCCGTTGCTGGTTCGTGTTGTGTCTACCTCTCGGTGTCGGAATTTTGAATAAGTAGAATATGCTTCCGCGATTCTAGCGGCTCCTAATCGTGTACTTAGCATTAATTCACACCACTCACACTTTCATTTGGACACGTTCGGTGTGGTGAGGTTCTTTTCCGCTTAAAAGTTGGTGACCAACTGAGCAGTCAATCTTGGCATCAGAAAAATAATAATAATTTCACAGTACAAATCATATTACATCAGAAAGGTGCATAGTGCTAGCATACTTGTGAGTACTAGTACAAATCAAAGGAATACATGGTTGAATGAAATGTAGTGAATAGTAGAGAAACATTGATCATATATCACTCTTCAGGGAACTCCAAAATGACAATCTCTGGCAGGTCAGGATGCAACAATGCAAGAAACTGTCCACTCCACTGCCTATGTATCTCCTTAGACTGCCAATGAGGAGGCAACCATAAGAGCTGTTTCCCACTGGGACTGAGGACCCACCCATCATGTGTGACTTCATAGCCAGAAGAGGATTTCCAAGGGTACCCTTCTGGTTGGTGCTCAGTTGGCTGTAGTTCCATCTGCCCCAGAAAGTCAGATTTGACAATTGTCCATCCTTTCACTCCATCATTAGTGTTACACCAGACTTCCTGTCCATCTGGAGTAAACCATAATCTATCCCCTGCTGCTGATTCAACACTTCCAAGGCATTTCCCAGTAGATATTTCATAAATCTTCAGTGAGGGTCCAAACAGCTCTGCAGTGGCAATGTAACTTAAATCAGGGGAGATTGAGGCAGTGGGAGTGAATGGTGACCAAAGGAGTAATGAAAAATCAAATATTGTTGTCTGAACACTATCATAAATATCCACCCTGGCATTGAGAATGTGGTTTCTTTCAGACAGGTTCCAGGTGACAATTCTATCCTTGCCAATAACATTAATGCTGCTCCCAGCTATTTTAAGACAATAAATCTCCATGTTTGTGTCAACAGTCAACTGTGGGATACTAGATTTGAGGTCAAGAACTACAGCTTTGCTGTCTTCCTCCCGTGCAGTCACTGCCAATAATTCACCAGGTGAAAATTCCACAATGAAGGGCTCAGCAGACCGAAAGACTTGTATGAATGAGTCTGTTATGTGAAATAGTTGAAGAGTTGAACCATAGGACACAATGATTGATTCTCCATTTGGAGAGAGATGTGGTTGAAGTAATGAGGAACCCATTGTAAACTCAAACATAATATTCTGATGAAGAATGTAGTCAGTGGGTGACTCCTTCAACACAACAATTTCCCGACCATCAGCTGCATAAGCAAAGAATTGGCCATTGGAGGCATCAATACTCCAGGGGGCCTCAGCATTAAAACCTGTGAGGAGTTTGGAATGCTGAGCATCCCACACAGAGACCACATCTTCAAGACAATAGGCAAGCCAGGAAAGGGTGGGGGGGAAGATATATTCCATTGAGGAACCAAAGTCATCTGGGAGAGGCAGGGATTTCACTTTCATAGCTGAGTGCTCTGAAATAAACCCAACTTTCCATATGGTAATCATCCCTGGCCCAAAAGTGGCAAACTGAAGGTTTTCACCATCTGTCCAAATCTTGTATAAGACTGACCCTTGGACTGAATGAGAACACACACTTGTGCCAGAGAGAATATTGTAGGTGCAGATCATGGCAGTTCCAGCACTCAAAGATAAAACTCCAACCATTATTCCACAAGGAGAATATATAAGTGACTCTATGGTGCCTTTTTCCAATCCCAAGGAGATAGTACTGACAGAAACACCTGTCTGGAGGTCCCAGCTGATCAAATTTACTGCATCTCTTTCAACACATGTCAATAGGTGAGTGTCTGGAGAGAAGGTAAGATGCTGAAGTTGATCTGAAGACCTGAAGCCGGTATGTTGCTTAAAGGTCATTGCATCTAGTACTTCAACTATGGTTGGGTAGCTGCTATAAGCAATTGCAATAAACCTACTGCATGGTGACCATATAACAGTTTGAATCTCAGAGGGGGTTTTCTTGGTTGCAATGCTTGGATTCCATGAAGTTGGTAGTCCTTGCACAATCCTTGTCAAGGGGGAGGCATGTGATTCATACAGCTTCCACACAAGTGATGTTTGGGGGGATAAGGGGAGAGCAGAGTGATAGATGTGTGGAGCAGATTTGCTGATGACCTCATAGAATCCAGTGACAAATCGAAAGAAGTCATTGACAAGCTCAAGGGTTGCTGAGTCCTAAATCCAAAATGATTAAATTTAGGGGATGCATCCAATAGATACCCTCAACATACCTTCAGCCACTCTGCTATCATTTTCAACGCATCAACTGCATTCCTTAAGGTGCCAAGGATGCTAAGTACCTCCAGCCAGAATAGAAACTTGCTCTCCAGGAAGTGATGGAGAGCAGAAGCAACCCCAGGTGTGCAGGTTGTGTGTCTATCAATGTGCTTGTGCCATGACTTGCATGCATATTGTAAGGACTGATCAACATACTCCTCTATCCTCCCCCTCATACTATTTGCTTCAGAGTTGATGACACCATCTGGAAGCTTGCACATATTCTTCTCCAGTCTTTGGTTCATGAGCTCAAGACAACCAACCAAAAGTTCCATATGGTGATCAGGAGGAGAGATGTGGAACCTCTGGCTGGTGCACCGGGTTGGGTCTGTGATGAAATCAGGGAAGGATTTATGGAAGGGCCGAACAGGATGATCAACATCCTCATGGAGAACAAGGAGTGAGTGGGCTGATGACAATAGTGGGAACACATCCTCGGTGTCCAATCTCAAGAGTGGTGCAATCGTGGATGGAGAGAGGGGATTTGCAGCAAGTATCACAGCACCGAGCACCGAGCGGACAGTGGTGTCATCTTCTGGCCCGTCACCGTCAAAGGCATCTTGAAGAATTGACATGTAAAGCAAATCCAGTGTCGCGTTCGCCTTGAGCTTGGTCTTTCCTTCGTGAGCGCTGCTTTCGGGTGACTGCAGAAGAAGGTCCAGTCGCTTTCTCGGGTTGCCGGTCTGCTTTTCGATGAACTTGGCAGTTGCCGCCGCATATATAAAAAGTCCCGCCGCACGATCGCAAAGCAAGTCCAGCTGTTCCTTTGTCGGCCAGTCACCCAGTCCACGTCGACGGCCACCGAGTTCGGAGAACTTGTGTCTGAAGAACAGCCGTATGTCGTTGCCAACTCGACTGGGCTCAACCCCGTGGAGGACGAACACGTCCATCGCTTTGGCCAACAGCGGAAGACGGAAGCCTTCGCGAATCCGCGGCTCCGGACGACCGGTGACAAAGAATTTGACTCCCGGGATATCGGATACGAATTGCCCAAGGACTGTCAGGATCGCCGAAGCAGGCTCCTCGTCTTTGCATTCGTCCAGGGCGTCGATCACGATCACCGTCGAAATGGCGGATTTGATGAGAGGCTGAGCGATCAGCTTGTCCATCTGGCCGTAAAGGGACTCGTGGACGATCTCTGGATCGGACTGCACGAGTGGGATGAAGATCGATCGGAATTCGGTGTACCTCCGTGCGAGCTGGACAGCCAGGGTGGGGAATATGAGGTGGAGGTTACTCCGGTCCTCGAAGTCTCGGGAGCAGAAGAAGGAGGCCCCGAGGCGTCCATCTGCGAATGTCCTCTCGGCGATCGTCTGCGCGATGGTGCTCTTCCCTGTTCCGGCAAGCCCATTCAACCAGTAGACTGGAGGCTTTCCGAAGTCCGTTGTCCAGTGCTCAATCTTGTCCAGAACGACTCTCCGGGTTCCCTTGAGGCAACCCCCGCGACCACCATGGCGATATTCCGCCTGCTTTGCACAGTGGATATTGTTAAGGACAGCCGCATCAGCTGTCGGAAATTCGGTAAGGCGCTGGCCACCGAAAACACGAAACCTAATGTTCTAACCTGGGTTCTGCCGAGAGGTTATTTCATTTGCCCGGACGCAAAGGAGGGACACTCACTATCAGTCTGAACCCTTGATCGTCAATTGCCGTTTGTCGCACCATCTGTTGTCCTCGTCAGCATTGAGAAGAATGCCAGTTAACAAACAAACCTGATAGTGGGAGACAGCCTCTTGTAGATCTTCGAGAAGCGTGGACACATCCTCGTCGTCATGAACGTGGTCGACGAGTCGCCGCATCTCTGGCTTCCCGTACAACGACCGCAACGCTCCCTCGATGCCCTTGAGCTTGCTGGAAGAAATCAACACCGGGAATGGCGAAGGGGGAGGGGCAACGGCGTACCGTGTCAATTCATTCCGGCGCCTCTGCTCTGCCACATCACCCGGAGGTGTCGCAAAAATCGCCCCCAGTGTGGTTATTCGTGAGAGGAGACCTTCGATCTTGTTTCCAAGGTCGTTTTCCTGCAGATGGGTTAGCAAAAGGGAAGTTTCAAGCAGGGGGTCGTAAGCGAACTTCGCGATCGGCGTAGGCGGCGGAGACGATCCCTAAGATGGCTTTGAGGGGCCCGAATCCGTCGGTGGTTTCGTCTGTGACATCAACAGGTCTGATGGGAGCCATAAGCACTGCACTCTTGTGGTGTCGCTCAGAAACTGGTGGATGTTAACAGAAGGTTAATCGCACAATGGCATCGACACATACCTTTCGACGCCACTGC
>Ga0307515_10008265_pt1 | contig 20333 bp, 6 predicted proteins | sample 17_EM_MG_FD_194513 | JGI IMG/M metagenome (GOLD analysis project Ga0307515, IMG submission 194513) | Populus trichocarpa ectomycorrhiza microbial communities from riparian zone in the Pacific Northwest, United States - 17_EM | ecosystem: Host-associated > Plants > Roots > Unclassified | place...
CGCTGGTTAAAGTTCTATAACATCTTAACTACCACAAATTTTAATACGGTGGTCGGCCGTAACTTTAGCATAACTTTTCCTTATTTTATGCCTAGTCTAGGGGTTTTAGCTTTTTAGGGTGTTGCTTATAAAAGCGCTATATAGCTTATTTGCAACCCTTTAGGTCTTCCTCTAGCTGCTAGGTTGTATCCTTATAATATTTTTATTTAATCTTATAAGTTAGGCCCTAGGGGTCTTTGTTGTGTATATTAAGGATTTTCTTAAATTCCTATTTATCTTCTATATTGCCGTTATTATCTTTCTTTATTACTCGTCCTTATACATTACAGCGCTCTATAGTATTAATATTTGCTTAGCTAGGGATCTTTTTAATAGCCTAAAGGCGGACCTTAGATATATAAAAGGATTTATTTACTTAGATATGGTCTGGGAGGTCTACTATAACTACCCCTTAGTATACTGCGAGTATAGGGTATAGGCCGTCCCATTTATCGTCCCATTTCTTCTTAGGTCTATTTATCTTTATATTTTCTAAGCTAACTATAACTATATCGTCTTCGTAGAATAACGCGCTCTTATCCCTATAGGTATTAGTATTATCTTTATAGCGTTACTATAAAATCTAGGCTAGGGCCTTAAGCTATATTAATATCCGCTTAAAGCGGTTGGCTACAGAGTCTACGCAGAAGAACTCCTTCTTTACTTATGCTAATAGTGTTAATGGGTAGAGGCTAGTAGGCTTAATTCTAAGGCGAGGATTAAAGCTATAGTTTATAAAAAATAGGGAGATGCCTGTGCTTTTATTAACTTAGTTATTAATAGTAAACTTAGTAAGCGGTAGGTAGTTAACCTAGTTATCCTATATAAAGCTAACAAAAGCATAAAGGTATTTATTTACGGCAGTGTTAATAATTTTAGTTTAGCCGTCTATTTCTAGATGCTAGGCTAAGCTTAGTTATAAGGTTATCTTAAGGCGTTTACTTAGTTATTGCTAGAAGTCGCTAATAAATTATATACCGTAATTAGAGATAATCGTGCTTAGTATACCGTAGAGCTTATATATATTATTAATAAAGCTATTAACTAGCTCCTCTATTAAGAGTCCTATTACTAAAATAAGGTATTATATTTTAGTTAGGCGGTCTATAATAATAAGGATATATTTATATACCTTACTGTGGCGTTAATATACCGGCAGCGTTATAATATAGTTAATTAAGATATTAGTCTATAGGCGAGCGGGTAATTTTAGTAGCTTTAAGAAACTAGGCGGGGTAAAATAGGGGGTCTTAGTGCGAAAGTATAGGGCATAGTCTTTAACAAAGGTAGCCGTAAACTGGGAGATTCCTAGCTACTAGTATATTTGGTTTAAGAGGTTAAGAGTTTTAACCCGGCTAGGGTAACTAGCGGGGCCGCTATTATAAGAGTAATAGGTAACTTTTAGGTAGAGGTCTAGGGCGTTAGGGATAAAGAGACGTTAGCGGAAGTAGATCTGTCCGTTAATAATACTATATTCTAACTTATCGCAATAAAGTAATTTCCTAATCTTCTTTAGCTAATGGTAAGCTTTCTAATTATATAGGGCTGCTACTATATCTCTTATAAGTTCGTTCTCCTAGTATCCTAGCTAGATTAACTTGTCTAGTAACTTTTCGGCTATTTTAGGGTCTAGAGCGGCTATAAACTCCGCATTATTAGAGTTACGGGACTTATATAGTAATTCTTCTAAGATTATAGGGTTAACTTTTTAGGGCGGTATAATAACTTAGGCTTAGTAGCGGAGGCGTTTATTATTAGCGTCCTTAGGCCTTATTCCTAATAGCTAGCTTAGGGTATTAGGGAGCATGGCTTTGCTGCTAGGTCTATATATAATTACAAAGTTAAACTATAAAAGGAACTCTGCCTACTAGACTTAGTACTAGTTTAGCTGCTTAATAGTTATAAACATCTATAGGTTTTTATAGTTAGTAATAATTTTAAATAGCTTCTTAGTCCCTTATAGCTTAGGACGCTATTCCTCTAAAGCCTTAATAATAGCTAAGAGTTCTTTATTATAAATTTTGTAGTTATACTTTAGCGCAGAGTGCTTTATAGAGAAGAATGCGATTAGTTTTAATTTTCCATTATTATTATATTAGGAAAGGACTCTGCCGGAAGCCTAATTTAATATATCTATTTTTACCACTATTTTCTTTATATAGTTATAGTATACTAGTACTAGTGCTAAAGTAAAGGCTTCCTTAAGGGCCTTAAACGATTTAGCTTATTTTAGTCCCTATAGCCATCTAATATCCTTCTTTAGGAGTTTTATTATAGGTATAGCGATAGCAGAGTAGCCTTAGATAAATTATTAGTAAAAGTTCGCGAAGCTAAGAAATTATTATAGTTCTTTAATTAATATTAGGTCCTTCTATTCCTATAAGGCCTATACCTTCTTAGGGTTTATAGTTATACCATTAGTTAAGATAATTAAGCCGAGGTATTTTATTTTAGTAGAGTAGAACTTAGACTTATTAATATTAATCTAAAGTCTAGTATTGCTAAGTCTTTAGATGATTTTATTTACATACTTAGTGTGTTTGGCGCGTGTTTTAAAAAAGATAAAAACGTTATTAAGGTAGGTAGTGTAGTAGTCATTAAGGGCGTTATATAGAATATAGTTAATATAGTTTTAGAATATAGCGGGTGTGTTATAGAGGCTAAATAGTATAACTAGTATTTTATAGAGTCCGAACCGGGTAATAAATGCTATAAGCTATTTATAGCCCTTTATAATCCGGATCTAGTTAAACGTAGCAATTATATTAAGTTTAGTAAAGTACTTAGCACTATAAAGTGCGTTAAGTGTCTCGCGGATTAGTAGTAGTAGGTATTAATTCTTAATAGTAACTGTGTTTAGGCCTTAGTAGTTATAGTAGATTTATATACCGCCACTAGGCTTAGTAGCGAGGAGGAGTAATACGGTAGCTAGTAAGGTTAATTTATGGATAAAACCCTTATCTAGTATCTTATTAATCTACTTCTTTATATACCTAAGTTTAGTAGGTAAGAGTGGTCTATTTTTATAGTATAGGGCCTAGTTTCCGGGGGTAATCTTAATTTTATAGTCCTATGGTTGGTAAGGGGGCAGCTTATCTATATTCTTAGGGAGAAAGTGCTTAATATATTTACTAAACTCCTTTAGTAAGCGTTATAGAATATCTTTGTAAGTTAATTCTAGTTTACTTTTTAGGAATTTTTTAATATTAGTGTTAACTATCTTCCAATATAAAAGCTTGGGTTTGGTTTTTAAATTTATCTTAAGAAAGTTATAAAAATAGGGGGGGAGCACTTTATGGGCTTCCTTTATTATATAGTCGCCTTCTACTAGCTAGTGGAAAGACCTTTTTAATAGGTTTGGTACTTCTATTAGGCCTATAGGCAGCTCTTTAAATAGCTATTAGTGCTTATCTTGTTTAACTAGTTTTACTAGCTCCGCTATATAGATCCTTATTACCTTTACGTCTTTTTATTTATAGAACTGGGTAAAATTAATAGTATAAGTGCATTTAATATTGTCTAGGTTGGGGCGTGTTTAGTTCTCTGGTGCTACGGCTAGGCTAATATAGCTTAGTCGGCCTAAGGGGGCGGAAATAAGGCGGTAGCCCTATACAGTACGCGTGGGAGATAGGTATAAGGTTAGGCGTTATAGTGGCGCGGTTTTTATTATCCGGGTCTTGGTAGTTTTATAGCTAGTCCTTGCTATAACGCGAGCTATAGTGTGCGTATATAGTATATGGCTTAGTTTTAGGTATTAGGCTAGGCGGCTAAGGTTTAAATAGTGCCTAGGTTAGGGTTAGATTCTTAGTAGTAGCGGCATAAAGCGGACCTTCTTTTTTGGTCTTAGCAGGGCTAGCTAGCCCATTATTTTAGTCTTAAGTGCTAGGGTAGTCCAGTCTTCTACTATCTTATTTCTTTACAGCTATATAGGCTCCCCTTTATTAGGGGCGTTTTTTACTACTAGGGCTTTATATATAGTCCTAGGCACTAGGCTTAGTAGTGCTAAGTATCTATATAAGGCGTCCCTATTGGCGTTAGTTATTCCCTATAAGAGGTAGTGCCTAAAGTAATAGTCTAAGTTAAAGCAGATCTTAAGTTTCCTAAAGCTAGAATAGGGCTTATACTTTTAAAGCTAGGGTATACTTAGGATAATTAGGGTAGCGGGTAAGAGTTTAGTAATAAAAAAGAGTATAGCTTTAGTATGGAGGCCGATTAACATTTAGGTGGTAAAATAGTCTATAATAAGCGAAGTTAGGATGCTATCTGTAAGGCGCAGTAGCCTAGGTGCCAGTAGCTTCTTAGTTATAACATTATACTTTCTTATAATAGACTCTACGTCGGTAAATACCATTATAGTACTACTAGAGTCTACTAGGCTTACTATATTAATATAAACTTAGGGGTATAGGTTATATAATAAGGAGAGTTGGGTTTAAATAAGGATTAATTTCTTATTACTATTTACTAATTTAAGATTAAGTAGTAGTTTACTAATAGAAAGGATTAATTAATCTTATAATAGGGACCTAATCTTCTTATCTTCCTCCTTATATAGTTTAGACCCTTAAACGTAACTTAGTTTAAGGGTTTACCTTTTAACAACTAGGGTATAGGGCTATTTTAGCGGGGTGGTCCAGTGTCTATCTAGCTAGTAGTGTTGGTCTTAGTTTCGGTTGGGGTATAGAAAGACAATACCTTGCTAATAATGTAGCTGTGTTCGTATTTACTAGCGCGAAGTCGCTAATACTAGGCGTTGTTAATGGGTTGGGCTCCTATATAGGGTATAGTTTAGAGTAACTAAGCCGTAGGGTTAAAAGGGGGGGGTTGTCCGCCGCGGCTATAATAGGCTTTATAGTCGCCGCGTTTATAATAAACTTTACGGTCGCCACGTCCGCGGTTATTAGTTTGCATTATTTAACGGGGTAGTATTAGGACTGGGTTTACTATCTTAATAGGGTTATAAGTATCCTTTTAGTGGCCGGGTAGGCTATAGGTAAGGTATAGTCTATTATTAACGCGGCGCTTATACTCTATGTCTAAGATTTTATTAAGGTTTATAGGTTCTTTAGTTACTACTAGGGTTAGGGTTAATATAGGGGCAGAGGCTTAGGTAGGTAGGCGGTAGTTAGCGTTCTTTTTAAAGTTGGCTTAGTATATATAGTTCGTAAAGTTTTTAGTAAATATATCTATCTGCTTACTCTAATCTATATAGTTGCTGTTATTAATTTTATAGGTAAGTCTAAGTACTAGCTCTTCTATCTTTAGAGAGATAAACTTTTAGAGTAAGTCTACCTTTTATTTATCTATCTTCTTAGCGCGGACTATTAGCTTATTAAGCTTTCCCTTTTAGGACTAGTAATTACGCTCGCCTTAGGGGAAATAGTTAAGCTTATTTTTTATAACTTAGGTTGTATTAAGGACCTTATAGTAGGTAGTAAGGTCTTTAAGCATATCTTCCTTAGTAGGCCATTTCCACGTAGATATATTGTTTAGGTTCTTATATATAAGCTCTAGGCCCTACTTAATAAACTTATAGGCCTTATCCTCTAGTATATTTAAGATATAAAGGATTTAGGACTAAACTATGTTAAAGTAGTCCTAGTCTTAGTTAAAGACTCCCTTAATTTTAATATACCAGGTCTTAAAATTAGCTTATTATTCTAGCGGGGTACCTTTTCCGCTAAATATTGGCGGGTCTTTAGATCTCCGTTTTTTCTACTAGGTTACTACCGTTATTATAGGGGTTAATTATTTTAGAATGGTAATAGTCTTTATCTAGGAGTTAATAGTTCCTATCTAGAAAGTAATAAGGGTACTAAGGTTTTCGTTAGCTTTTTTATTAGCGGTATTTATATTATATATACACTATAGTCCTACTTTAATATTACTAAGGAACTCGTTGGTATAGTTAATAAGGGTAAGGTAAGCTTTACTAGGCTTAAAGGTCTTAGGGTATAGTAGGGAGCGGCGGATTATTCACGCGATATTAGGGTATATCTCTATAAAGAGGTCTACAAAAACGTCGCGGGGGTTCTAAGTTTCGGCTATTTCGGCGTCGTTAGTGTCGCCTATCTAGGCGCTAGGTAAAAACTAAGAATCGTTTTAGGACTATGCTAGGGACGTATCGGTTTTAGTAGGGGCGCGCGTAGGTTGCGATTACTCTAGGGCAGAGGTTAATTAGCTAGGGTATAGGGAATCAGTGATTATAATAGGGCGCAAATTAAAGATACTATAAACTGTTACAATGCTATAATAAAGTAGACTAAATAACTACGTTATGGTATAAAGAGGGGAAGAAGGTGGAAAGGGGGTATTATATACAAATAGTAGGGCCGGCCGCTAAGTCGCTAGTAGTAGGCTAGCTAACAGTAGGAAACAGTACGAGACAGTATAAAATAGTATGCGTCAGGTCAGTGCCGTAACAACAGGCGTTAAATCTAGCACGATTAATTGGCTAGTTCTTATTAATAACCGTTAAACGCGAATTAACGGGCTAAGGGATAGAGCTTTTAAAAGTAGTAGTAAAGCTAATGCGCCTTAGTTACTACTAGGTAGTATTATCTTATTAAAAGGATCTACTATAGTAACTAAGGCGCCCTATTTAAATTAGTCTTAAGTTAGAAGTAATATATATATCTCTGTCGCGTTACGCTATAGGGGCTGCTTTGTAATAAGGGGTAAGCTTTAGGTAGAGGCTTATATAGAGCTTTAATAGAGGCTTATATAGAGCTTTAATAGAGGCTTATATAGAGCTTTAATAGAGCCTTATATAGAGCTTTAATAGAGGCTTATATAGAGCTTTAATAGAGGCTTATATAGAGCTTTAGTAGAGCTTTATATAGGGCTTTAGTAGAGCCTTATATAGAGCTTTATATAGAGCTATATATAGAGCTTTATGCAGAGCTATACGTAGAGCTTTATACAGAGCTTTGTGTAGAGCTATATATAGAGCTATATATAGAACTACGTGCAGAGCTACGTATAGAGCTATATGCAGACGTGCAGATATGCAGACGTGTAGACATGTAGACGTTTATACCCGCGATTAATTGTAGAGACGTTTGTAGAGACGATTGTATGGATAATTATATAGACGTTTAATTAATCGTTTATATAGGCGTTCGTGTGGGCGATTGATTAATTAATCGTATGGACGTTTATACGGGCGATTATGTAGACATTTATAGAGCCGTTTATAGAGCCGCTTGTGTAGACGATTATAGAGCCTTCCTAGTATATTAGTGCTGCGTATTAGTAGAGTTTTAGAGCTCTGTATTAAGCCTCAAGTAGAGCTTCGAGTAGAGCTTTAAGCTCAAGGGGGAGACCCCCTTGGACCCCCCCTGCGTACTGCGTGCTCTATTTACTGCGTGGGCAGAGGTCTTATAGAGGCTTTAGTAGAGCTTCTGCAGAGCTTCGTGTAGAGCTTTGTGTAAAGCTTCAATAGAGCCACATGCAGGCGTGCAGACGTTCGTACGGGCGATCGTGTAAACGTTTATAGAGCCGTTTGTAGAGCCGTTCGTAGAGACGATTATATAGCGATTAATTGTATGGGCCAATTGTAGAACCTTTATAGTATATTAGTACTGCGTGTTAGTAGAGCTTTAGAGCCCCGTATTAAGCTTTAAGTAGAGCTCTGAGTAGAACTTTAAGCTTAAGGGGGAGACCCTCTTAGACCCCCCCTGCGCACTGCGTGCTCTATTCACTGCGTACTCTATTTACTACGTAGGTAGAGCTCTTGCAGAGGCTTCGGTAGAGGCTTTAGTGGGGCTTTTAGTAGAACTTTTACAGAGCTTCGTACGGAGGTTCGTGCGGAGCTTTTGTAGAGCTTGTATTTAGGCCTGTTTTTAAAGGCCTTATAAATAACTTTGTATAGAGCTTTAAGCAGAGCTTTGTATAGGCGTTCGTGCAGGCGTTCGTGCAGACGTTCGTGCAGGCGTTCGTGCAGGCGTTCGTGCAGGCGTTCGTGTAGGCATTCGTACGGACGTTTGTAGAGACAACCGTAGACGTTCGTAGGGACGTTTGTGAGACTTCCTAGTATATTAGTGCTGCGTGTTAGTAGAGCCTTGGAGCTCCGTATAGGGCTTCGAGCAGAGCTTCGAGCAGAGCTTCAAGGGGGAGACCCCCTTGGACCCCCCTGCGCACTGCGTGCTCTATTTTACTGCGTGGCTAGTATACTGCGTGGGTAGAGGTGTTGCAAAGCCATTGGTAGAGCTTTTGGTAGAGCTTTTGTAGAGCTTCGTGTAGAGCTTCATGTAGAGCTTTTGCAGGGCTTTGGTAGAGCTTGGTGCACAGCGTTCTGAAAGTAGTTAATGATGATGATGAAGTTTATTCCGCCCGGAGGCACTAATCCTAGAGGGCACTAGTACTATATTACATAACTTCGCTTCTTTTAGTCTCGCCATATTCTCGTACAAGCCCATATATATGCCTTATTTAGTACTCCCTAGTACTATTTATGCCTTATTCTACGAGATCTTATAGGTAGTTAGTAGCAGGCATTCCTGGGGGGCCGTTCCTCCAAGTGTTTAGTGTCCTATTTTCGGCGATTAAAGCGAGATCTACTGGTAGCACAAGGGTGCGTGGGTTAGTTATAGTATATAGGTATAATGTCGCTTAGACCACGTCTACTTATAAACGCTGGTAGTATATATAATAGGAATTGTGCAATTAACTAAGCTGCTAGTAGTGGTAGTAGTAGTTATAATTATAGTTGTAGTTATAGCTATTAGAATTGGAATTAAAACGGAGACGGTTTACCCTAAAATTATACTATAAGGTCTTAAACTATAAGTACTAGGCCTAGTGGTTTCTAGCGAGGTTAAACTAGTTATAGGGATGAGGATAATGCTAGTACTAAGGCGTATGTACGTGGTTGTAGAGGTGATAGGTAAGGCGATTATGGCGATTAAGGTAGTGGTCTGCGTTTTAGTAATAGCCAAGGTATAGGGCTTAGAAGTGGTTTCTAAGGTATCTAAGGTATCTAAGGTGTAGTAGGTATAGGCGTAGGCTTAGGTAATAGCTGAGGTACATTAGGTGTAGTAGGCGTAGGCTTAGGCTTAGGCTTAGGCTTAGGTGTAGGCGCAGGTATAAGATAGTTATGGAAGTCGGCTTTAAGTTTTAGCCACGAGTAATTGTTGTTATGCTCTATTATTAACTCTTCGATAAAGTAGTCTATATTGTTTTAGCTATACTCCTATACACCACAGAAAGCGCATTACGTAAAATCCTTATAGTCGTCGTCGAAGACTAAATGGTAGAAACCGGCACTAGCGAGTTTTATTGGGGAGAGACGTTAATGGGGCTAGTTCGTGTATGAGCTTATACGGGAGGATATCGTTATAAAGCTAGGGGCTAGGTTTGGTGAAGGCGGAGGCGAAGGCGATGGCGAAGGCGATGGCGAAGGTATTGATGGAGGAGATGCAGCTGGGCATGGTGGGAGCGGCGATTTAGGGGGGGGGTTGGAGTTGGAGTTGGTGAACGAGACGGTAGAGAAGGCTGTAAAGGAGGCTGTAATAGCGGAGAGAAAGGATTCAGGTTGTCTGTAAAAGAGGTCCGTTCCTTCTTCTTTCTCTTCCCTTCTTTCCTTTCTGTAGTCGCCCGCGTCTTTGGAGCCATCCGTCCGGTCCGGTCTCCTACTGTTAGGATTATCGTGCGTTCTGAAAGTATAGACCACTCGTACCTCATAATATTTTAATGTTCGTCACGTGGATTCTGCCACACCTTACCGCGCGCGGTTTTGTTTCTAACCAATTAGAAGCCGAATTTCTAACCAATTAGAAGTTGGCTTGGCGGAAGTTTGAAATCCAGGACCCGAAAATATAGACCACTCGTACCTCGGGTCAATAAGGGCTTATTTTATAGCCCTAGAATAGAGCTATATAGCGGGGCTATAGGGGGTGTCGTGCGGCTTAGCGATTTTTACCGATATTTTGACACGCACAGTAAGGCTCCAGACCTTCTAACGAAGGTTTTTTTTAGTATGGTTTAGCGCGATAGTAAAACTTCAGTAGAAGGTCTGGCCCGAGAGAATTACGCACATAAATACCCTATTAAAATACCTGCATTATCTATTTTATATATAAATTGCCACCAAATGCGATATATACGGTATATTAAGTATTTCTAAAGATGGGGAAGCTCGTATGGAGGCCTTAGGTTGATTTTTAGTGTAGGGCGAAGCCCTCTATAGAAGTGACTAAACGAATATATTCGCTCGCTCTGCGAGGTAGTAAAACGGTATTCCTACACGGACTACTTGCTTTGACGTTGCAAGGGATATATAACATTTTAACGACTTCTGCCTAGCCTTTAAATATTAGGATCCAGTAGCTATAGAATATTTAAATAAGCTCTACTACTTCTGTGGGTAGAAAAGCCAATATAGTTGTACTATGGCTATATTATAAGCCTTAAGGATTAAAAAATAGACGTATTGAAGCATCTACGGAGGTCGCTAACAAAAGTTCTTACACCTTCCTAATTAGGAAGGTAATTTACTAACCCCCCTAGTATATTAATATTTTTATATTTTTATATTTTTATATTTAAATTTGCAAGCTTTATATGAATTCTAAATTAAACTGATTATATAATTAATAGTATTGACGTAGTTATTATAACTTAAAATTTATAAAAATTTATTAGTGCTATAATTTACGCAGCAAGTATCACGGCTTACGTAGCAGTGCTAAAAATTACGCAGTTGTAGCGGGGTCGTGTCTAAATTTACGTAGGGTAGGCTGATAGCTGCGCACCCGTGATTTCGCGTGCGCAGTCGCATACTTTCCTAATTAGGAAGGTGTAAGAACTTTTGTTAGCGACCTCCGTATAACTGGTATCTTTCTTCTACCCTTTTTAACACCCTAGAGGTCACGACGGGCTCGTGCACGGTTTGATCACGCATTATTATCAACTTCAAAAACTCACAACTCCACCAAATATTTATAGATTTCTACCAAATTAGAATCAGAGAGTCTTTTGGTGTTGCGCTTTTATTCTATCGTAATCACAGAGTCGCCGTGCCATTTGGGGGGGTTGCGCATTCGTTGAGGCCGCCTGGAGACCACCTTCTCAACTCCATCCTCTACCTCGTACTCCTCCTTAATAGAAGCCTCCTCCGGAATAGTAAATACAACCTACTTAACCTTCTGCCTCTCCTACATCAATCTTCTCTCCGCTTTAAGCTGTGCGTTAAACTCTTATATAAAGTAAGCCTCATCTACAAGGCGCTTTTTCTCTTACTTAGCATCCTCCTTATGCTTTTACTTAGTAGCTTTACTAGCCTTCGCCATTTTATTAATTCTTTGCTTATCTTCCTTTGCCAGCTGCCTCCGCACCTTATCCTTTGCTTTACGAACTATATTAGCTTCCTTAGTATCCTCTTTCTCTTAGTGGAGCTCTTGGGCCTCCCGCACCTTATTAGGTAAGTAGACAATAGCTCTACCACCTTTATTTAATGCTAGAATCTAAAAGAGATTCTTCTGCCTCTTCCTCTTCCTCTATTCTATCTTAAAAGCTTCCTAATAGCCTTAAATGCGGCTTTAAAGAAGTATGTTAGTTGCTATAAGCTTATAAATATCCTAGGTAAGAGCCCTTACCCATTTATTAGTCTTAGATTAAACTATATCCTCTACTACCTATTTTAGCCAGGTTTCTATCTTCTTCTAATTACTAGCTATAAGAATTAAGCCTATAGAGTTACTAGAAGATAGTCTCTCTTTATCTTCTTCCTTTTTAGCGTTAAATTGCTCTAATACCGCATTAGGGTCCTATAGGTATATACCGGTCTTTTTTCATCTACTAGCTATATTCTTTAGCATTATAGCCTTCTCCTATACTACCTAAAAGGTTCTAAAGAAGTCTCTCTTTATAAAGCGTAAGAGTCCTTTATAATTTATAAGGAATTAGTTTAATTTATCCAAATAGTAAATAGCTAGAGGAAAGAAGAGAGAGACGTCTAAAGGCTAAGGCCAGTAAGTTAAATAAGGAGGATAGATAGCTAGGAGAATCCTATAGTTATTACAATACTTAATAAACTTTATATTTATATAAGAACCGTAGCCATTAATAATAAGAAGCCTCTAATCTCTTTTAGCCTTTGCCTTTATCTCTTTATTAAAGATCTTTAACTATTAAAGGCTAAGGTCGTTATTAGTCTATCTAAAAGGTATTAAGGTAAAGAAGTAGCTATATTTATTGGGGTTAAAATCCTCTAGCCATATATCTTAGACATTATTTATTATAGCTTAATAGATAAGAGTTAGTATAAGTGCCATTTAGTCTACATAGATAGCTACTACTACTATAATCTACTTTCTATTTCCATTTTAAATAACATTTTGCATTCTTTCTAACTTAAAGGTACTCCTACTAAAGATCCTCCGCTTCTTTTTTATATAACCAATAAGGAAGCCTTTTTTATCTATATTCTAGGTATTACCTAGCTTAATATTATATTCCTTTATCTTTCGTCCTAAGAGCTTAAAGTAAAGGCTATAATATAGCGCTAAATCAGCCCTCTTCCTAGATTTATTAATAGGAAAAAGGTATCCTAATTGGAGTATTTTTAATTTCTATTTAACCTAGCGTAAAGCTTAGTTAATTTCTAATATTCTTCTAGCTATTTCTAAGGCTAGATTTCGCACCATCTAATATAAGGGGGGCAGCCCTATTTTAGATAAGTCGTTAATGCGATTAATAAGAGCCCTCTTCTACCTAGGGGTAAGAATCTTTTAAGAATTGTAGCCATTAACCTTGCTACCCATCTTGCTATTAAATCGCTTTAAGAGGGTACTTTAGTTAACCCTATACTTATCTACTATAGCCTAGATATTCTTTTTCTCTTAGAGGTAAAGCTCCGCGATCGCGTCTTTAATTTTACCAATTTTTTTATATTAAAATCTATTAAATATTGGTGGGGTTATGTGCGTTACAAGATAAGCGGTAAGGGTTAATAAGCGTATACGAGCCTATAGCGTGTACGAGCCCGTTATAACCTCTACTTCTACCCTAAATAATATATTTTAAAAATCTATAACTAAAGCTACTTTTACGTATATTTATATAAAAACCCTATAGTATAAAAGTAAGTTATTAAAATTATAGGTAGAAAAAAACTGTTGGTAGAGGGGGGGGTACTTAGGCAGTCTTTTTAAGCTTAGTAATGTGTTACGTAACCGCGCAGGGGCCATTATATAGATATCTTCTCGGGGCCTTTAAGCCCCTAAGATTCTTCCTTATAGAGTATTATATATATTATTCCTATTAGCCTACTTAGCGTTTAATAGAAACTATAAGGAATATTTTATCCCTTATATATACCTAGGAGCTCTTAGGGGCTACTTAGGCTACCCTTCGGCTAGCCCTTAACACCTCCTTATAAGCTCCTTAGGTCTATAGCCTTTCCCTCCTTATTAGTCCGTCTCTATACGAGGCTATTACCATACTCTTTACTATATTATCCTCTCTTCTATTAACTCTCCTATAACTTATACTTAGCTTACCTACTCCCTATTATATATTTAGGCAATATGCCTTATAAAAGTAGAGTAACTTATTTAGGTTAATTTAGAGCCTCGCCTAGGCGCGATTTTATTATAAAACGTTATAAAATCTACCTAAATCTTACCTAACTAATAGCTTTATATTTTAATAAAAATCTAATTAATTATAAAAGAGACTAAAATAACTTACTTTATTAACTTATTAGATTAAATTAATATTATTAAGTAGTTAAATATATCTAAGAAAGGGTCTCTTATATAACATTACAAAAATTAAATTAAGCCTTACCAAAATTCGTACTATAGGCCCTTAGATAGTAGGACAAGCTTATATTATAATAAAAAATACAGCGCGCGGGTTACCTTAGCGAGCTTAGACGTGATTTTTATTTGGCTAGCATTGGAATAACGGTAGGGCCGTCCTCCTTTTCGCAAAAATCGCGTCTAAGAGTGTTTGCGTCTGTATAATTACAGCACCTATCGTACCAACCGCGTGCCTACGCATTCGGTACGCCAGGTACGCGTTTACGCGTTCAGTGTACTAACCACTCGCTTACGCGTCTGGTGCACTTATAAAGCACTAACTAATCAGGGGGAGGACGCATTAGTATATAGACTACGTAGTCTGCTTTATATAATTGACAGTTACCACCATCCCAAAGAGCATACGATACTATATGTATTTCGTGCCCCGGGATATAACTCACTCGTGCTATTAAGTTAGTACAAATACTGATTAGTAAGCGCGCATAGATTAGCAATTACTCGATACCTCCCCCTGAGCAATACTCGATAGTAACTACCTGTTTAGACTTCTAGTACGACCTACTAGAAGGTCGGAAGTCGGGGATTACGGACTATCACCAACTCTATATACTTATTTAAGTCTTAGTACGGTTTACTAAAAGTTATAGACGCGAATATAGACCTTTACGGAACCCCCTATCCTTAACCCCCTTAAACCCTAAACCTCTTCGGACCTTACGGAAACCCCCTACCCTTCTACAACCCGTTACGGACCCGTTAATCGCCTTTACGGACCACTATAAGACCCCTTAAACTGTTACAGACCTGCTAATCGATTTTATGGACCGTTATAAGACCTCCTCTACCCGCTATAAGCTACTACGACCCGCTATAGCTTATATAGATATATAACGCTATATAATATAGCAGATATAAGCAAGCAAATTAGCGAAGGTCAAAAGAAGTGGAGCTAAGGAGTCAACCTTACGTCTATGGACGACGTTAACAACTATATTAATTTCAAAATCCTTAAATACGGACACTATAAGCTCCTAAATAACAACCTATAGGAGCAATATAAGGAAGACTTTGCGGACTTTACGGAAGCTATTCTTAAGACTTATAACCCTACTACTATCTATAACCTACGAACCCTTTTACGTTACTAAGGTGTATAGGTTAAAAAAGATAAACGAGTTACTGTTATACGATCCTTATACAATATAATATAGGAGGAGGACTAAACAGAATGGACTAAAGAGAAAATCCTAGACTAGGTTAAAGCCATAAATAATCTCTCTACTGCTCCCAAACTTAATAGTATCGCTAGCCTTATACCTAACCTACTTAACTAAATTTGTCCTATAAACCTAAGCGATTTTAGAATTAATTTTACGGGCTAAAGCACACCTAGTACCCAAGTTACGGACTATAATACCCCCGTAAACCAAAATATAAACTAAAACCCTTCCGTTAATAAAGCTATAGATCTATAACCTGCCCAAGTTATAGATCCGCAAGCTATATATCCGCAAACTATATATCCGCAAGCTACATATCTATAAGCTATAGATCCGTAAGTTATAGATCCGCAACGCACCTAAGTAAAGACCTATGGTAAGGAGCTAGCTAACCTAGCTAAGCTTTACACCGACGAATCTAAGTATAGCGGTGAAAACGATAACTTTAACTTTAAACTAACTATCTTTACGGACCTCTGTTAGAAGGCCGATATTCCTAAATAGGAGTTTAGCTAAGCCTACTCTACTATACTGCGCGGCCTAGCACTTAACCACTACTACACTAACCTTAAGAGTAACCCCCTTGGTATTCCCTTTAATAAGCTATACAAAGCTACCCGTAACTACTTTAAAGGACCAGAATATAAGCGTAATATCCTTACTTAATAGAATGCAACCAAGCTACGGACCGTAATTAATAAGAATACTAAAAAATCAACTATAAAGTGCCTGCAAATTCTTATTAAAGACCTCCGGTACCTATAGTACGGCCTTAACGCTAAGCTTTAAACAGACAACTTCCTATATAATAAACTTATTACGGCCTACCAGGAAGTAGAGCCTTGTAAGTACGCCTACTATAAGCCTACAGATACCTTAGCTGGCCTTATTAATAATCTACGCTCCTCTATTATAATATATAAAGTCTTAAACCCACTAGGCAGCACTTAAGCCTTTATTACGGATATTTAATATCTATAAATAGACTTAGACGTCTACTTTACGGACCGCCGCTACCGCTAGCAGCACCCGTACTGACCAAGTCCTACCTATAACCCCCGTAGTAACCCCTGTATAAAAATATACCCCTATAAACAAACCAGCCAGAAGTGCTTTGTGTACGGCAAAGAAGAATATTAGTTTATAAGGCATATCTAGGAAGAATATAACAAGTTTAGAAAGAGACTTAATAGTTGTATTAGCCAGTTTATTTTGGAATATAAAGGAGAGAAAGTAGAAAAGCCCCCTAATAAGTTAATAGAAGCCCTTATAATTAACTTTAACTTAGACGCTTAGGAATAAAAGACCTTAGAGACATTCCTAACTACTTTTAGACCTTTTATAGATAGCCAAGCCTTTAATATTACGACCGTATTAGCCGACCGTTTCTTTATACACTTAGTTACGCCTAAAAACTATTCCATAAGTACCCCCGTTATAAACATTACAGATTATAAGTAGGACCTATTTATATATATTACCATAGAACGCTATACCCCTAAGGAATTCTATGGTGTTATAATTAATATAGGTGCCTCTAAGAAGTCTACTGTAGGCTACGGATAATACCTCGCATATAGGACCACTATAAATAATAATACGGACATTAATATTACGTAAACTGGGGCCATAACCATCCAATTCGGCATTGGCTTAACTGTATTAATTGGATTAGTAGCAGTTAAGACTCTAATTAGCCTAGTTAACTTCCACGTAGTAAAGGCGGACACCCTTTTCCTACTCTGCCTTACGGATATAGATAGGTTATAGGTATACTATAATAATATTACGGACACCCTAATTGGCCCCGCAACTGCCCTAAAAAGTAAGTATATTACCCTACCAATTATACAACGATTTAGACACCCGTTCCTTATATAGGGAGAGACTTTATGGACCTATATTTAGGAATCTTTTAATTATAACCCGTGCTACCTTAGCAGTACGGAAATCCACCGCCTATACCGCCGTTTTGGCCACCCGTTAGCTAAAAAGCTGTATAGAGTCCTTAAACATTTTAGATATAATAACGTTAATAGAAAGGTAATTAACCACCTAACTAAATACTGCTCCTACTACTAGAAATACAGACGTTTCCTAGGCCGATTTAAGTTTACCCTTTATAAGGATTTTAACTTTAACTATTTAGTATATATAGACATTATATACATTAACGGCAGCCTAGTATTACATATAATTAACAAGGTAACCCGCTATTAAGCCGCCCGTTAATTATAAAATATATCTATAAAGCATACTTAGGATATTTTACGGACCTGCTGGATTAACACGTATGTTAAACCTCCTAAGTATATTACCCATAACGCCGGTAGGAACTTTATTAGTAAGGAATTCCAGTAGTATACTACGGCCATAGCTATATTAACAAAAGCCGTTCTAATTAAGGCGTATTAGTCCGTTAGGCTTATTAAGCGAGCTTACCTAGCCCTATGGAGAGCTTACTAGATCATTATAGACGAGTATAAGGATATCTAAAAGGAACTGGCTCTATAGATGGCCGTAAAAGCCATTAATAATACTACTAGCCCGGATAGACTAGTACCTATCCTTTTAGTCTATGGAGCCTACCTAAGAATAAGTAACCTAGATTCTCCTACCCCGTCTATTATAGAACGAGTAGCTGTAATACGGAAGGCGATGGCCGAGATAGTTAAGCTACGGGCTAAATAAGCTGTTAATAACGCCCTATACTACCGTAATGGACCTAACACGACCCTAGTATACGACCTCCCGCTTAACTCTAAAGTCCTTATATGGCGTAAAAGTGGTAAGTAGACCGGACCTTACCGTTTACTAGCTGTAGAAAACGAGACGTGCTGTATATAACTTTCTAGCGGCCTAATTAACTTTAGGAGCATGTTTATAAAACCCTACTTTCGGCCCGAAGACACCTATAACGTTAAGCTAGACAAACTAGAAGTAACTGCCAAGCTAAATAAACTAGAGGTAACTGCCAAACTAGACAAACTAGAAGCGACCGCTAAATTAGACGAGCTAGAAGCACCCTTACCTACCCTAAAAGTCCTCTAGAAACCTACTAAACCTATTATACCTACTATAAAGCGCGGTCGAGGACGCCCCCGAAAGCACCCTATAACTAAGAACACTATAATAAAGACTTACCTAACCTCCGCAGGAATATCCGCAAGGCAATCTCCGCTTATAAATATATCAGTTCTAGTATAGGAAACCCCCTTTATAGACTTACGACGTAAAGAAATTAACAAACTACTTAAAAAGGGCGTCTTTGCGGTTATAATGGAGAAAGACGTTCTATAAGGCGTCCGTATATTTAACTTACGCTTTATTAACGAAATTAAGCACCTAGGTACTAATAAAGCTTTTAAAAAATTAAGGCTTATTATACAAGCCTATAATAACTAAGGGAAGGGCTTAGTCCTTATGTAATTGCCTACAATTTAATAAGTCAGCTAATGGATTATACTTACACTTACACCCGAACTACAGCAAAGTAAACCCGTAGCTCTTTACCTACGGGATATCTCGTAAGCCTATATGCAGTTTAATATCTACCTAAGTAGGGACATCTTTATACGGCCACCCCCTAAGCTTAACCTATAACTAGGAACAATCCTATAGGTTATAAAACCTCTATACGGAGTACCAGAAGCTAAAAACCATTGGTTTAAAATATACCACTAGCACTATATTAGTAAACTTAAAATGGAATAGTTAACTTACAACCCCTACCTCCTATATAGCCTATTAAACGGCCTTAGTATTATTAGACTCTAAATAGATAATACCCTATTCCTAGTAGACCAGACCTTTATAGATGCTAAAGAAACTAAACTATAAAAGGCTAAGTTCTTGGTAAAGCCGCAAGAGTAGTTAATTAAGTAGAATCCAATTAAGTTTAATAGAGGCCTAATTATATAAAAGGGCAACCTAATTAAGCTGACTTAGGAACGCCAAGCCTAAAACCTAAAGCCCGTTATAGTAAAGCCTATAGACCTTACTAGTTCCCGTAGAGAGACCTATAAGACTATAAATATAAAGGACTAATACGCTATATAGCGTGCAAGAGGCACCTATATAGCTATAGTCTGCCAACCTAAATCTACCTACGACTTATCCTTTATAGCCTAGGCAGTAGATCCGCAAGAAGAAAATATTAAGTAGCTTAATAAGCGCATTTAATGGCAAATTAATAACGCAATAAGAGGACTTACTTTTATACTACTGGACCTAAATTCCCTTAGTATAATGGCATTTACGGATGCCTTCTTTGCTAATAATAAAGACCTATTATTATAAATCGGCTTTATAATTATACTTATAGACCGCAATTAGGACGCAAATATACTATACTAGTCTTTAATTAAGTATAAATAAGTAACCCGTAGTATACTAGCTTCTAAGCTATATATACTAGCCTATAGCTTTAATATAGCAGCCGCAATCAAATTAACGGTCTAGAAGATTCTATAACTAGAGCAGTTACCCCTAGTTCTATGCACTAATTTAAAGTCCCTCTACGACTGCCTAGTTAAACTAGGTACAACATAAGAGAAGAGGCTTATGGTTAACCTTATATGCTTACGTCAGGCCTATAAACAGCGCGAGATTACGAAGGTTAAATAGATTAGTAGCGGAGACAATCTAGTAGACGCTATAACTAAGGTAAAGCCGTATTAAGCTTTTAAAACCCTAATTAACACAAATAAGCTTAACCTAGAAGTTATAGAATAGGTAGAACGGGACTAACGAAGCACCTATGGTACGTCTACGGCCCGTTAGAAGGCCGTACGGCTCGTTATACAGTACAGGTAGAAAACGGTAAAAAGCTACGGTGGAACTTAGTGGACTTATATAACCTACCGAATTTTATAGGGTAGTTAAATTAACTAATCACGATTTTCCATTCCCGGGATAGAAAATCGCCATTGGCTCGCTTAGCACTAGCGCCTTAGCGGCCCTCACGATCTAACTTATGGCTCGTCTACTACCTATTAAAAGGCCGTACGGTTCATTCTACGGACCGTAAGCAGAACTTACGGCCAGCTTAGGGCACCGTTTAGAAGGCAGCCTAGACGGCACCTTAGGGGAGATTTCCTATGTATTTTCTTTTGTATTTTATAGTTCTATTAAAGCAATTACGGAGGCTATACACAAGTGGTTTTATTTTTTAAGTACTGCCAGTGTATAATTACAGCACCTATCGTACTAACCGCGTGCCTACGCGTTCGGTACGCCAGGTACGCGTTTACGCGTTCGGTGCACCAACCACTCGCTTACGCGTCTGGTGCACTTATAAAGCACT
>Ga0307515_10008266_pt1 | contig 20332 bp, 29 predicted proteins | sample 17_EM_MG_FD_194513 | JGI IMG/M metagenome (GOLD analysis project Ga0307515, IMG submission 194513) | Populus trichocarpa ectomycorrhiza microbial communities from riparian zone in the Pacific Northwest, United States - 17_EM | ecosystem: Host-associated > Plants > Roots > Unclassified | place...
TGGGCGCTTATGGCCATTTCACCTCCGTGAAGTGGCCACTTGGCTTCTGGAAGTGTACTTCTGTGCACTTCCCGTCACTTATCGCACTTCTGACACTTTGAAAGTGATCGAAGTATTCCCTGATGTACCTGCCAACCCCCAAATAATGCTCATGGGAACACATGCGCTTGTGGTCCTCAAATCGTATTTCTTTACAGTATGAACATTACAACATAACAAATAAGAGTTTGTACAATCTAGTTTGGCAAACTTCTTTTTAGTACTCAGCGGCGCGGCGTGTGGTCTGGCGAGATGGGGGGACGGCCTAAGCGTCATAAGTAGAGGCAGAAACGTTGCCACCGCGTCCGGTCCAGTTGATGTGAATGTCCTTGCCAGCCTGAAGCTTCGAGTTCTCTTTTCCGGGGAGGACACGGAAGGTGTGGGCACCGAAGTAGTCACGTTGAGCCTGGAGGATATTGGCAGAAACGATCTCGCTCCTGTAACCGTCCAAGAATGCGAGGGCAGTCGAAAAGGCAGGAGTGGGGATACCCCAGAGAACGGCCTGAGCGATGATACGCCTCCAGCCGGGTTGAGCCTTGTGGATGGCTAGGAAAATAGTATGAGAGTGGGTCTACTCATAGTGTTGTAGACGTACCGTTGATAAAGAATTCGTCGAAGAGGAGTGACTCGAGGTCGCGGTTCTTAGTGTAGGCAGCAGCTATGTCGTTGAGGAAGACGGACTGCGGGGGGGATTCAGAAGGCACCCCCTTCGACGGTGGGTGAGAACTCTCACCTTGATGATGCAACCTCCACGCCACATGCGAGCGATACCAGCGTAGTTCAGGTTCCATTCGAGCTACAAAAGGGTGAACCACGAGATGGGGCATGAAGCGTGATAACCTACATCCTTAGCAGTCTGACGCATGAGCATGAATCCTTGCGTATAGGAAATGATCTTGGAGGCGTAGAGGGCCTGTTCAAGGTCATCGATGAACTGTTTCTTGTCGCCATGGAAGGCCTCTTTCTGAGGACCGGAGATGACTTTGCTAGCGCGGACACGCTCCTGCTTGAGGGAAGACAGACACCTGGCGAAGACGGCCTCTCCGATCAAGGTGACTGCAGAAGGGGTGGGTAATTACCTGGAGAAGTATAAATTTCGACTAACCTGGAATACCGGCATCGAGGGAAGCGATAGCAGTCCATTTACCGGTACCCTTTTGTCCAGCAGAGTCGAGAATCTTATCGACCATGTGTTCGTCATCGTCGTCCTTGAACTTGAGGATGTTGGCGGTGATGTCGATCAAGAAAGAGTCGAGGACACCCTTGTTCCACTTGAAGAAGATATCCGCGATTTCATCATTGGAGAGATCGAGACCATGTCGGAGGATGTCATAGGCCTCAGCAATCAGCTGCATGTCACCGTATTCAATACCTAGGCGATTCTTAACACGGGTATCATTGTGATCGGCAGGAGTTGAAATCACCGTTGTGGACCATCTTGACGTAGTGACCAGAGCCGGTCTCACCGACCCAATCACAGCAAGGTTCACCAAACGCTTTGGCAGCTGCAGCCTGGAAGATAGGCTGAATAGCGGACCAGGCGGCCGTCGAACCACCAGGCATGAGGGAAGGACCGTGGCGGGCGCCCTCCTCTCCTCCCGAAACACCGGAGCCAACGAACAAGAGGCCCTTCGCCTCAAGCTCCTTGGTCCGTCGGATGGAATCGGGGTAATGGGAGTTACCACCATCAATGATGATATCGCCCTTTTCGAGATGGGGAGCGAGTTGTTCGATGAAGGCGTCAACAGCAGAACCGGCCTTGACAAGGAGGATAATTTTGCGTGGCCTCTTGAGCTTGGCAACGAGCTCCTCGACGGAATGAGCGCCCTGAACATTGGTGCCTACAAAGCGAAGAGACCGGCGATCAGATCATGAGAGGAAAACGAAGTAAAGGGAGGTAACTGACCTTTGGCTTCGTTAGCAAGGAAACTATCAACCTTGGATGTAGTTCGGTTGTAGGCAACGACGGTGAAGCCCTTGTCGTTGATGTTCAAAATAAGGTTTTGGCCCTGTCGAAGGAAGGAATTTGTGGTGAGAATCTATGCGATATAGAGGTAACAAAGCTTACCATGACGGCCAAACCGATGAGACCAATATCACCACTGCGGACAGGTGACGGTGGTGAGCAAGACGCTAAAAGACAGAGATATGAAAGGACATGCGTTGGTTCAGACATTGTCGAAAGTGAGCTTTGTGTGTTAAGAGAGATAGGGGGAGGCGGAGATGAGCGGGGAGTAGGAGATCGATTCGACGGGTCAACGAGGGTTGATAACGTATAAGAGAAGAGATCATGTGACCTTGAGAATCTGTTGGTCATCCTCCGGCCATGGATCCTGATCATCAGCAGTGCACACGGTCATCCCCTCCTTGCTTGACGGAGGAGTAACGGGGACGGGTTCTGTTGGACGTCATCTTTTCGTACATACGTTTTAGTGAAAATTTTCGCTGCCGGGGTCATCCAGGGAACGACGGCGAACGTGGGATCGAGGGTTTGTACTATGCCGCCCGCCAACGCCATGAGTAAGGTCCAGTGGTCATATCATAACCCCCACTCGACGTTTCCGAGCTTCGCCTTTTTTACTGCCCGCATTGCACCTTGCCGGCTGATCACCGTCTCTATGGCCGGACGCTCACTATTAGCCGATCCCCTTGCTCGCCAACCAACACCACCTTCATGCCTCCGTCAAACACACACGAAATTCTCCACACCATTCCGGCAGTCATAGGCCCGCCAGCCATGCACGAAGGCTGGGTCCTGAAGAAACGGAGGAAGAAAATGCAGGGTACGGAGGCATCATTGCCCCTCTCCGCGGTGTATTGATTCGCTCACCCACTCGGCATCTGTTAGGTTTTGCCCGCCGCTACTTTACCCTTTACGAATCTGGAGTCCTGTCCTATGCATTTGGACCCGGAGAGCCCGTCCGCGACCAGATCTCCCTCGGACAGGCTGCCATCTCAAATGAACCGTGTTAGTACAACATCGCTATCACCACGGACGTAACTCAAAGTTAGACGCAAGCTCGCAAGGAGATCCACGTAGATTCAAGCAATGCTACATTTCACATTCGATGCCTTAATACGTCCGACTTTGAAGGCTGGATGTCCGCCCTCAGGTACGCAATGCATTCCCTCCCCCGCCTCGATCGTGCTGAACTGCCTTATTTAGGAAGTACATTTCCGCAGATGAACGCGTGAGGACTAGGAGATCCCTTCAACGAGCCAGCTCTCGCCTAGAGAGTTTATCCCGTGCAAATTCCCTGGTCATGGACCTTAGTTCCGTATGTCATCGTCATTCACCCGGGACGCCGATCTCACGTCCCTCAAGACCATTCATGACTTAGAAGAGGCAGTCAGTGCTCTACCACCAGACGATTCAAAGAAGAAGTCTGGAAGCGGATTGAAGAGCAAGGAAAAACACGGCAAAGAAGTGTTTGGATTGTTCAGGAAGCGTATGGGGACATTGACAGTCACAAAATGTTTTCTAATCTCCGCCCGCAGCCGGTTCCTCCGTTCCGGAGAAGGACGATGTTTCAATGGTTGATTCAGGCACTCATGCTCGCCTTTACGCTGTCCTGAACACCCTCAAGGAACAGCATGCTGCACTTGCTAAGGCTGTCTCGAGTATTTCTCACACAGATGCTCCGTCATCTTCCATGGCAAGCTCGCTGGTTCTTCCTCCAAGAGTTGAAGAGGGAGAGGAACCGTTCCACACCGAATCTCAGACCTCACCATCACCGCCTTTGTTCAGGTCCGGGTCGAAACGCACTTCTGTTGCCACGAGTACAAGCGATAGCCTTTGGTTCGACGCGCCCGAGTTTGACGACGGCCCTGAGGAATTCCTTCTGGAACCCACTGGGGCTGATGATCATGGTCCTGACAGCAGGATAATTGACCCTAATGACCGAGAAGACTCCATATCCATAGATACCGACATTGGAGAAGAAACTCCGAAACACGAAGCTGTAGAATTACCCTCGGAACCTTCGCAGGTTACTCGGAGGTCCCAGCTTCCATCGCTCCCGCCTGCAGACGAAGGTAGCTTATTCACCGTACTAAAAAAGAACGTCGGGAAGGTATGTCCTAGTGATGTTCAAAGAAGTGCGAATATACACTCCGTTCTAGGATTTGGCTAGTGTAGCCCTCCCTGTTACGTTCAATGAACCTCTCTCACTGCTCCAGCGAGCTGCCGAAGAGCTCGAATACTTCGACCTCTTGAACCAAGCGACCCAGAGCACAGATCCGGTCGACAGGATATGCTATGTCGCCGCTTTCGCCGTATCCAGCTATGCGCATACAAGGTTCAGGAGTGGTAGAAAGGGGTTGTGAGTGAAGCCAGTTCTCACTCAACTTCTGAATCCGTTAACGATCTTCAGCAACCCGATGCTTGGGGAGACATTCGAGGACCCCAGGATGAAATTTATCGCAGAGAAGGTTTCCCACAATCCCGTCATCATGGCATATCACGCAGAAGGAGAAGGCTGGGAGCTGTGTGCGACGTCCGCTGGGCGGACAAAGTTCTGGGGTAAATTCTTATCTATGTCAAATTGTGCTGGTCCGAAAATTCACCGCTCGTTCTTCATTCTAGGGAAGAGTCTCGAGATCATCCCCCTTGGTACGATACGCGTAAAGATTGGTGGCGATCACTACCAGTGGTGGGTCTCCATGCGTCCCGCGCGCAGTTCAGGTGATTAAAACATTTTCTGGTTTTCAAGGAAAAAACCTTCGTCATTCATGCGGAACCTCATGATGGGTACCAAATACCTCGAGCACGTTGGTGCAATGACGATCGAGAACGTCACCACCAATGACCGATGCGTCCTCGAATTTAAGGAGAGCGGATACTGGGGTGCTGCGAATGCAGTCTCTGGTACCGTTTATTCGGCTTCTGGTAAATCCGTGGCAGGCCTTGAAGGCAAATGGGACGAGAACATCGTCCGAACCCTTGACGAATCACGCTTCCAACTACTCTGGAAGGTCTCCCCATTCTTGAAGAACACCAAGGACTATTATGGCTTCACTTCCTTTGCGATGACACTGAATGAGATCACCCCGGACTTGCAGCGAAAGTTACCGCCAACCGATTCTAGGTACAGACCAGACGTGCGCGCTTTGGAAGAAGGGGATCTCAACACAGCGGAGGCCGAGAAGCAGCGAGTCGAGGAGGCGCAGAGAGAACGCCGGAGGAAGGGGAAGGATCAGCAACCTCGGTGGTTCCGTCAAGACGGTGACGAGTGGGTGTATAACGGCGGTTACTGGGAACAACGGGAACGAGGGTGGAAGGATATTCGTCCTCTTTGGTGATACTTATGGATTCCTGGTGCCGTTTAGCCTGGCTATCTCCCTTATGTTTGGTATCCAGCGTCGAGAATATATCTAACATGGTCTCGCCACTTGGTTGGATATCGAATGACGAAACCTGCGACGTAATCAATGTTGTCAGCTCAGCTCGATCACCACCTAAATCGCCCACCCATGTCGACAGCAACCCACGGTACAAGGTTTCCAAGGAGCCTTACACCTTCACTAACAGGTACCCAGGGGATCCCTCTGCATATCCCGCCACCACATTCCGTTGTTCACGTTCTATAGTAGGAATCAAGCGTTTCGCTAACGCCGTTTGGTACCGTTCCAAAGCCATGGTCAAAGACGTAGTCACACACGAGCATTCAGACACCCTCACGGACTCCCGCAAACCGCACTGGGCTCCTCCAGAGATATTGGAAATGATTGTGGCCCATCTCGCATACAACCCTCAGGCTCTAAAAGCTTGCGTCGCGACCTGCTCCGCCTGGTACAACGTTGCGGCTCCACATCTGCACCGAACCCTGACTCTCCGGCAATGGGACGCGGAATCCTCACACACATATCTCAACCCGCTCGAGTACTTGCACAAACTCGAGTTACTGCCGTTTATCAAACAGGTCCAGTTCGAGAGGGGGATCTTTGGGACTCCTTGGGCCAGTCCTGCGATTTTCGATTCGGAGAGTTTGCAATACTTCAGTGCCCTGGAGAATTTACAGGACCTCGCGATCGCGGATTTGGAGTTTTTTAAATTCCCGATGGGGGTTGGAGAATACTTTGGGCAATTCTCACCGAGGTTGCGATCAGTGACGTTGAGTGGCCCGCGGGGCACTCGCCGACAACTGCTTGATTTCTTCAAGCTCTTCCCCAAGTTGGACGACATCAATATCTCACACTATTATACTTGGGTCGGGGCGCATCATGCACTCGACACCCCGATCGTCCCCATCAAAGGGGAGTTACGAGGTCAATTGACCCTCGGGAACTTTGGTGACGAGGGGCTGTTGAAGGATATCATCTTCGCATTTGGAGGGATCCGGTTCACCTCTATGGATTTGCACGATGTGCTAGGGACGCAACTCCTTTTGGAGGCTTGCGTAGATACTTTGGAAACAGTGCATATACATCAGAGTGGGTTCTAGGTCTTTCAGAATGTTTTACCAACCCCTAAGCTGACGGCGTTTTGTCAGTGATCACCCAACCCCTCGACCTCTCGTGCAACACCGTCCTTCGATCTCTAGAGGTCAAAGGTTCGCTCATAGCCGAATCATCGAAACACGCCCGCACAATCAGGGACCTTCTTTCCACCATCACATCTCCAGCTTTCTCTGAGGTCGTCGTCGTATTCTATGAGCTGGATGTACGCTGGCCACCAAGAGGCTTGAATGAGGTCCTGCGCGAAATGTACAAAATTAAGCGGTTCCGGGTCGCGTTTTGTTTGGAGACGCAGGAAGAGTTGAGGGCACAGGGTTTGCACCGGTTAACGATGGACACAGGGGCGGCGGCAGCGGGAGGCGCTTATGAGTTTCTCCCTTCCCCACCTTCGGTTTTCTCTCGTAGGGGGACGAGGTATGGTCGCCTCTAGCTTTAACCAAAGGTTGTGTTATAAGTAAAGATGATTAAGTATCATTGTACTCGAATCTGTTGGTTTAACTTTAACATGTACGACTCAGGACTGGTAAAGCCGAATGTTGATGTTTATGCTGAGGTGCGCACACGGCACAAATTACGTACGGTGACAACTCACGAACCTATCGTAACCTGGCACAACATTACTGCAACCAACTCACCTTCTCACGTGAATTCGCTGCTCAACACGGTCTTGACGGAAACATTGGTGGAGGTGCCCACATGTGGCGCCAAGTCTGGGACGAAGGCGTTTCTCAGATCTACGCAATCATTCTTGGTCCGTTCCCCTACTCCGTTACGGGGCCGTTCCCCGTCTCACACCCCTTCCAGGACGAGAAGAACCTAAATTTACGGTACCACCCAAGCCAGACCGTCACGCGGATATCCGTGGCATCAGGCGATACGTCAAGTAGACTTCCAACGCTCCAAATTCAACAACGGATACAGGCAGAATACACTTTCTTATTAATACTTCTAATAAACCTGGTGCAGCTAATCCCATCAATGAATGCCAATGTCCTATGAGACGCAGACAAGGCGGAGAACAAGGAGTCAGATTGGTAACACGACGGACTGTGCTGACACAACATTACTGCGACCAACTCACCTTCTCAATCAACCTCCTGGCGATCGGGTGGAACTCGGCCTTGTGTTTCTCAAAGTACTTCACAGCCAAGTCCTTGTCGATCTTGACGATCGACCTGAAAATCGGCCTGCAGAACTTTGCTCTGCCCTTGATCACACCGCTGCCATCATCCCCAACGACCCATCTCACGGCGTCCAGGGCCAGGTGCTCCGGAACCAAATCTCTGTCCCGTAGAGCGAGTTCATAGAATGCGAACCGGATCTCTGCGTTGGAAGTATCCGCTACCTTGTAAAGGCTACCAAGGTAGGCGATATGGCTTGCGGGCAAATGTGGCAAGGCCTGAAGGCGTTGCAGGAACGCGACCTTCTGGTTCGAATTGAAACTCTCCATATCGGCAGCACCGAAGGAGGTCTTGGGGATTTCGATGGCACGAGCACCATCCCATCTGTCGGCCAGTGCATATGCTTGCTTCGCGAGGGTCAGATCAAAATCCAGTTGAACGGGGAGTTTGACTCCCTCGCCATAAAACCACGCCTGGAAAAAATCTTAGCTTGTGGTTGGGTTTCGTCTCAGCTCACCTACATTCCAGTCAATTGAGTCCAGGGCCTTGACCTTATCTTCGCCACCGTGCTTTTTGAAATATCCATACAGGTGGTTCTTCCATTGTTGAGTATCGATACTCTTTCCGCTAAACGTTTCGACGTAGTCGCGGACGCAAGGGAGAAATACGTCCAAGCCTCCAACCGTTCGTTCTAGGGCTCGCGCATAAGCATGGTTGAATTTACATAGGAGTGTGATGCATGGCGGAGGCATACCTAAATGAAGTAGAAGGTTTGCTCCCTTCTCGTAAGGAACCCTGGAGTATGCTTCGTCCGGGTCTTCACCGGGCTCAAAGTCGATTACAAGTCTCTGATACTTGGGTCTGTCCACATATCGTTCCAAGTCGTCCAGTAGGGCTTTGTTACGGACTACATAGGAAAAACTGCGTTGGGCAGGCCCATGAAGGATCTGCTGCAACACTCGTTCCATGTAAGTGGTCCATCCCTCGTTCAACCAGAAATGAGATGCATGAACGTGACTGGATAATCAACCACGGTGAATAAAAGCATTTTGGGATCTGGAGACACGTACGTGATCCCGTTTCCAAACCATGAATGAGTTAATTCGTGGACAACCACATCCACCAAAGACCTGTCCCCAGCGAGCAATGCTGAGACCGATCAGGTAAAGTAGACTTCCGCAAAAACAAAACGCTTACTTGGATTCATGAACGACAGACAAGCATTTTCCTGGAGTAAACCAGCTCCAGTTTCGCTCGTTGAATATCAAAATTATGCTCTTACCATTCCTCCGTAGGGGAAGCTCGGAGGAAGGACCAGTAGGTCATACGTTCCGAAGCGATAGTCTCCGACCAGTTTCTCCTCGGCTGCGAGGAACCTAGTCCAATCGTTATTGGCGAATCTTTCGCTTTGCGTGGGTTACACGCCTTGTGGTATCCTCGCTGAATTCCCAGAACGCAGCATCCAAAAGAGATGGTTCAGTCCAAATCCCAGAGTTCCACGTTTTTCCGGCGGGCTTGGTGAATGCACGGTAACGAAGGTCTCCTGCCGCGATGGCGATCAAGTAGGAAGGTATTGCAACTGGTTGACTGTAAGTATATGTCACAAGGTCCTTGCCTATAACTTTCCCGTCGTGAGGCGGGCCATCGGAAGGGGGGCTGACACGGATCGCGGACAGTAGTGCGGGCAAAACGGATGCGACCTGTGCGCTGTATGTCTGGGTGGTTGTCAGCGTCGCTGGGCGCAAACGGGGCGGTGGGAAATATCTCACAATCTTGACTGATGGACTATCTGGTATCGGGAGTGGTTCAACACTTGCTCTAGAGCATCGGATATGGTTATGTTCATACCTTGCACGGGAAGCAAGCTCCTGGCATATATCGGCTGGCATTGGCTAAACAGGTACGGGAAGGTCTTCCCTTGCGTCTGCCTGCCAGGGTACTTTGTCAGCACATGTACCCGCAAGAACCTTCGAACGACGCTCTCTCACTCTTTTGTAAGCCATTGCAACGCAGTACAGCCAGATGTTGTCGCATAGGAAATCGCCACTTCGAGTTCCGAGTTTATCTCAAGCGAGGGCGGCAGGGAGATCGTCAGGGCAGATCCCATGATCTCATGTTTCTTTCCGAGGGAGTACTATTTCTGTATATCAAAAGGCAGTCCCTTGGCAGGTCGCGGATTCACTGACCTTGACGCTTTGGCCGCCGATCGTAACTGCCTTCACGTCGAGGTCAAGCGTATCGAAGCTAAGTAGCATGTCCATCGCTCAGGTTTGTCAGAGGGACAGGCTCCCGTTGACTTACATGACTTCTTCTACCACAGAAGATGCAATCGTAAGCTTGTGAATTGCAGATCCGGAGATAATCTTCTTATCGAAATCAACAAGCCAATCAAGGGAGATGTGGGTGGTGTAGACATCGAAGTAGTTGGACTGCGTGGTTGGGTCCTTGGAAGCCATTGTTTTGGTCTGGCCGTTGAAATTCCGAAAGGCGATCCAGCTATCTGTTGGAAAGATCGGATGTTCCGTGTCCTCTCCTTGCCTCTTAGATCTAACGGTGGCTCAAGCGCTCAGTGCTGCCAGAAGTGTCTTGGTCGGGCCCTCACGTGTTGCGGATCAATGTTGTGAATGATCCGTTCCCATTGGCTTCATTCAATATTCATTCCGGGGACGCTGCGTGAGTTGAAAGTTCCTGACGATCTCCAAAGACCCACTTCTTGTACAATGCTCCGTTGTGACGACGGTCTTGGATAAGCTAGGGCTAGGCGTTAGAGTCAGGGTTCGTCACTCCTCCCATGCCCGGCGAGGTGGGTTGACCCAAAGAAGATCGAGGGATAGTGGCCGAACCCTTCATCATCTTTCCGGGGCAGTTTATCTACCTACGGCAACGATGCCAATGGTGCAGGGAACATCGTTTCAGTGGATACAGCCTCCATCACCTCGGACTCTGGAGTGAGTTGCAACACCCTGGAAGGCGACGAAGACTATAGAAAGGGACGTGACACAACAGGATAAGCGGTATGAATCGCCACACACTGACGGCGCACAGGATCCCCCCATCATTTGAGGCCATCGACAGCTTGTGCCGGTCGATATCGGGGCGTGGATCACAAACCAGGATGGTACGTACAATCTCGTCGATGCCTCGTTTTTCATTGAAATAGCTGATCCGAAACCACAGTTAAGGTGGTGTTGCATGCAGGCCTCCATAGGGAGGCCGGTTGCCTCGTTGGTCGATGACCTTCACGAGGCGTAGAATCTACGATGAGATGATTCGGCCAAAGGAAATCGTAATGTGAGGCTTGAACCCGCTTCCCTAACCAGTGGCCGTATTCCGTTCACTACAGACGAGATCATCACCGACTGTTCATCAAAGTTAATCACCTCTGGACCTGGGATCTGAATGATCCCATACGGTGGTGGTATCTTCACTGACTGCGGGCATATCGACAAGGTACGCCAGAATTTCGTCTTATGGCAAATGCAGTCTGATTAAGTACGCGTTAGAAAAACGTTGCACCGCGGTTTTAATTCAGATTCGGCTTGTTGCACACAACATTTACCTTCACCAATCGGCGGCGTCTCTCCATCTGGTCCCGGTTCCTCACTTGGCCCTCGTTGTATCGTTTGATCGCTGATTATGGGACGCGACGCCAATTATGACCCAGGCTTCACACGGACGTAATCGCTGTCGCCCCCACTCTCGTAAAGAGTGGATCGATCTCTGGCAGAGAGGCATGTGAATTCTAGCTTTGACGTTGTGTCACCGCCCAACCCGAGATCAGATTTCTCGACTATATCCTGGATTTCTTACGGTGATCAACAGGGCTCCCGAGAGATTCGACGTCGATCGCTAGCGCGCCGGGTTCGAAGGTGATAGCGTTCACATTGTCGAGGTACGACTTTCACTGTGAAACAGCAGTACGTGACGCTGGGAGATCCCAGAAGATGCTACCTTTCACCCTCTCGGTGCGAGCAGTGGGGACATGCGGTTTTGGCACGGACGAAATTGATGCAAGGAATTATCGGTGCGGAGGTCGGGATTTACGAAGGAACGGAACGGGGGATGGTCAAGACAGTAGATTGCCGGGATGAGGCGTCAAGGACGGTGACTCTGCCTGATTGACGACGCCAGAGGAATTCGGAATTGGGGAATTCGGAATTCAACTCTAAAGGAATTCGGAATTCCGGAGGATCGTGAATCAAGTGTTCGTAACATGACGAAATCTTTGATCATGTAAGTCCCGCGGTCGGCACTTGTTGTGCGTTAGATTAAACTCGCGCAGGGAACGAATCCCAGGAAAATGGATGATACAAGGATTGCGTTTTCTGAGGCGTTTGCAAAAGAAACGGCCCTTCGCCGGGGCATTGCGCAATCGTCTCGTGTAGTGAGCAATGATTGCGGGATATGATCGTTTCGGCGCATTCACCTCCTCGTTGTCAAAACAGCGGCAAAATAAACAGTGGCCTCAGTGCTTGCTGGAATCAATGAAATACTTTATCTCCTTCGTACATCGGGTCTCATCCTCACTTTTCCCCCTCTCTTCTCACCTGCAAATCCACAGCGACGGCGGGAACCTTCAGCTGATGAACAACAACGCACGACCCCGATCGCATTCTGTTGGGGGAGGTGAACGTAACCGACAACACATTCCAAGCGCTATCCCTCCCGAGATGGCGCCTCTAGCAGTTAGTACTGAGTTTACGGCAAACGTGCCGCCAGGCTGACCCATTCTTAGCCACACATCTTTGCACCCCCATCATTCCCATTCGCATCCCACCCTGCCGGTCTCTATTCAGACCCGCTGGACGATTTCCTGAGGTCGCTTACCGCTACATATAACACCGACCCCCTCCTACAACACCAGTACACGCAACCTCTGCCCAGCGAATCCGATCTATCCAGCATGTCACCCCACCACCAACAGTTGGATCCAACTGCCCTGGCTTGGCTGCAGCTTCTACAGTCTCAGGTCCCCGCGCAGCATGGCCCTGAGGCCGGTAGTTCGGGCGGGGCTCAAGCAAGTGTTCAGGGGCACCCTGGACAATCATCTACACAACCAGCGTATCTCCCCGATGACCCTGCCGATCCAGAGGAAGACGACTCTGAGGCGGAGCGAACATCAATGGCGGAAGATAAGCGGCGGCGGAATACGGCCGCTTCGGGTAATCATTCCATCCCTTCTCTCAGAAACTGTAGCTGATCCATCCTTGTAGCCCGATTCCGGAACAAGAAGAAGCAGTGGCTGACGACTATGGAACGAACCGTCACAAGTCTATCACGTCGGGTTGACGAGTTGGAACGAGAGGCAGCTGAATTGCGGCGAGAGAACGGATGGCTGAAGGAGATCGTGATGCTGAGGACACGAAGGTTAGCCGGTGGAGGTCCGCTCAACTTGTCTGGGTCCGTCGGAGATCAGAGCGAAGATACTGGTCAACCGGAGACTGGCAAAGGGAAAAAACGACAGCAGTGACTCCCACTCACCATAGCCCGGTAGTACATACCAACTCATTAGCATTGTCACCGTTTCGCGTCTCATTCAATACGCTTTGTCCTCCTCCGGCGCTCGCGTGTCGTTCGTCTGGAACGCGTCGGCAAACTCCGATACGACTTGAATCCCCATCCACGTCTTCATCTCGGCTGGCGCTCCTCCTGTGCTCAAGGGAGCCTTGAGCACGACTGAGGACACCTTTCCGCGACGACGGGCAAGGTCAATTGCCGCCGCCGCTGCATTGTTGAAGTTGCCACAATGCGTGCTCTATCCCCCAATTGGTTCACGTGTAGTAATACAGTCCTTTCCTATTTCGAAGTGCTAGCGCCCCCGCTGTCCTAACTCTGTTTCGAGTCAAAAAGTGTGGCGGTCTATCCCAGAAGAACCACCCAAGGGTCAGGAGGTGCAGAGGCCGAAGTTAACCCTGGACGAAGATCTTTTGTATGGTCGGTGTGTGTGATTCGATGCCCGTCGCCCCCCGGAGTTGCCTGGAACGCTTCGGTAAACTCCGATCCGTACCCCTTCCTGTTTTACTCCCACCCGGCAATCAGGGTGGCGTTTAAAGCGTCCAGGAATGCTTCTCCGCCAAAGGGTTTACTGTAGCCACTTCTCGCTCGTGTGGAAGTCGTCATGGCGAGAATGCGTGCCCAGCGGCGCATTCCGCTGCTGATCAATTGACACCGGTCTTTTCCTATTTTGCAATGCGTTAGCGGCCGCGCCCTTTAGAACCTGCAGGCAAAGTGTGGCGGTCGTCTTTCAACCTATCCTACGATTATGCCTCCCGATCTCCGTTCCCAAAAGCAAGCGTTTAACACCAGTCTGCTCGACGCGGGGGCGTTGGACACTCCAGGCGGGCTCGAAACCGCCCTACGCTCAATCGAAAACGTGTGTTTTCAGGCTGACCCCGCAATTGTGGGGATGGTTATGGCGCTCAGTACCCGCTCCCATGTCTTGGAGTATATCTTCTCTGGTACGTTCCGCTGCTTGCGAGTTTCCTAGACCAACCATTTTCTTTCCTAGTGTTGGACGAGGAGGTATACGAGAAACTGTCTAGTTGGATCATTTCTGGGTTCCCGACACCGACTACCCCAAACATGACGGATACCCTCAGCATGAAACTTCTCCAGCGGCTTTCCTCTTCGTTGTTGTTCGCGGAGTACCCATCCGCCGCTGATGCTCCCCCGGATCTCCGCGCGTTCTGGAGAAAGGTGGAACAATCGTTCAATATCCTAAAGGAGCTGGGGGAGAATGCCAACAATACTTACACCAGCGGGAACATATCCCCCGTCAGCCGTAAAAAAGGCAAACAGGCTTCTAAGAATCGCCGCATTGATCCATCCCCCTTCGATTCTATGGGGGTAGCTGTGCCAAGTACGGACGTGGAAGTACGCGACGTGTACTCCGGAGTCTTGTCACAACTTCAGAGTATATTGGAGGTGCGTGGTCCCACAGTCAGTGCCCCGCTTGGAACTAAAAACCCACAGTACTACCTCCTCGTCCTTAGAGAGCCGCTGGTATCGGAAACATTCAGATCCTCATACATCAAGGCAAGCCGATTATCAGAGAAGGTGTCTTCCCCAACAACGAAGAAAGCGGTCGTGGGGTCGGGTCGATCTCAGAGCCTAGCGTTTCCCATGGTTCAGCCGATGAAGGCCGCGCTCTACTTCGACGACGTTGATGGGTTTGGAGAATGGTCGATCTTGCTGTCAACTCGAGCCCAGAAAGATCTACGAGATTACAAACGTGCTGACGGTGCGATGTTCGGGATTATAATAAAGAAGATGAAGTGCGACTTGACCTTCCTGGTTGTAACCACTACTAACTCCGCCCAGACAACTGTCACAGGGGCACTTTTCCAATGACAATCAGAAGCCGCTCACGGGTCCTAAAACGAAACTCCCCGTATACGAAGCTAAGATGACAGGGGACACCCGGCTTGTAGTATGTGTGAAGGATACCTGCAAACCCGAAGCATCCTACTCACCATCCTCAGTATCAGATAGATTGTATGCCCGATCTCAGAAACTCGCATGCCGCCGGTTGTCAGTACGAATGCCAAGGTACCTCTCACTTTTACCGCCTCAATCAGGGTGATCTATAACTTTGCTAGTAATCCGAATGTTTGGCATTTTTACCCACGCACAACTTGACCACGGGCGGTTTTGGGACAGCCTCAGCCGGCAGCTCCAGCAAAGGGGCCCAGACTACATCGAGCGGTGCACCTTCCGAAACAAACCGCTCAACACTGGCGATAATGACATACAACCCGCCGTATTCCCTCCGCTACCAGACCAAGTCCAGGATACCCCACAAGCTGCGTACCTCGTCAAACTACGTGAAGAAGACATGAAGAATGTGAGTGATTTCAATGGCCGACACGTTGCAAATACACTGGCTGAACTTGCATGTGCCAATAGATCCATTCTATGCTAGTGTGCGTTCTCTTGACATTGCGGTTGTTCTCGCAACTCACGTTTTGTGGATCCAGTCTGGACAAATTTGTCATGCTATCCCAAGTGAGTAGTTTCAGTCTCGGCTCAACCGTATACTGACTTCCCGCAGGCGCTCTTGAACAGTACGTCTCATTGGAATACCTGACATAAAGACTGCCACTTATTTGTCCTAGGTATCCTGGCTGACAAGGAAGTCGCACACGTTTTCTCTGTTTCGTATGTCCATTACTTGTATGACACAACGCTGTGCGCTGATTGAAGACAAATAGCTCCCAGGAGCAAGAAATTATCGAACATCCCTCTTCTTGTTATGTTATCGGCAGAAGTGGTACCGGGAAGACTACAACGATGTTATTCAAGATGTTAGCTAGACAGCGCACCTGGCAACAGTATCCCGATATAGGGCCGAAGCCTCGCCAAGTTTTCGTCACTCAGTCCCGAGTCCTGGCTACAAAGGTTGAAGAGTATTTCGCAAAGTTGATGTGGGCTCTCGAAGCTGCTGCGTATTCCCCCGAGGAGCTACGCATGATGGATAAGGACATTGAACAGGAGATCGATTTCGTAGATCAGGACGACAACGATCAATGGAGGTCTGACCTCCCGGAGAGGTTCAGTGAGCTGTCAGATGAACATTTCCCATTGTTCATTACATATGACCGGGTACGATTGTTTGGATCCCCGAAGTATTGAATCTCATCATTCCGTCAACAGCTCTGTACGATGCTTCAAAACAACATCAGGCGAGACAACGATAACGATGGCTTTATCATCCCCAAGGCCCACGTTTTCGACGATGAAGCGATATCTCCCATAAGTCCAATATCACCTTTTAAGTCTAGGCTGCGGGCGGGATCTGGGAGCATGTCTTCGTCCGATTATATGCAGCAATTCCGTAGAAGCTTCGTTTCCTATGGCGAGTTTTTGACATCGTACTGGGATCACCTCCCCCAGACCTTCACTCGAGTCTTAGGTGAGGGGTGACAGCTCAAACATGACTTACCGTGGTAACCTCCGACCTAGATCCTGCATTGGTGTTTGGAGAATTCATGGGAGTCATCAAGGGGTCTGAGGATGCAATCGGGACAAAGCACAGATGTCTCGATCGGGAGTCTTATAAGTCTCTCAGTGACCGGAGCCAGGGAACCTTTTCCCACAAGCGGGACGACATCTATGACCTGTTCATGGCATACACAAAGTTGAAACGGCAACGACAGGATTACGATGCAGCAGACCGGTAACATCTCTTCCCTTCTAGCATAGCTTCTATCTTGCTGAACCCACTACCAGAACTCACTACATATTGAAAGAGCTCCGCGATGTCGGCCTGACTGGCAAGAAGGTGGACTTCTTGTACGTTTCCGTAGTAGTTTACTTTCCCCCTTTCAATCTAACCCCACTCTAGGTATGTAGATGAGGTTCAGGATAATCTCCTGATTGATACGCTTAGTACGTGTTAATTTACATTTGAGCGTTCATCCGTCTGACGACCCCAGTCCTCCGTACGATCTGTGCCAATCAACACGGGCTGTTCTGGGCCGGCGACACTGCACAGGTAAGGCAATGAGACGAATAGTGATTACTGACTAATGCCTGGGCCTTAGACGATCTCTATCGGCAGCTCGTTTCGGTTCGCCGATCTGAAAGCATATCAACACCGCATCGAGGTAGAAAATTTGGTGATCCCGAACTGCACTGGAGCTTACTACCTGCCTAGAAACAATCTTCGTATGAATCGAACCTTACTGCCACCGAACCAAGAACATTTGAGCTCGTCTTGAACTACCGCTCTCACGGTGGCATAGTGAATTGTGCACGTTCTATCATCGAACTCATAAGCCGCTATTGGCCATACTCAATCGACGCTTTGAAACCCGAACGAGCGATTGTTGACGGGTTCCGACCAATCTTCTTCGCCGGCCAGGGAAACGTGCGTTTATTCTCATGGTTGGGTGACTGGGGACTAAATTCCGCGGACAGACTGACTTCGAGAAATCGTTCTTTGGGAACGGCCAAGGGGAAGCTGTAGATTTCGGGGCAAACCAATGTGCGGCATCTCATCTACGACATCTCGCGCTATGCCGACGCTTTTCACTCAGGTGTGCTCGTGCGCAATGACACTGCGAGGGACAAATTACAGCAAAAGCTCAAGAACAGTATCATCATGTCAGGCCCTACGTTCCCGCGTCAGCTTTTTACCTAACCCACCCCCACAGGACATTGTACGAAAGCAAAGGCCTCGAATTTAACGACGTTGGTCTTGCTACCCTTCGAGTTTGCCTTAAAACTGACAAAAACTAGGTCCTGTTGTACAACTTCTTCGGGGATTCCACAGCGACCCTGAACCAATGGCGTTTGGTGCTTAACGGAATTTCCGATGGGGTCGATCTCTCCGATGCTCCAACTTTCGACGAAACACGCCACGCGAGCATTTGTGTAGAGGTAATCTACCGTGATCTAAACCTTCTTTCCATCCCCACTAACAATATCCCCGCTGACAGTTGAAGTTCTTATACGTTGCGATCACTCGGGCTCGGAAAAACCTTTGGATCATGGATAGTTCTGAGTCAGCTGGGCCGATGAAGGTACCTAAGAATATGTGATCCATAAGATTCTTCTCACTCCTCGCACAGGCATACTGGAGTCATAGGAACCAGATCGAGATCTGGTCGTCTACTGCTGAGATACCACGTTTAGCGGTTTCATCCACTTTCGAAGAATGGTTAAAGACTGGGAGAACGTCAGTACTACGATTCTAATTACCTGCGGCCTCCAATGACCCCTTCCACAGGATGTTTCTCAACAAACGCTATGGACAGGCTTCAGTTGCGTTTCTCAGGGCCGGGCGAAAGCGAGAAGCCGCAATATGCGATGCGTACCTCCTGCGGGAAAAGGCCCGGTCGGTATCCACTATCACCAGCGAGGCCAGGATCCAGGCTTTCGTCACTGCAGCCGATGCTTTTGCTACCTGTGCAGAGGATTCCCCGCTCAAGCAGGTCAGAGAACGCTTAACCTACTATGGGATTGCCGGAGAGTGCTACTCAGAAGCTCGTAAATACAAGAACGCGGGAGATAACTATCGAATGGCCGAACAGTACGCTGCGGCCGCTCGTGCCTACCGAGAAGGAAACAACTTCGACGAGCTGGCAGAAGTGATCACTCAACATGGAAATGCCCTTGACAGAGGCCTCCTTGAGCGTTTGAAGAAAGTCACTCAAATGTACTATTTCAAGGTATATCCTGACGATTGTCTTGTCTTCGAATATCTCTGATCTTCTTTGACCCAGCGCTTGGACGTCAAGTGAGTGTCAAAATCCAGTTCACTCGCGGATAAGTTTTCTGAGATTTCATTAGGGCGGCTCGAGAACTATTCACTTCGGAAGAGGATGCGCTGGAGTTCTTGGAGGATTATGACCTGGACGAAGCACGCGCCAAAATGCTGAAAGGATCGGGCAAAGTTCTTGAATCTGCAGAGATTCACGCCAAGGAGGGTGATATGTTGAAGGCTGTTGAAACCCTGACTGCTTGCACTGTTCAAAGCGTTGACCACGTACGACGTGCGATCGAGTACCTCTTGACTGGGCTCTGGCAAGGCTTGACCTTCGGAGCGCTTCCGATTTCTACTCCCATCGTTTCAGAACTACTGGGACTCGTGGACAGGTTGGGCAGGAGTGCAATGACCCAACAAGAGGTCGACGAGGCAAGTTTATTCTCGTTCGCCCGGTTAGAAAGTCTGACGCTCTAGTATCTTCAGCTTGTGATGTTCGAAGCGATCCAAAACGCTGATCATACGAGTCTCCGTACCCTTGCCAAGACTTTCATCGAGACCGGAAACGACCCTGCGACTCTGATGTGTCTGGATCACATCTTCTCGTCTCCTCTCAAGTTGCGACATCTCTCCCTCGCCGATATTCATGCTATACTTTCTCTTTACCTTGACTACATCCGCCTACTGGATAGGCTCTGGCGCGACGACTCACTGGCAGAAGGTTCGAAGCACCAGAAGTTGTTCGGATTTCAGGTGCTGGGGGAAGATCGCTACCTCGTGCCAAAGCACAGTCTCATCCACGAAATACTCACCAACCAAACCATTGGAAGCGAAGAGAGCACGGATTGGCATACATGCACCTACGATGAACTTAGTGGGGGTATCGTGCAGCTTATCGAGAGCCGGACCAGGGAGCGCACAAGACTTGAGCACATGGCTTGCCGCGATGCCCACGGGTTCTCGCCCTGCCTGACCTTGATAATTCGAGGTCAGTGTAGGCGGTGGGAAACATGCGATTTCCAACACATTCAACCGGATCACCTTACGGTCGACTGGTATCACGCACGCATTCGCCTCATACTCCTACAATTCCAGATCCTGAACTCGGCCCGTCATTATCCTTGGCTTGTGATAAAGTGCGTCCCCGTGCAGAACTCTGCGAGATACACGTGGATCCTGACTACACATAAAGCTATTGGCTAGGGACCTTGTACTCAGCTCTACATCCACCACTACACAGACTCGGGTCGCACGCAAATCTCGATCTCACCCGGATACCCGGAGGGGTGGACGGTTTCAGGATTGTCCGAGAATGGGTCAGATTCGCTTGCGATGGGCTCAAATACAGTTCGAAACCTCCGGAGTTGGTGTATAACGAACACTTCGGACCCCAGTTCATGGTTGCATGTACGTTGGCATTTGATTTGGACAGGGAAAACGCCAGATACCTCGTTCCTGGTACCCGCATGCACAGGTGGAGTATATGGCCGCGCTGCTTGGTTCGAGAGGG
>Ga0307515_10008267_pt1 | contig 20332 bp, 14 predicted proteins | sample 17_EM_MG_FD_194513 | JGI IMG/M metagenome (GOLD analysis project Ga0307515, IMG submission 194513) | Populus trichocarpa ectomycorrhiza microbial communities from riparian zone in the Pacific Northwest, United States - 17_EM | ecosystem: Host-associated > Plants > Roots > Unclassified | place...
CACCCACCCCACCCCTTTACAGCTGATGGAACTCAACAAAACAATTCCTTTCATCATTGAGACACAGTGGCCGGTCACATTGAGTGCAAGCCCAGCGAGAGTTTGGTGGAGATTTCTTAGTTTTTGAAGGACTGTTTCTCTTCTTCCAGCGGCAAAGCCAACACCCCAATCGCTTTCCCTCCTCAAGATGGACTGGAAGGTGCCCACAGTCACAGCTTCAGTCTAGGGTGAAATAGGTATCCTCATGAACATTTGACCGGGTGGATTTGGCCTTAGTTGACTGTACAATCTGTGAGGTGGAAATTGGACCAGACCCAGCCAGGATCAACCCCCAAGCACACTGCAGGCGAAACTCCTTATGTGTGATGGTCTTGGAACTCTGAGGCATATCCTGGTAGATGAAATAGGCATTTGTGACCATGGTATCAAATGCCCAGAAGAGCATAGGCCACCATGTGCGAATGGAGGTGAGTTGAGTGTCATAGTAGCTGTGCAGTTGATCTGCTATATCGACACCACCCATGTTGTGATTGTAGTCATCAATGCAGAGAGCGATCATCATCTGTTTCTCCTGCAAATCACCAAAGGCCTCCCGGGCTTTCTTTGCATTGGTGCTCTTCTTCCCTGGACGCTTTGTTAGTCTCTCTTGCTGAGATTCAAAGTCATGTACAGTACTGAGAATTGTAACTGGCACATTATCAAACCACAAATGTGCACCAACCAGCTGCCCAAAAAGGCTGTCCTTAACGGTGAGTACTTTCAGGGCATGGTACTCGTATTTTCCAATATCTTGCTTCGGAATTTTGAGTTGTGGAGGAAATCCAGCTGAAGAAGGGCGTGCTGTTCCACAGGCACCCATATGCAAATCATGACGCAATCTTCCCAACAATGGAACTGTTGTATAATAGTTATCCAGGTAGACTATAAAGTACATGGTACTGGGAAGCTTCCGTAAGAGATGGTATACAACTTCTCCTGTTGCAGTCAAGCCATCGGTGGATGGAACAGGATCAGGACCAGCATGGTTTGAGGTTGGATGGAAATCCCAGGTGTAACCGTGATCAGCAAGGCAGTGAAATGTAAATCCTTGTTCGATGGGCTTGCTTGGCATCTTGTATGTGTCAGGGGACCGCCCAGTAGCTCTTATCATACATTCATCCAAGGAAACGTGTGTTGATGGCATGCGGTATTGGTGTGAACTTTTCCGAAGTTGGTCCAAAATTAGATCAACTTTACTGTGACATAGTCGCCTTCCTGTTGGTGCTATCTTCGGGAGATCAGGAGAGGATACATGAAAGTACCTTTTAATTTCCTCAAATCGTGTTTGGCCCATATACTCGCAAATCGGGTGGGTAGGATTCAGCCCATTATGCCTCCCGTAGTCCCTCACTGCAGGGGAACTATGTACCCCCATATACAACACAATCCCCAACCAAAGCCCTAGTTCTGATGCGGAGACCTCCTTCCACTTCCTACCACTCTCCATCTGTCGTTCAGTGGCTTTAGCAGCAGCATATGCATTGCTGTGAGCTGCCATATCCTCCAACAGTGATAGTGTCAAAAATAGGCTTAAAATCTCGAAGAGTTCTACTGTATGCTGATAACGGATCTTGGATGGTAGGGCATTGTAAGCAGCATGTGGGTGATGCCTTGCAATGATAAGGTGGAAGGTGGGATGGTCCTGAAAGATCTGAGGTGTGGGGAACTGGATTTGTGGGTCCGCAAGGGTGGGCGAGCGATTTTTCGTGATTCGACGTTTTTTCGATTTTCCCTGGTCCTTAGATATTGTTGATAAGGGAAGTTCACTAGCATTGGCTTCTCCATCTTCTTCGAGAGGTACAAGTCGGTAGGAGGTATTGGTGTCTCGCTGTCGCAGTATTCTGGTTGACATTTCTGTTTTTTTGAAGCCCAAATCTGAGGATTACACCCATACAAGAACAGCTCTATTTATTACTCCCTCTGTGTCGCAGATTCCCTAGCACTTGCCAGAATAAACCTATAATTCAATTAAATAGCTTTACAAATTCTCAAGTCATCATTCCATATTTTAGTTGCACCACCATGGTTGCAGGGTGGGAGGAGCCTGTTGCCATGGCCCAAACGGTCCGGTAATCGAAAGTTACAATCCCAGGGATAAGAACACATCTCACATACTTAATTGCAGCCCAAGTTCTGAGTTTGCAAAAATCAGGCTCTGCGGTAAATAAAATCTGGACAAAAAACTGTGGGTTTATGTCCGGTCCGGGTAACAACCACGCCAAGCCAGAGCGGGTCGGGTTGTTGGACACGTCTGAAACCAAACTGAACCATTTTTCTTGTCCAAATCCAGACCTCTTGCAGGTAACCTGGACCCATTGCTAACACTATGGCTACAATTGTTTCGTTGTCACACCCGATCTTGTTTCATCCTTCTCACAGCATCTGCAGGGATACACACCTCTTTGACTATAGCTGGAAAGTCTTCTAAAGCTTGACCAGCATTTGTCTGCAACAGAAAACAGTAGTTAGCTCCAACCACGACTTGGTTGCAAAAGTGAAGCAGTGTTGCAGCATCCTTACTGTTTGTCAGCGGAATGTCAAACTTATCTATTAAACCTGATTCCTAGCCATGAGGTATAAAGTTGCAGTGCAACATTAATAGAAGGTAGGTGACAACAACTAGTATTCTCATTTCATCTGAAGTGGGCAAATTGTTCATCTTAACAATGACCATGTCATTGGTGGAGATTGTTTAGCCATCACTGATGGATATAGTACTAGTATTCACTCGTGTTGAGAGCTTGTTTGAAGCATTCAGTTCCAAAATGGCTTACTCAATCTGTTCACTGATCATATTGCACATGGCTTCAGTGGTTGAGAATGGTTTCTATGTTTCTCCATCATCTAGTCTAGGCGTCCCTGTCACGGCTCGGGTTATGAGTGATGAGCACTTATGGATGATAGGACCTGGAAAGCATTTGTTGTTATGGCAAGACGGAGACATGGAGAGCGCCGGAGCCCATGTGAAGTTATTGTGGGATGGTGGAGGGATATTTTGTTCAAATAAGGAAGTGGTCTGAGGTGTTGCGGCATCAGATGATTTGGTGTGGTTGTATCAATAACAGTTGCACTAATGATGAGTGAGAAAAACAGCAAAGATTTGCAGGGTGCCTCAGGGCATGGTAAATGGTTTGAGGATGACGAATGAAGTGCATTTGATCAAACTTTGTTGGCATTGGAGGATTTTACTTTGTTCTGTGTTTACTCCATCTCATGTATAGCAAAGCAAGTTACGAGTTTGAAAAGGATTGAACTCTCATCTTGTCTTAACCATTTGAAGCGAATATCGAATGCCAATAACCTGTTTTCCGACATCATATTAACCTTACCAATATCAACTACCCATGACAACACACATTACAGTGCCGAAATTTGCATTTATCGTTATACTGGATACATTCTTGACGTTGATCACACATTTCAGCTCGACAATCTCCTGTGTTGTTTCATTACCAATCAGGAGGGGAGGTGGATTTTTGTTTCTGTTATTGGATATTTGTTGAAGCAATTTGTCACACTCTGCCTTTTGTACTATAACAGTCCATACATTGTTGTCGAGTTGCTTCTGTAAATGAACAATATCTTTGGTGATTGCATCCCATTTCAGATCACCATCCTTAGACCTTCAGATTTGATCTTTGACTTATTCATTGTAGTTGGCTGCAACATAATAAAACTAATTGAAGACATTATCAGCAAAATTTGTGTTTCCGACTACTGGCAGATATGTATCGTTCTTGGCTTAGCAGGAATCGTTGACATAGACTTGCTCTTTGGTGTTGCTGAATCCTCCTGGCCTCACATCTGGAATGATGCTGCTAGCCATGGGAGTTCTCACCATGTACGCCACTTCTAAATCATCGTCCTTTCAGTCTGCAATGGAGTTAATCATCAGGGCTGCAGGTATGGTATATCACCAGAGTGGTATGGTGTTTAGTTAAATTTATATGCTACTATTTCATAATTGCAATGTTAACTGTGATGATTTCAACTACTGTTACTCATATCAACATTGGGATCCGGTATACACACTGTGCAGAAGGAGCCAATCTAAATATGATGCTGCCAATGTGATAGTTTGAATTGATAATACACTATTCTTTGTCTATGGGAGCAATAACAATCCTCCCACTGATCCATTTAATTGTATAGATAAGCACAATACCCATTCTGGCACATGCATTCTGCAGAGTCACACATTACGTCAACTATTCCTTTCTCCCCATAACCCTGAACAGTAAATATTGAGAATCTGTAAAAACCTTTTCCATATTGTACATACCACTTTCATTATCAACTACCCCCAAGATACTAATATGCAATTATATTATTACCACTTTCGGCTAGGTGTTAGCAGTCAGCTAGCACAATCCATTCAAAAAATATTTTGAAATAGTTGAGATCAAATACAAAAGTTCAAAAATTCAATAATATTTGCGTAAGCAATCATTCAAGTTACAGCTCTACATAATCTAAGAGTATGATTTGGGAGCTGTTCCTTCCACCACAATTAGTATTGATATTGCTTTCGATTTTACAACTCTGTCCCTTCCACAGTAATTTAGAGTACGTCGATAGAACTAAATTTCTCTGGCAAAAAAAACCTTATGCGATGCTTAAGTCCTAGAGACGCTGTTTCTCGGACCATAGTGCATAGCATAGGTAATAAGGGTGGGTACTATCCGATTTATATTCGTACACGTTCAATTCCCTTCAGTGCGTGGCACTCTGTGGTCCTATGGACCTGTGCATCGACTAGATTGCTATAATACACATGCAAATATGTGCGCTTGATACTATACAACATGCTGCATTCAACAACACTGCCAAATGCACTTCATTGCGCTCTCCCAAAATCTCAAGGTGCTCTCAAGAACACACCCGTGCATGCTCTCAAGTACACTCTAACTTGCACGCCTTGACCCACTCCCAGCCTGCTTGACTATACGATTCACAGGAAGCTCAGGAAACACTCTCAAGTATACTTCCCAGTACACTCTCAAATACACTCCCAGCCTATTTGACTCTACGGTCCCGAATAAGATCACAAAACGCTCTCAAGTACACTTCTGAGTACGCTCTCAATTACACTCCCAGCCTTCATTAACATACCATCCTGAGTAAGCTCACAAAATGCTCTCAAGCACAGTTCCAAGTACGCTCTCAAATACACTCCCAGCCTGCATGACTATATGCTCCCAAGGAACCTCAAAAACCGCTCTCAGGCACACTCCCGAGTACGCTCTCATATACACTCCCAATTGCACTTGATGGCACACTCCCAGCCTGCTTGACTGTACACTGCCAAGTAAGCTCTCAAGATACTCGCAAGTATACTCCTGAGCATGCTCCCCAGTACACTTTCCAGATGCAGGACACTCCCAATCTCACATGACTATATGCTCCCATGTATACTCCTGGGTGCTCAATCCAGAGACGTGCTGAGTTGCAACCACGAGGCGCCGGGGGGCGGGTGGCAGATGATGATGGCTAAAATCATGACTTCGGTCAATAACATAGTTTGAATCCGATTTTTAGCGCAGCCACTGCAACAAGATCTCACGATTCCTCACCATCATGGTGTTGACAATTGCAGCCTGTCATTGTTCGAGAAACGTAGACAATTGAATCTTTGGGAGAGCAGATCTCTAACTCAGATTTCCAGTGGAATCTACTGCTCGCTTCCCACCGATTGTATGTGTTTGTGTGAGAATTTGGGGCTCATGGTGGTCATGGTGATGGTGATGATGGCGATGGTGATGATATGGATGGTGATGTGGCAATCATGATGGTGTCGGTAATGGTGATTATAGTACCAGAAGCACTAAGACAAGTAGGTTGTCTATGACAATATTAGCATCATAGCTTCCACAGACTTAGATCCTTCTACTAGCCAAAGCTTCCAGGAACTCTGGGTTTTGCACCGGCCAGAAGAGTCCCAGGGAAAACTCTATTCCTGCCAATGTGAGGCTCTCTCAAGAAGGCTCTCAAGCAGGCTTCAAAAGAAGCGTTCAAGCAGGTTCTCAAGCAGACTCCCAAGCAGGCACTCAGCGATAGTGTACAGTACCGGGATAGCAGCAAAGACTACACCCAGTGAGGACTGGGATAAGTCCACCTCCAGCCGCCAGCTAAATATAGTTCCATAGGCACACGCTCACAGCTCTATGAATCAAGTATAGAAGACTATAGGCTGCACGTTGTGCAAGGGACAATGGGAAGCTTTCTATGTCCTACGCGTGTGCGCGTACAGTTGTGTATTGTCGATTTGCACTTTTGCGGATGTTATATTTGTCTATTCAAATATCTTCAGCAGTAGCTAAGTGATGTGAATATTGGAATTTGTACTACACCGTATCCTAACTATTTGAGCTAGTATATACTGTGAATACATGTCATCATCAGAGTCTTAGGGATAGGGAGTATAGTTATATCAGACTGAACTGCTAGTAAGCATTCAATTGGAATATTCATAATATTTGACTCAATTCATGCCTTTTGATATTTCTTTTCTGTTTAGTTTTCCAAAAACTTGTAAATAGAAACTGTTTTTGAATTGATTTTGCCAAGAATTGCACCATGCAGGTGCTTTATTGTTATATTGTCATTGTAAAACATGAATTAACTTGGAGGAACAGTTCATATAATTTGTAGATTTCATACTTCTGTTACAATTTCTTGTTGAATTTTCATACTCTGAAGCTTCTATTAAAAGTGTCTGGGGCAACAATTCATCAGTTTGGTATCTTAATAACACATTGGATGACTATTGGATAAGACATAATCTTATCAGAGTCATCTAATCATTGACAGGGGTGTCCGGAGACTTGAAATTCGGCAAGGACATCACTCGTATCATATAGCATCACTCGGAAGACTGCCGACATCTACTGTTACGAATGTAAAGTGGACGAAGTCTATTCGACTATCTAAGGAGAAGCTCTGTCTTTATCTACATGAGAGCCTGGAACTCCAGGGAAGTCCATGGAAGCTCATGATTGCAAATACCAGTGGCGGTGGCGAGTGAAAACTCGTGGATGTGTCTACGACTGTGAGTCCGTAGCCTGTGAGTCAATTTGGTGATCTCAGTATCGGCGACTTCCCTTCAGATCATATAGTAACATGTACATCGCACTTATTGTCCTTCAGTCCAATATTTCCCGGGACGATAAGTCATAGTCCGGTGCAGGACAAAGCCTTGCTGGACAGGACTGATAGTTTCTATCCCTACCTGAAGCCCCCGCAATATCGATGTATTTCAGATTAGTAAATAATTTGACACACTCTGGTTTCCCTTCAGTTTCTACTCACGGATGAGGGGACCCGCTTATATTAGCGTAAGTATAAACTTAGAATGCCTTTTGTCTAGAAGATTGAGCCACAGGTTTCTCTTTGATTCAGAACCGCATTACACTATACCATACATCAACTTCATGAGTAATTCTTTTATTTCTTCAGTCAATCGGTTCCTGTAAAGACTCAAATTCATCATCACTACCGTTACGATAATCAGCAGTGATGCGTTCTTGTAAGAATGTCTGGTTGGATAGAGCCTAGAATCACCGCGTGATTGTAAGAGGAAAGAATGTGCCGAACATTTCGCTTCCTCAACAACTATACATTAACAAGTCTTCACTTCAGTGTTACCAAAATACACAAAGGGGATCTAGCTGCATGATACAGTGCTTATCTCACCAGAACGAAGTGTGCAAGTTACTATACGCTTCAGGTTTCAATGCTAAACACCATGGTCTTAGGTCACAACAATAACTGCCATTCAGCTTACGTCCCTGACAGTCATGAGAGTTAGTATCGTAAATCAAAAGGTATTAGTGGCATGTGCAAACCCTGACAATAGTCGTTTATTTATTCCGGAGCCGTAAATACCAGCACCATACTACACCAGAAAAAGAAGCAGCGAACCTGGCACCACTAAATCCCGGACCTGCACAGACTATACGGCACTGGATTTCTCGCTAGACTTTATTGGGTACTGCAAGTTTGCCCACAAGGCTAGTAGCACACACGAGTAGTTACGTTCGGTACAAGTGTCCATACTCCTAGCATAGTAAGAGAGCAGATCCACAATATGATATTGTTCTGCGCAGCGGCGAGATTTGAAACAGAACCTAGGTGTCATCGGTTGGCCCGGCAAAAAGGTCCAGATTGAATCACCTACCAATGTGCTGTCTTGAGGTAGAGACCAAAACTGTATCGCGTGATTGAGTTTCATGTATGAAATCAAACGGCGTACTTGGTTCACACGATGCATGGCGGGGGTTCGATGAGAAGAGGTGGATCATAAGATATGTAGCGCAGTCGAAAAATTGGTCGTTTTATTGGGTTAATGTTTTGCCATGAACTAGGGGCGCCCTCGTCTTGGACTTCTCTCCGCTACGAATCGGATGTTTTGTACGATTCAGGTGAATCTGTACACTTGAGGCCGCATAATTTTCAAAGATATCTACAATAGTCAAAAAGAGTTGTTTGCTGGGCTGTTCCAATAATTTGTCGTTAGAATGATAAGCTTCAATGATATCCATGGCCACCATGTATATTAGACCAATTTAAATGTATTTGTTTTCTGGTAAGTTGCCCTAACTATTTTATATTCGCAGTCAGCTCGGCCACGTCTACCATGGGATGACCGCATGGCCACATTATCCGACTTCACTTCTACGTGGCCAACTCAAGTTGACAGCACTTCGCTATCACGATCTTTCTGACCACCGTGTGTTAGCCTAAACAGGTCAATGCTTACTGTAACCTATGAAGTCGCGCCATCTGATGGGCTACTAGATTCTAGGGTCCGATCCGTGGGGGCCAGTGGGAAGGAGTGCGTGAGTTATACGTGATTTCATAGGCTACAAATTAAACACCAAATCCGGCAGATTCCTTTTGCTCACGATAATACCTTGCTGCAGAACTGCAACATCCAATCATATCTTTTCTTGTAAAACCACGACATGCACTGTTGATAACTTGCATACTGACATGTGATAATCGGCGACTGATTTTTTACCAGTTCGATGAAGTATATGTTGACGAACCCTAACCATTCACAAAATGGCGATATTGATTACCGCATTCGCTAACTGAGGCTGGTATGTCACAGTGACGAAGGATGGGAGAAGTCTGATTGATGATGTCTAATGGGTGACGTTCGAGATGATGAGATGGAATTGAATCGATGAGATTCGTATAGATTAGATAGAGAAGATCTGTCAGATTGGTCCGATCACGTGCGCTCGGAGAGGATCTCATACTTTAAAGTATGCCATCTTAGTAGTAAAGTGCTGAGAATTTCCAAAGTGCAACGGAAGTACTAGGTTAGTACTTAGGCACTTGCTCTCGTTACAAATTGCACGAATACCAATATTCACTTATCAATAGTAATATCACAGTTCCTCAAGATCTGCAGCCTCTGAACGCCCAGCGCGGAGGGGAAGAAGGGTATCTATCCCACCTAGCCGGCCATCTGGAGGAGGAGGGGAAATGGATTCTGCCATGCTCTAGATAGAGTGAATGCAATATAATAAATACAAATAGAAGCGCCCGTCGCGGTAACTCCGTGAATGTTTTCAATCATTATCTAGGTCACTGCTCTCGATCATGCCACTGCTCTCGATCATGCCACTGCTCTCGATCATGCCACTAACCTGATTGCTCGCTGCGGGCAATTATTCAGTAGACTCACGCTGTCGCATGGTAAGTAGATACCTGATAGCCAAGTGATATATGAAAATAAAGGATGAGGCAGGTACTCTTTCGGAGCTTAGCACCAACCAAAGCACGTGATCCACCTTTGTAACTCTCCCTATCTAATCTATCCCCATCTCATCAAATCCATGCTATCCTGTACTATACACGTACAGCGTTATGCATTACATCCATCGGACGTCTAACGACCTCTCGTGCTCTGTTGGCACAAAGCTGCAATATCCATACTCGGAAATCTGAAGTTCCGCAATAGCATTGTCCGATACCAATAGCTACTATCCTATGTCGCAAAACACTCCCTATGGTTTTGTGATACTTTAAGTGGCTGGTTTTGATTGTAGAGAGACGTATTGTGGTACCGCACACAGCGGCAATTGAGAAGTTAAAAGTAGATACCAGCAACGTTGTGTATCATACAAGTTTCAAGAAGCGTAGGATTACTAGTACCAAGGATTGTCGATACTCCCTCACAGACCGTCACCCACAACATTGTCTTGCAGGATGTACCGGTATATGTTTCTTTCATTACCCCTGAACGTTATGTAAAGTAATTGATTGATGATATGCCCACTAATGCACAGAAGTGTGGAGGCCTATTGCATTCCAAATTAGAGCCTAGTACAACAGACCGCCCTAATTAGCTGTAAGACGATAGACGTATTATAGAATATTTGGTGTACTCGTACGTACACGGTTCCTCGTATAACCGTTTTAGCTGATCAGACGCGTCATCTTCGGCATCTCTTGCCGAAGGATTAGCCCTAACTTCACCGCATGTCCATCCAAACACGATGCAATGCACGCGTCAGATTCATCCAACATTAGCAATGTTCGAAACGACAGCTCGATCCAATTAGCAACTCTTAGCGGGATATGACTCCAATTTGAATCGCTTCAGATCAAGCAAGGGAAGCCAATTATACCCACAGCGGTAACACAACGTGGTGCGGGAGTAACACAAGTAGCTTACCAATGTTTCGGATCCGAAACCGAGGGCTCATGATTTGCTACGAGGGTGGTGAAATAGAGTATATCTAACGGATGCACCCGCCACTTAACCCAAACAATCAAATGCCTGTATGTCGCACAGAGTGCGAAGAACTGATTCATCGCATTTGTACACATGTTATCTACACGACGGCGCAGGAGGGAATTCAAAAAGCAGTGAACTCCGCTCCTATGGGTGATGCTACTAAACGGTGTGGTGGAAATGCTACATGCAGAAACGCGCGCAAGTCGGAGGAGAATTAAAGACTGCATGTTGCTCGAGTACCGTACTATTTGGTGTTACTCGGTAGCGCCAAAATTTATGGCAAAGTTCCTGCGCCAGGCGAAGTCAAGTGTGCCACATCCAGTTTAGTGAATGACGCTACCGAATAACACCAGATAATACGATACTCATCATGACTCGGGCTGTTTTGTGGCGTCTATGGTCTACAATGCGAGACGCCATGCGTGTTGTCATGACGGTGTGCTGCGTCCTAGGACGCATGCATCACGAGTTTACAGATCTGGAAATGCCAGGTCAGCGGACCAATTAAGGGCGCGTTTGGTAGCGGGAGTGAACATTCAAATCCAGATTTTCGGGTGTAAATTTGTGATTTTGAAGTGTTCAGTAACCGTGAAATCGATGACCAAAAGTTTTTCTAAACTGGCTTTTATATTTTGTTAGGATGTAAAATTCAGATGAACTCAGCTGATGTGTGGCGATGTGCATAAATTATGTGCAACAGAACACTGCCTTACAAGAGTCACTTCTTGGTTTTACACTTCTCAACAACTCCGGCTGGAGTTATTCAATTTCGCAAAATCGCGTTGTGAAGCCCGTAAATCACATCATTGCACAACAGCTTCGAACAGAGCTAGAGGGAGGCAAATTAAACCTAGCGCTGATTTCACATCTGTTATGTGAACATAATCGAAATCTCGGAAACCTGATATTCCATAGATGTATCCCCTCAGATTTTCATAAGTATTCTGGAATTGCGTAGCAGGTTATGGCTTTATCTACCTCTGAATTGCAAGGCCAATTACCTAGTTAAACCCACACCAATTAGGTCTGTAGGGGTTTAAAACTCTAAAACCTAATATCCGAATGAGTAACATATACCCAATCTCGAGAGCCCTTTTTACTCCGGCTTGGTATGAGACAGTAAGTACCATTTGTTTGAATATTCTTTATTAATTTTAAGATATTTGATTGTTAAGCACCGTATCCCCTACACACTCAGTTTCATTAAATTCGGTTCCACTTCCTTTCGGGTGTAGTTTGGGGCAATGTTCGCTGTGTGGCAAAGCCGGTGATTGGCTGGCCAGACTTCCGGTTGAGCGATACTAGAGCACCACACTCTGGGAAAGCATATAAACATGTGGTATGGACTTTTGTACGGGCTGTATAGAGGTTGGCAGTGTGTAAAGTAGATGAGGAGTCAGCACCGACATGCTTTTGGTATCACTCGCTACCCTCAGTACCCCTAACATGGTGGGATCGCCGCTGGAACCAAATTTAAGAAAAACCGAGCGTGTAGGGGATAGCTGTATTGGGTCGATCGGGCCCATCTGTAATCTAGTGTGAAACTTTGAGTTTTGCCAGCGTACTCGTCACAATTACCGATAGAGTACATATCGGGATTTAATTTCTACATCGATGTGCATACCCAAGTACCCTATTCCTGTTTTCTAGACTAGGGATTAATCGATCAAAGTGCTGATGACAGTTGATTCGATGAATCGGCGGGCGATCGTGCACCCGCAGGTTCAAAACGCGTCCAATCGAAAAAAGTATGGGGTGAATGTGATTGCCTCATGGAAAAATTGCTTAATAATATACTGACCTTACCCTTTCGGCCGCCAAGCGGCAAATGTCTGGATTTGTACTTAATGATTACCTGATTTGGTACAGGATTACTCGTTGCTACGGAGACATTACCCTTTAAGGCAATAGAGTAACAGGGGCCACACAAAAACCCACCTTTCAAATGCTTATTCCTTCACAATCAGAATCTATTTTCAACATTGTAGGGTGATAGAGAAGTATCTAAATAGCTGTTCTACAGAGTTAAATTGTTTTTCCAACCTTTTTTGGTGCAGGAATTAAGCCTCAAAACTGGTCGCGTATCTTGGCAAAAGTGTTCCGATTTGAGGCGTCCCCACCATTAGCAAAAGGTTTACCCCCTACAAAGATTTTTTCAGCGGCACAAACAAGATCGCAGCAAGTCGTCTGCGCTCTGCGGTTTCTTGAAAGGCGGCTCCAACTCCGCCACGCCAGATTCGCAGCCCTGGGACGTCTTACGAGTTTCTTAATATTTAGAGGCTGTGTACATGTCGAGAGTGCGTGGAAAACCACATGTAGCCGGCCCGCACAAAACGCACGAAGAGGGCTATGGATTGAACTCGATCAATCGTCCTGCCAAGATATTCAACGCCCACAATGATGCACCCCGGGGAGGAATCCGACGATTGTCACCTGACAGATGGCTAAGCATCACTTAAGACACATAAGCCAACATTACTCATTCAAACCCGTTCCGGCATCATTGCAAGTACAAGGTGTGTTGAAGGCTATAGCTACATCAATACCGCGAGCAATTAACCTTGATTTTTCAGGAATGCGTTCAAGTGCGATAGATACAATAATTTAGCCCCGGGCCCCCACACAATGTCTTACAACCTCTGAACATACATATTCTAACATACATATTTTGACATATAAACACACCTACAATCGTATTTTCTCTATGCATCCTTCTTAGAGTGACTAAACTGAGATTGTATTTGAGCCAGACCAGCTGATGAATATGTCATTTTGGTCATCTCGGTGTTGTAAAGCTCTTGGAATCGGAGGAATAATTCACTCTGGAATCAGCCGCGTGATCTTTGAGGTGTTTCGTAGAAGGTCTAGTCAAGTTAGAGTAGGGTCGATATCATTAAACCGTGCGTACTATACCTGGATTTTTTCCCGCGGCCAAAGGCGCTCCCTTTCTACTCGTGCTTCAACTAACTGTTTGGCTGCATTCACGAGAGTGCCTTGGGCTTCACTTGAATTCAGGTAAGTCCTTGTATGCGCTTCGATATCTTGCAGGGTTGCATGGTTTTTCTTCCATTCGTCCATAGCGATATTTTGGAGACCTTCGTGTACATCAAGGCGATGGTAATTGAATCTTTGCTGCTCATTTCCAACCAGCCTCTGCAGATCATACGGAATTTCTCTGCCATCAGTCCACCGACGTACGGAGTCTGTTAGAAGACGCACATAGCGTAAACGCCGGCTAGGGGGCCGTGCAGTGCCTCCGGCCTGGCTTCCAGTTCCAATGTTCAATAGCATCCGGAGAGGAAAGGCGTCCATTTTTCCCTGATGAAGCTCCACAACTTCATCGTACGCCAGCTTGCTTGGGTTGTTATGACCCATACCACCATCCAGAAATGTATTTCCTACCACCCAAAACATCCAAGATTAGTTCGGTGTTTTTTAATTCATCATACAAACATCTTACCGTCTAGTTGCATAGCCGAAAAGAAGCCCGGGGCTGCTGTCGTAGCCCTGGCCACTTTCCATATGCGGGCATTGTATGCCTTGCCAGGGTTTCGTACTGGCACAGTGAGGCCATCTTTCCGGCAGGGGTCCCGATTGTTGTAGCTGCGGAAGAGAAATGGATGCAAGTCAATTGGAGTCTCCATAACGGCTACGACAGCACTAGTCATACAGTCAGAATGTGTCCGAGCATACTCACGATAGCTGCATTGGGTTCTTACGTCCTGCATTTATCTTCCTCGGATGGAAAATAGTCATCCTTTTGGCCATCTTGCGCTTGTGGCCCAATGATGCGCCTGATTGTAGTCTGCAGTAATTGCTCCAATTTTTTGCAGTTGTATTTTGACCTTGGCCACCACCATCTGCCTATGAATGGATGTCCACCGATATGAACTCGTCTTGGGTGGCCGAATATCTCATCCCCCAGTTGTGCATAGAGGTCGAGACAGGCACTGACATCCATTCGTAAACGTCCAAGCATTATCGCTGAAAGGCTGGTACCACCACAATGCACTTCGATTAGCACAGGAAATTGCTCTCACAAAGGTTTATACAGTACCCTCCGGTGCTAGTTCCAAATATGTAATCAAAGTAATGGCATGGTAATGGCAAAGTACCGGTTGGCGTAGCTCCGTTCGCTTGGTCAGGGGAACGCGGCGTCTTACTCTCTAGCTCTGCGATATTTTCCATCAGTGCCCGCAAAATCAGGAGGCTTGAGTATCCGCGTATCCCGCCACCATCTACTCGATATATTAGCTACTTCAAGGCAAGTGCGGGGATGTGCACTTGCCGAATGTCAGAACATGTTGTTTGAAAGCAAGGGCTTCCTCGGGAACAGGCAGTTGTTGGATACTTGCCGCGCGTATTTCATCAATCTCTGAACCCGTCATGGAATGTATGAAGAATTATTTGGCTGCGGCATTCGAACATAGGATCGGAGGTGCTTAAGTATAGTAAAACGGCGTCTCAACTTTTTTTTATCTGTGGCCGGGTCATGTCAAAAATCAATTCCCAGTGCACCTGAAGAAAAGAAAACACAGAAGCACATCCAAACAGAACTTCAATTTGATGCTCTTCAACTGGCTGGCGGCTGTGCATTTAAGACATGCCAGATACCTATGTATCTCCAGTGCATCTGTGAAGAAGAAAATATGCTGCGCAAAAATGCACCTTGCTGCGGACAAGAGATTAGGCGTCTTTTATGCGCACTTACAACCCTGTTCTGAATTCCCCGTGGCAACTCGCACGACTTATTAAAGAGGTTGTAGGCGCAGGTGTACTGGAAGAGGATATCTGGGTGATATCAGGGCATTTTTTTCAATTACTTTGGGAAAATCAATAATTCCTCGGCGTCAATCTGGCCAATCGAGCTTATTTGAACCTACTGGTATGAAACAGCTAGCTGTTCAGACTTCTGTAAGGTAGAATATTGATAGACGATCTGAGACCGTTCCTACTAAGTATGGAACGACACCACTCAAGCGGACCGTGCTTTTGCGTAATAGTGCACTCTGATCGTTCTAGATATCGGATAATCATTTATCCTCATAACAACCTAACCTTTTCGAACAAAAACTGGTGTAGCCACGTGATTTCAATCTTTAAGATTACTAATTAGTCGCCGAGGATGTGTATCGCGCTCGGTACGGATAAAATTGCATGCTCCAACTAAGAGGGTGTATAAAAGTTCGTAATCGTGTACTATTACTATACTTGGGGAAAAAGCAAAGTATAGTGGATACATTTCATCCTATAAGGTTCATACTTTTCTCATCGCGTGGTTGGACATAAAGTTCAAATTGCAAAGATATACCTGAACATTGTACTGCTAGGCGTTTCCCAAACTAAAATATAACATACCACCTTTACCCCTTTCAGTCTTAAAAAAGTAGTTATTAGGGGTAGCAATGTTTCTTCTGTAATCTCGGGCTCCACAACTCCTTATTTGATCATGGAAATTATAATCTTGTTGTTTTGCATATTGCTTTTTCCCCCACTACGACAGCCTGCCAACCGACCAAAGTTCCAGAGTATAACGTCAATGCCAATTGAAACCCAACTAGGCCAGGAGAGTATAACGGCAATGCCAATTGAAACCCAACCAGGCTGGGTATGTCCCAGAACCAAACAATGTCATGGACGAGTATAAAGTGTATGCCACCCCCATTATCATTCGTTGATTTAATGCACAGGAGGCAGTACACTTAAATGCATAAGGCATGCGCCAACCCCAACAGGGTAATTCTAGCCACGCACAGCCACAAACACCACAGGTGAGACTTTTACTCACAAAACCTATTAAATTTCATAAATATCCGTACTAAATTCCTGCATTCCTAATTGGAAAAGGTCTAATCTGTAAGAGTACTGCTTGGGAGCGCTATTGTCAACACACTTCGTTGAGAACCAAAGCCATCCGCGGCCACATTCGTACTTCAGTGCATAGGGTCCTAATTGATGGAAAATGGCACCACCGCATGTCACTCGCTATGTCGCCTTAAGGCGATTGCTGACTTGAGTTTGGTTGGTTTGCAACTTGTCTCTCATATGTGACGAACAACTTGGGCCGTGATCGGTAAGTACCCCTGGTGACTGAGCGGTTGCTTTTCCGAATGATTTCGTTCCTTTGTCTAGGTCGATAGATTCCACCCGGTTATCGTGCCCTGCGAGGCGGTAGTTCTTGCCACCCCCTCTGCTCATATAAGTACGAGCATCCTGCCAGATTTATTACCGACCGACCCTTTTTGTCTGTACTCAAGCGCCCTCCTATCTACTACTCGTTTGCCCACTTTCCAAGATACTCGTTTGCCCACTTTCCAAGATACTCGTTTGCCCACTTTCCAAGATTCTCCCATCTGTATAAAGGTCCATCGAATATCCACCCCTTGCCTGTTATCCAAACCGCTTTCAAAACCGCTCCGTGGTTAGCCAAAGTGAATAAGACGTCCCTCGATTTCGACGCCTCTGCCTGCCATACAGTATTATCACGCTCGTCGCGCCTGTCTCCACTGTCATCTACCACCACTCCCATCAGTCAACTCCGCTATCCACCCTCCCGCCAAAAGGCCATCTATAAACTTCACATCTTCCACAAATCTACCCCTTTGATTGCAATCCAATAAACCGATACATCATGAAGAAAGCCATCGTATACGATCCGCAAGTCCACCGGCTATTCGTTTTAGGATTAACGGACGTCACCGAATGTAGGTATTATATCTTGTAATTTTTGAAATGGCCTCTGATTGTCGAAGCTTCTCAGTATCGGGAAGCCTGCGGAGACATTCCACGATGGAGTAATAAGTACAACGTCTCTGTAACGCCACCAGGCACCAATATCCCAGAATACATCGGTACTGTCAAACTGAATAGTCTACCCCCCCTCGCGGACGCTATGAGGCGACTGGGTCTTGTTCAGAGGCAATTATACGTTAAAGATTTCGCATGTGAGTATGAGTTCCGAGAGAGTGACGTATGTACCTTTAACATAAGCAATAGGAAGCGTCTCCTGAACTACCAAATACTTCGCACCGGCGGATATCCCACCAACGCAAGTAATGACAAACCCGCAGCGGGATACACTCAGGATAACCTCTATATATGTGCATGTTTTCTGGGTTCCCTTTATGCTCAGAAATGTTCCTACCTTTGTACAATACAGTCTTTATGTTTTTTTCATAATGTCCCGATGAAGTCTCTGTCAAACGTCGTTTGTTGTATTTAGTTCTTAATTGACGCTTCTTTGAAAGACGGCTTCATGCGATATATTCGGAAAAAGGTCGAAATCCCCACCCCCTCAAAACTAGCCTAACGCAGTGGTGGGAACTTTTGAGAAGTGGATTCAGGTCTTTATTTCTCTGATTGGCCTGATGCATTTTCTGGCTTGTAGATAATGCAACAGTTCTCCGATGTGGTGCTACATGGTTCTGAACTTCATAACTGGACGTTTGATCTTCGAGACTCCAGAAGCAATTTCAGGTTTCTCTGAATCGTTGATTCCCCTAACAGCACAAAAAATGCTAACCATGCGATACTACGTGACGTGGGGTCTAAAAAGCAAATTCACACGGAATCGGGTGATTTGATTCGCCCAGTTCTGCAAACATTTCTCTACTGGCGGTGTGGACGCTACCATGCCACGAAGTATTCATTTTCAGCTGCATATACGGAAGGTATTGCCTAAACCCGGTATGTGAGATGTGAGTGTTAGTATCTATTGGTCACGGAACACTGTTCTTGCGTCATGCATGCAAAGCTAGGCTGGGCCGTACGCGCTTGGATGATCGCAGAAAAAAAGCAATTTTTCTGCATCATTCAATTTGAGCTGAATATCCTTGTGTATGATGAATGCAAAATAGCGGCACAGGCGGTCGTGTTGCAGAAAGTTCCAAATGATACGGCTGGGAGCATATTGTCTGCCTCATTCAATACTGATCAACAACGTCCTCACAACCTGGAGGCAGTGTTGTACGGCCACATCTCATGGTGGCGCAGCTGGCAGGTACTTCATGAGTGTCGCATGTATTAACTTAGCATCCGCACATGTTCAGGTGACTCCTGCATTCTAAACATCCCACTAAACGGAAGATTGGTCACAACATACACCGATTGCTAGTTACATGCACCCTTTTATCACCTCAGACGCCTCGATGACGCCCAAACCTCCGCAAGCGTGCATATGGGTGTTGGCTGAGTACGCTCCCACCAATATCTCATACCAGCGTACGTTTAGTTCGGCCACCGGTCGACATGTACGCAAGAAGTGTCGGCCGGCAGAGGTGAGAGAATTGCTGAATGATTTTCAACCGGTCAGGTATCAGTTGATTAATTTATATCTAATCCCCATCTACACGTGACCAAACTGTGACATTTCCCGTAGATAATCGCTATACGCTTACAGGTTCGTAGCCAATGTTGCACGACTGTAAGTTTCTGGCGCTCCCGTGTTGGTTCTTCGGGTAATGAAATGCATGCATGAACATTGGCCGGGATATTTTACAGCTATGTTGCTTTGGCTATATCTATGGTTCTCCCGCAGTAGGGCGAAGGAATAACTATCCCTTACGCGCCCTGGTTTTTTGTTATTTGTTGCGGTCTTCAGCCCTGTAATTCTAGTGTCAGGCTGAGCAGTCTTCAGCCGTAGATTGGCTAAACTTGCTGATCGGCAGCCTAAATAGAATGCACAATCGGGCGTGTATAGCATACCAAATTTCCCAAGTATTGCTTGCCAAAGCAACCTTCCTACTACATACCAATACCCTCGTAGCCAGCCCGTATTTGTCCCCCCAGAGTAAGGAGGTGTTTTCTTGACTCACTGCAAGCCCCATTTTGATACTCCGCATATAGAGGCACTTGACGCCCAAATGAAAAAGACTCGCGTTACAAAAAGAAAGTAGAACCACAAGCAGCTGTGCGCATCCAGTGAATACTGCCCTGCCACATACACTGCGTATTGCTGATTCAGGTGATCCTCTTTGCTTCACCCAAAGCGGTGATACTCATATAGTTCTTCCTTTGCTGATGCAGAAATTGATGATAAATTCCTTGCCTTCAACTAGGCCACATACGACACACTCCACACTCGGGCCTGCTGCAGTTGATATGTATGTAGTATTCAGGCACACAGTTTGCTAGTCACTCCGAATTATGAGTGCAATGCAAGGTCATCCCTTCCGCCGCAGTTATTTGAACGAAAGACTCAGAAGGCGCAGTTACCGGAATGATCAAGTGCGTTCTCGCATAACAGAAGACAACGTAGTTTCCGAGTGGTGGTCAGCGGGGTGTTATGGCGGTCAGGCGATTACTATCTAGTAATGGTTGTCCAGTAGACTGGCCAAGTCATTTTTGGCTCGGTAGAGAACTATATCATATAAACTCACTCGGTTGGTTCTTCCAACATTATGTTCAAATAGTGATGCTAGAGAAGCTTGATTGTATATTATCTAAGAGTGCCACAAGGCCATATATATATGAGTACAAGTGTGAATGCGTGCGTACGCATCTATGTATAGACCCTTCAGGCCGACAGCAATCTCCGGTCATACG
>Ga0307515_10008268_pt1 | contig 20328 bp, 22 predicted proteins | sample 17_EM_MG_FD_194513 | JGI IMG/M metagenome (GOLD analysis project Ga0307515, IMG submission 194513) | Populus trichocarpa ectomycorrhiza microbial communities from riparian zone in the Pacific Northwest, United States - 17_EM | ecosystem: Host-associated > Plants > Roots > Unclassified | place...
TGTTAAGTCATGATCATGGCATGGAGAGATAGAGAGGGAAGACTTAACTTCGTGTTCTTAGGTGATGGTAGAGTTGAGCACAAGAAAGAGAGAGATCAGAGGAGATGGGGGAAATCATCATGAGAAAATGGGACTTGAGAGAATTTCGTGTGCGAGTGAATTTACCATCCCCGATACGGCAGGTACGAGTCCCGATACGGCTGGTAATATCACCGATTCGAGATCTTCTGAACCCAATCAGGCAAGTCGTACCGCTGATTTCTCATGTCCTCTCGTATCCTCCATATCGTCCTCATCTTCATCCCCCATCTCTCTTTTTCTCGTCCACAACTCTACCATCATTGCAAGAACACAAAGTTAAGTTATCCCTCTCTATCCCTCCATGCCATCATCATGAGTTAACACCGAGTGCAGCATACGCCGAGGGCAGCATACGCCGAGTGCAGCGTACACAGAGTAGAGCATACACCTAAGATTGTCTGTCGTTCCTTCATTTTCACGATTTCATAAGAGCCCATTCCCACGGTTTTGAGTTAACAAACCGATGAATAGAGTCTCAGCACCTGGCGCGCCTCCCATCGACTGCCTCTGGATCGACCACCTCCAAGTTCTCCACTAATCTCCCTCGATCATAGCCTGCTGCAAGTGCATCTCTAAACTCGCTCGATCACAGCTCGGAGTGCATCTCTGAGTTCACTCGATCTCGGCCTTCAAGTGCATGTCCAAACTCGCTCGATCACGGCCTCCCAGTGCATCTCTCAGTTCACTCAATCGGAGGTGGACTGAACGATGGGCAGTACATATTTGTTGTCATATTCAGGCGCACCTCGAATTGCTGACAATCACCGCGTGCTGGCAGTCCAGATATACCGTGTGTAGATAGGTAGCTATATAGATACATAGATACATAGATAGAAAGATATAAAATACAAACTGAATGCATAAGTTTTGAAAATCGTTGAATGATGGGTAGCTATGATGTAACATCGCCAGGCATTGTGTAAACGGCTTCAGCCTAACTGCAGCCCCTGCGAAGAGCGTATCACATGTGTCCTTCTGATGGTGCGTAAACGTCACCACACAGTAAAGGAGTACGTATGCAATGCGACTCGTCGCCTGGACGATGGGTTGGTTGTAATTCTACGTCAGAGGGTACGAGGTTCCGTCAGAGCCGTCAGAGCCATCCGGAACACCCGGGTGTTTCTGACGGAAACTAGTGTTGTTGCTGATGTAGCTTTATACTGTCAATTGCTGGCCGAAAGCTCAAGAAACTGATAGGGCCACATCATCCCTCATGATCATAACGTTCATGGAAATTGATCAGAAATCGAGAGGCCACCAAGCTGCTGGATCCAAATGAAAATGATTAGAAACATAATACAGAATGACAATAAAGTGTATACGATTGGTAGCATATGATGATTATGTGTAGGAAGGCTGTTTGTCGTTTCCGCATCCAAAAATAAGCGTCAATGGACTGTCAACCATTTTCAGTCTTTCACATTCAACAATCAAAGCGCTGCATTGTGATGTCACTCCAAATTGAATGCATTGCCACGTGTTATAGCCAAAACGGCAATTGACAGGCTCGTTGCCCCATCCAACAACCGAGCGTCCACAGAGCGTCAACATTTGTTGCCATTGAATCCCGGAAAACCCAATGGCTATGTGGTCGGATTAACCCATAATCCCACACTCGGCTACCTTTCTAGGCAAAAATGCTTGCGACAACATCATCACCATGTCCTGAAAATGAGTATCATCAGAGCGTCAATGATTATGGGCCATACATCTCACAAAATGCAATGATTGAGGGGCGATAATCATGCATAATCGTACTACAGGCCGCAGTGCGACTCACGCATGCGTGCGATAACATCGTGACCATGTCCTCAAAATTGGTGTCGAAGGACTGTCGCCGACAGTTGGCATTGCATCATGGAACAGGCCATGGGGGTCCGGGGACATTAACTCATTATTGAACTATCGGCAGCCTTTTTGGGGCAAAACGCCCACAACAACATCGCTACTGTGTCCGAAATCTAAGCCTCAATGGAGCATCAACTGAGTGTAAACGATTGTTGGCCTTGCATCAAGGAGAAAGCTAGAGCTGTGCAGCGACATTTACCCATATTTCAACGATCGGCTGCCATTCTAGGCAACAACCCTTGCAACAACACAGCTACCACCTCCTAAATTGAGCATCAGAGGAGCGTCAACAATTGTTGGCCTTATATGATGGAAATGGCAGGCACTGTTCGGCGATATTAACCCACAATCGAACTATCGGCCGCCTGTTTAGCGAATAACTCCTGCGAAAACCTCGCTACCATGTCCTAAAAATGAACATCAGTGGAGCGTCAACGATTGTTGGCCTTGCATCTTGGAAAATGCTGGGGCTGCGCGGCGACACTAAGGTAATTGAACAATCAGCCACCTGTTTTGCAAAAACCCTTGTGACAGCATCGCTACTGGCTCCTAGAACCGAGTGTCCACAGACAGTCAACGGAGTGTCAATGATGCCGCTACAGAGACTCAACGATGTCTAATCACGCAAGTTGCATAATCCAATGGCTGTGCATCAACAGATACCCAGAATCACAGTATTGGCCGCCATTGATGGCAAAAATCCCACCAATAATGCCGCAACCGCCTCGTAAAAATATGTCCTCTGAGTGGCAAAAGGTCTAGTGGGGATCAGTAAGCTTCACCATAAAGAACTGCCTTGGGTCGTTCCGAAATGCCATTTTTAACTCTCAGTCTATCCAGTATGATCCTCTATACAACTTAACACCCATGCATGCAGTCTCTCACTGTTCTTACTATTGTCTTGCAAGTAACTCAAGAGTCATCATTGAAGCACCAGCGTGCTACTGAATAATTATGTCACCTTTGATGGTCTCTCAAGTGGAATAACACAGTCTCCAACTTCCTACAGCCGTGTCGAATTCCCGATCTATGAATACCTCGTTGCTGGAGGTTATGATATCTTCCAAAAATGAATGAGTTTTCATTCGCGATTTGGCCGACCTTACTTTCCAAATCATATTTAACGCTTGGTGAGCATCAATGAATGTTGGCTCGAAATCTCCTATTGCTTGGAATCATTCTAGACATGCGCCTTCATTGCGTTTCTATTTGCACTGCAGCATTGAAGAGACTGGCAGTCCTGGCATCATATATCTCATTTGTCATCCAGTTCTTCGGCATCCATCAGAGCATGGGACCAGCTCCAGGGGACAAAGCTTACCTGCAAAAGCACACATTGCAAAGTTAAAGAAACTAACAGAATCAGAAGTTTCTGAGTTCACAAGTTCAACCATTAACGAAACAGCATTGGCCATAGTGAAGATGAAAGGCAGTCGTGAAATTCCAATTGCACGATTGCAAAAAGAAATTCATATTCGACTGTTTCGTCGTACCTATATTGACTCCCTTGATAGACCAAACGCTCCAAACTGGCAGCAAAGCACTTCCCAACAGCTGAATGTCACGAAGACACCAGGAATCGTTACCTCATGATAGGATTTGTTTCAGCTCACATTCCTTGGAACGCTATCTCAAGCCTGGAGCTTCAACAGTCGTGTAATGCGTTACGCCCCGAGCTGCTGCTTCAATCAACCAGAACTCTTTGCAAGCCTTGCCGGAGTGAATACTTAATGACAGTGGATCCAATCGACAAGCAATTGCCATCAAGAAATGAAGTTAGATTAACTAGAGATGGGTGGACATCAACAAACAATTTGGCGAAAACATCGGTCTCAGCTTACTATATGGATTGAAAATTTTCATGGCGAGAGGTACAACTCGCATTTGATAAGGTTGATAACCCGTTCTCTTGATATATCCAATGCTAATTAAGATTACAAGGTCAAGGATAAGCATACTGGAGCAAGGCTAGCCATAAATTTGAAGTAGGTTCTGTATCTTTTTGAGTTTACTGACGGCAGATTACTAGCAATTACGACTGACAATGCTATTTCAAATGACTCGATGACTCGGGAACTGCAATCAACCCTGTATGCCTCCTGTAAAGTGTCGCCTGCGATGTGACACAACATACCATGCATGGCGCGTGTCATTCAGCTTGCTTTGGGTGCATTGATGAGCAGTCTCGCCGTCAAAGGCCACACCAAATCTTGTGAAGCCCATGAGCGCGATCAGCGATCTGAAGTGATTGAAATCACCGACATTGGGCAAGAGTCTAAGACTGCGACAAGAGTACGATGCTGGAATCAACAAGGTGTCAGCGATGTGTCCGGGTTTGGCAATCACAATTGAAACACTACGTATTTCAAGGCAGTATGAATGACCTCAAACTGACATTCATACAGAAGAGAATGCTTGCTGTACTGAGTACGCTGGCACCTGGTCGACAAAACGAGTTCATAGACTGTCCAAGAGCAAAAGTCCGGATGCCAGTACTACCAATTATGGATGTGAAGACACTTTGGAACTCGATCCTGGAGTGGGTTGAGCGAGGCAACTGATTACCTGAATTCCATCGCGAGTGGCTTAAAAACTCAAAATACAGTAATTACCTGCCACTCTTCACAACCCAGGATGAGTGGACCTTTGTCAAGTATGTCATGGAAGTATTGATGCCGTTCTGGTAATGGACTATGTGGATGTCAAAATGAGATACCATTACTCTGCACCACCTCATCACTGTCAACAATGATGTGTTTGCAAACATGGATGTCGTGATGCGAGCTTTGGCCAAGCAGAAGACACAATGGAACAAAGACTTATGCTTCGCTGTAAAGGTTGCCCCCATGAATCGCTCCTGATATTGTGCCAATGTCACTCCAACGACTGGTCTGCTGGATGATTCCGCGGAGATTCTGGATTGTTTCGGGAGGTTGCAATCATTTAGCAAGTGGGACAAGGCGATGGATGTGAATCCTGAGGATGAGGCGTCATATACTACCCAATACCTGGAGGCCTTTTTGACGTATGTGGAGAACTAATACTCCGCCAAACATCGACGACTGTCAGTCACTCAACCTGACAATGATCAGCACAGCAACTTCTCAAAATGTGCAAATGGTACTGCACTTGGTCGATCTCGTTTTGGGCCATATGATTTGTGCAGTGATGATGACAAATAATTGACGGCTAAATGCATAGCAGAAATGTCACCAGGACGAAGCAATCGTGTAGCACCCTGATTGACAGCTGCAAGGCTCTATTTGAATTGTCCGCCTGAATCACCAAAGAACTGGGTGCAAGTAAATCCAAATGGTAATGATTACCACGCCTACCCCATGGAGATTACCAGTACATATTGGTTACCGGATATCACCGACTGGTGGCGCCAGTAGCAGGAAACGCGCTGAAAGTAGACCTGATTTCTCCAATGTGGCTCGCGACATATTCTCTATTATACCACATGGTGTTGGAGTGGAGGCCACATATACCCTTGCGCGAGATGTCATAGGCTGGAGTCAGTATAAATCTACTGGCGTGATGCTCAGGGAAAAAGGAATGGTTAGGCAGTTTGCTTGAACCAATAATGGAATATTTGCAGGCGATTGTGCAGTATTGGATACCGCCGAAATTGAAATGGACCTGGAATGGAAGAAAGAGGCGGAGCAAAGCAATTTGGACAGACAGGCCAAGGTCCAGAACATTTTGGAGATGTGGCGGGGCAGCCAAAACTTACATGCTTCACTGGAGGAATCTCGCACTCAAAACATCCCAATGACAGCCGTTGGATACATTTCCAATACCGAAGAGATCAACAAAGTATCCTGGTGTAACTTTCAACATGATGGTGCGGCTGCATTCAACTTGTCAGAAAGATCATCATTGCCACCAGCTTTGTCTACAAAGGACCTCTCTGGAGGACGAATACAAGTATGAAACGTTTGACCAATCAGAAGATTCGAACGTCATCCAGCCGAATATCACTGAATCGTGCACCTGATGGCATTTCCGCAACCGAAAATTGGCTGAACTGGGATGGTGATCTGTATATTCAAAACGAGAGCATTGGCAAATGTGAAGCAGACTACGAATCAGACATAGAGTTGTGCAGCGGCCTCAAAGCTTGGGAACGCCCAGAGCACCGCATTGAGAGTGCCGCAACCAATGTTCCTGGATTGATTCGGCCACCACGGAATTCAATGAATTACACTGAAAAATGGTTGGTGCCTGTCAGTGCAATGGAAATAAGGAGGAATCAGGGAAACAACAAAAAGTAGGACAGATAGGGTCAATCAGTTTTCACCAGGTTCTATATGTTGGTTGCCCGAGAATTTCACAGAGAGATAGAGTACGGGAGAATTCTGCGCAGTCGCATGAGGATATTTGTTCATAAAGAAATCGTCAGCTGGGGAAATAACTTATTGAAACAGAGGTAGCAATTTTGGTAGAATGAGAGAGGCCTGGGCAGGAATCTTTCTGGGCTTGGCTTTGCCAACTGGCTGATTCCGAATCGGACAGAAACGCAATGACACACACCAAATTATCACTTCTACTATCATTGATTGCTGCAGAAAGTGACAATACAACACTTTAAAATGAGCGTCAATGGAGCGTCAATTATTTTCAGTCTTGCATATTGGGCAATCGGACGCCTGATAGATGGACATAAGTCAGACAGAAATTTCGGGCTGGCTGTATATGTAAACCAGGATACGTTTCCCTCTGAGCACTATCATGGGAGTAAGCGTCGCCGGAGCATCAATGATAATTATTCGTGTATCTTTGCTAGTACCGGTGGCAACGGTGTGCAGAGAGTGAGAAACGAAGTATTGACCGCCTTGGTAGCAAACTGAGGAAGTAAGATGCACCTTACCCCATCAACAAAATAAGCGTCAACAGAGGGTCATCAATTGTTGGCGTTGCATAATGGTTAATCCCAGCACGAAGTGGTCATTATTGTCTCTATACATCATGTTGACTGGATTTGTACGGCAAAAGGCCCAAGAACATTTGGTGGTAGCTATGTAAATGAGAAGAATTGTTACTGTACGGGAGGATGCGGCGACAATTTCCTGTACATATTCGCCTGACCATGCTGTCATATCCGTCTTTATGGATACTGGTGGTCTAGTGCCACTGATATGACTGAAGATGCAAGAGCAAAAATCATTGACACTCCATTCTCATACAGTTTCAAGCTGGGGTAGAGAGTCTGTAGCCTTGTTTATTGTGTCAAAAGGCAGCCAATACTATCTTTCTGACTACGTGGAACTGGTTACCCTCCAGATCACCCAAGACACACAATCAACAATCATTGACACTTATTTTCAGGAGATGGTACGGCCCGTGTCGCTGATTATTTTCATCGTTGTGGAGGCCGCTACATTCAACACAGTTAGCTACGTACCATTCTCAATATTTTGCGTTCAAATGAACTATATCTGAATGTGACTACCTATAGTGAAACCTGCAACGCAAAACAGGAGATTGGAACCGACAGATCTTGTCAAACTCGGCGAATCCTGTGGGTTCATTGGTGTGGGTCAGGGTTTGGACCGACATGAGGCAGCAGGTTGGGTTTCTGGAGGTGTCTGGAATGTAACCTACATGTGTCAGGAGTCCAAACCCGGACCACTCGAACGTTACACAGACCTGTGGCTAACACCACCAAAGAGACGTTTTGACATGCTTTGCTCCTTTTGATATCAATTATTTTGAAATTCGTGTTTTACATTTGATATATTGTACATTTAACCATGTGGGGGGTGAACAATTCCGTTATGAGCGCGAAGATTGGTGTGATGCATTCATTACGAAATATGCAAGAACTAAACGTGTTGATGCGCTGTTGACAGTAATATCCAGGATGCGTCAGGGAGCATGTCGCTGTTGTTTTTAGCAGTAAAGGCTGCCAATATCTGATAAATGGTTGTCTTCAACCAATGGGAACATAAATTGGCCAAGATTGAAAGCTAAAAATCATGGATGCTCAGTTCATGCTCATTCTCAGAATGAGGCGTTGACCATATTCCTATCCCATTTGCCTATTCAAGCTTCCAATAAGTTGGTTTTGTATATCAGCTACTAAGTCATGCTTCAATTACCAGACATACATAATCACAAACTGTTGATGGTGTGTTGACGTTCATTTTAATTGATTGTCCATTCAACATCTGCCGCCATCCATAACCGTTTTCATCATGATTTGAACATGTTGTTTGTCTTTCGGGCAGATTGAGACTCAGCCCTGTGCCAAACCCTAGCACAGTATCATTGTTGCACTGTTCACTCTCACAGAACTACAATTTACTTATCTTGCCACATGATTCATTGAGCCTGCTATACATCCATTTATCTGACCGATATTCACAAGCTACTGCTCACCTTTGACCCATAATATAGCTGTCACTGAAACTCTCGGTCATAATACACAAAGAAGCCGGTGAATGATTCAAGCATTCTGCCTTACTGTTTCTTCACTGCCGAATTTCTCCTCATTTCGATTGCATTGACCATCAGCAACGACTTTTCAGGCAGTCGCTTTGACTGCCATGTATGCCAAATCAAAATGAGAACATTTGGGACGGCACTCACGTTACAATCCTCTGGGCATTCCGGAACCTCAATTGCATTGTCCTACTCTATAGCAGACTCAATGTCTTCTGTGCTATCTGCTTCCCTGTCATTCGAATTATCCAAATCCCCATTGCAGTTAAGCCGATCTGCGGTGTCCGAAATGGATACCCCTCTGCGATCTTCATCAATTTCGACAGGATGACAGTTGTTTAATGTGATTCGGCAAACATTTGATATTTGAGTTCGCCTTCCAGAGAGGTCTTTTGCAGACAAAGCTGGACGCAAAGGAGATGTTTCTGATAATTCAAATGCAGCTGGGCCATCAGGTTGAAAGAGTGACCAGGATGCTTTGACGATCTGTTCAGAATCTGAAATGTATCTTATGGCTGTCATGTGCGTGTTTTGAGAGCGAGATGTCTTCTGGGTAGCACTTAGGTTTTAGCTGACTTGCCTCATCTCCAAAAAGCAGTAAACCTAGGCCATTCTGAGAAATGTTGATACGACTATCTGTCTCTTCATTTCCGAGTGGTTTTCAGTGTTCATGGTATCCAATGCTGGGTCAGCGCCTGACACAATTGTGCTATTGGCTCGAGCAAATTGCATTACGACTTCTTTTTTGTCAAGAGTCCTGCTTGCAGTTTTTTGCTGCCTGCAGCCAGTGACATCTTGGCCAGGAGAAAAACTGGCATCCACTGTGACACGATATGGTATGATTCAGAATATGTTGCGCGCCACATTGGAGAAAGCCACAGACATTGAGTGCGTTTCCTCCTGGTAGCGCCACCAGTCAGTGATGTCAGGTATCCACAATGTACTGCTAATCTCCATTGGGTCGGATTGGTAATCATTTGGATTTGTATTGATTTGCCCCAAGTTCTTTGGTACTTCTGTCAGTGAATTCAAACACAGGCTGGTGGGTGGCAATAAGGGATCTGCACGATCGATTTGTCAGGGTGTCGTTTCAGCCACATCATCAGGCGTCATGAATCCATCATCATTGCTGGCCAAATCCGCAGGAGCAAAGGATGATTGACCGGATACTGAAGCTGGTGTCGAGGGGACAACATTGCTACTCAGTACACTTCGAACTTTATTGACCAGCTAAGATCATTGTTTGAAACGGTATTTGTTCGCCTCCTCCATCAAAAAGACCTCGTTGTATTGGGTGGTATAGAATATCTCATCCCCAGCATTAATATCCATTCCCTCGTCCACTTCCTGAACCATTGCAACTTCCGAAAAGAATCGAGAATATGTGCTGAACTGAGAAGCATACCAGTCGATGGAGTCATTTCAGCATAGTATTGAGAAAGCTACTGTCGAGCTAACATCATGGCGGAAAACATATCTTGCTTGTACTGAGTCTCGTTCGGGGCCAAAGCTCGCATAACGCCATCCGTATGATTGAACATGTTGTTACACACTGTGATCATGTGATGAAATACGACGGTATACCTCTTCGACATGCTCATGGTCCAATCTGGGGATGGCCTCAATACTTCCATAACATACTTCTCAGTGGTCCATTGATCCTGGGTTAAAAACTGTGGCCAGTAGTCAGTGTATGATCTGTTGCGGAGCCACTTGGGAGTGAATTTGATCAATTGGTAGGATTACTGAAGCAACTCTAGCGTCGAGTTCGAGCCTGTCTTCACATCTATAACCAGTAGTACTGCAAAGCAGAGTTTGGCTCGTTGACAGTCGATGACCTTGTTTCGAAGACCAGGTGTCAGCATAATCAACACACCCAGCATTCTCTGCTTTATGATGGTCAGTGTTACAACTTTCGAAATATTGTCAAATTCGGTACTTTCTCAATGTTGATTGCTAAACCTGGTCTCATGGCCGACCCCTTTTTGAATCCAGCATGGCCCTCTTCTCAAAGTCTTCCACTCCTCCTGATATCAATCCTTCCATTCTTCCCAAATTGCTGATCACGCTCATGGGCTGCCTAAGACTCAGTGCGGCGTTTTAAACCGAGTCTGCTCATGAATGCACCAGAAGCCAGCTGGATGACGTTGGCCATGCATGATAAGTGGTTTCTCAATACAGGCCAAGCGATTCCGGAGTCTTCAAGTGTTGATTGCAGCTCAAGTGTGATCAAGTAATTTGAGGAAGCATTACCAGTCGGAATTCCAAACAAATGGCAGTTGGTAAGCCGAATACCAACAAGCTAGCCGTTCAAATGGGCATCGATCCTGACTCCAGTATGTTGGCGTTTGACCTATCATCGTTAATTAGTTTTTAAAACCTGCAAATTACAGGCGATCACGCTCATTCAAAGCGATTTGTTCTTCACCCAATAACCAATTTCGATCAATTGAGCAACCAATGACGGACATTACGGCGAGTTCGTTATTAGATTTTCATCCGCCCAAATCAGAATTAACTTTATTTCATGACGACAATTGCTTCGCAATTGCATCCATGGTCAGTGCATATTCCCTGTGGCAAATGATGCTAAGGGTGGTGGCGGACAGCAGAACAAGGTCACTTCCTAATGTTGTATATGACAGTTGTAGCTCGGAATTTGATAATCCATTCCAGGGAATATGAGCCAAAACAATTCCTAACATGTGGTACCAATTCCACATGTCTTGGTGAAATTCGGAAATTTCAAAGTCTTTGGCCGCCAGTTTGGAAAGTTTTGTCTGTCATTTTGATTAATATGGATTAAGCAGGATGTCTAATATCAATTTCCTCTGCCAACTTACTATTGCAATTCCTCGACTTCCTTGCCTTGGCAGGATCTCCAAAGCTGTATCATCTACCATTGACCTAGTTGATCTTGTAACTACTGATGAGGTTAACTCATTGAACTATGTGACATGAGCTTTTGCCAGCAAGTGTTTACCAATCTAGCTGGTCCCATGGTCTGATGCATGGCGAAGAACTTGACAACAAACAATACATATGATTCGAGGGCTCCCAGTCTCCTCAATTCCGCTGTGCAAATATAATCACCAAGAGGAGACATGTCTGGAATTATCTCAAGCGATCGGACGTTTGGAGCAATCATTCCTTGAAGACCACAAAGCATTGAAGATGATTTGTAAAGTAAGGTCGCTCAAATCATAATCAAAGGCAAACTAAATTTTGGAAGGGATCATATTCTCTAGCAATGAGGTATTCAATGATTGTGAATTCGACATGGCGGTAGCTGGTTCTAACCTGAATAACAGGACTTGAGAGACTGTCGAAAGTAACGTTGTAGTAAAGCAGAATGCGGATTCCCAATTATTGACTCTAGAACTACAAGCAAAAAAATCAGATCTGTGAGACATTGGATGGAGATTTGTGAAGTTGTATACAAAGATATACTGCGAAGACTGACCACGTAAGACACAATTTAGAAACAGCACCATGCACATCATCGCAGTGTTGCATGCTGGGCCTACACAACCATTGTTGACACTCCGGAGGCGCTCAATTGTAGGAGGCAGATGTGAGATTGTCGCTGGCATTGTGGCCAACAAAGGTTGCCGATGGGTTGGTGGTGGGTTAGCTGCATTCCCTTGCCCTTAGAGTATCCAAGGTGCAGGATTAAAAATGATTGTCACTCCATTGACGCTTGGTTGATGCTCATTTTCAGACATAGTTACAATGTTGTCCCAAGAGTTGTTCACTAGAAAGACAGATGATTGAACGATTATTGAGGAATGCGGTCGCACAACACAATCATGTTGGAAGATGCATGGCCTACAATCTTTGATGCACCAGTGACTGTCATTGTTAGGGCACAGTGCCAATGGCGTGGGAGGCATTTTTGCCTACAACGGTGGCCGATAGGTAGATTAGGTATTAATGTTCTTCCGCAGCCCCGTGATTATCGAGGATGCAACGCATGAAATTGTTGACAATGCATCGACACTCATATTTAGGACATAGCAGGCGTGTTGTCGCATTTTGACGAAGCAAGGAGTCTGGTAGTACAATTATATGTCAATATTGCAGTACAGCCCTTGGATTTTCCAGGATGTTCGGCCAGAAGTCGTTGACACTCCATCGAGGACTATTTGTTGGACATAGTAGCATTGATATGGTAACGATTTCTGACCAGAAAATCTGCTGATAGTTTGATTATGAGTTCATGTCACCCTGCAGCCCTTGGAGTTATTCAAAATACAAGGCCAAAAATCATTGCTGCTCTGTTGACGCTCACATAAATCACATCGCAACAGCCTTCATACAGTCAATAATTGTACGCGATGAAGTGTATACCAATTGTTGTTATCCAATATTGCGTTTGTAAGTATTTCTATGTGCTTCAAGGATCTTTGTTACCTCTCAATGTCTGATCAACCTCTATCCATGTTATCTGATTGAAAAAGGACGTGGCCCTATCACATTCCTGCCCTTTCAGTAGGCAATTTATGGCATGTAGATTATTTCCCTAGTTTTTCGTAACTATACCTGAACTTCCTGACCATTCCATATCTAGCTCCTTCTCCTCGATTTCCATGACGTATCATAAGCAATTTCAAATATCTGAACCATGTGCACCAGGTCTGTGTGGAGAGTTAGTCAGTTGAATACTTGGATGAATGCAACATGACGGTCGTCATTCTGACACATTGCCACTGAGCACTGACACCTCTGTCGATGACTGTTATGACATCACTCAGTTTGATTTCATTAGGAAGTTTCGCCACTGATATAGCTCTTGCTTTCTCACTTAAGAGTAATCAGCAAACAAAAATCAAACATGTTGGCTGTCGTAAAGCCTGAGTTGGAATCAAGACCTTTCCCATGGTGCGTTAGACCCTTGCACATGCACAGAAGATTTATCACGTCTCACAATTTGGTCACTGTAATCAAGAACAAGATGACACATAGCAAAACTGGGACACAAATTGCATTTCACAAAGTTATTACATCTAAAATACAAATTTGCCTCGTTTTTCTTGGGCTGACTCAGGAGCCATCATCTTCTCTTTGTCCTAATCCAATTTGTATATGGTGATCAGCTTGGGAGGCTATACTCAGGGGTAGAGCCTTACAGGTTCCGCATGCTTCTCTATTGGCAAATTTGACAGATTAGGATCTGGAGAGGGTGCAAGACCGGGTATACTTGTGTTCGACTGGTGTTTCCACCAACCCAGGCTCATATGCGTACTTCCTGGACCTGATGTGCGGAGCTGCTTTCGGGATATTCCAGGGATAATGTAAAGACACTACTCAAGCTCTCCGAATGTTGTCAGTGCGGGAGCTGGTGTATCATCATCTGTCTGGGGTTGAAGAGATGCCGGAACCCTCAATCATGATGTATCGTGCTTCATGTCACTACCACGGATGTAGTCTGCTGCATCCTCCCATCCCGGTGATGTCAATTCTTAAAGCTTCTTTGGCTGCCCCCGTTTCATCTCCATGTGCTGCTGCACAGTTTTGGTCATTGAGCCCATCGCACAGCTGGGTTCGTCATCTTCTCTCAGCTGGCCCTGGTATGTCTCTGTATCTTCCTAATGTTCCTCATTCTCCCTAATGTGGGAACTTGAGATATCGTGCACAATGTCTCTGATAGCAACCATCATGTCAGAATCTGTATTGTCATGCTCTCTGGTCGTCAATCCTGGGTTGTGAGCGGCCTCTGTCTCTTCCTGCTCCTCCGTGATCACTGCCTCTGTGTCATTAATTCTGTTCCTTGCCCCAGCGGATTTTCTCTAAACATAATCCTCAATCGATTTCCTTTTCTCTTCATTGCTGAGGAAGTACGTTTCTCATAGTTACTCGGTCGCAATCTTCTATTTGGATTGAAAGATGTGCAATGGCCCAAGGGCTCTGTATCATTCGGCTTCCGAGCCGCTCTTACATTCCTTCACCATATGCTGTCGTTGGGTGGACCCCTTTGTTGATTTGCAATATTAGCCAGCCAGAAGTGGTGAATAGTTCTTTTTCGGAGCATTGACCATTGAAGTTTGGATTGACTTCTTTGTTGGAAGATATGCTGGATGTTCGAAGTTATGGACAATAATGAGGCAAGCTGAGGCTTTTATATCAATGTTGGTAGATTTTCCCAGGTTGAACAAAGCAAAATCTCCCTTCTGACTGAATATAAATTTGGAATAGCTAAGCTAAGAATACAACATCACATGATTGTTAGCGTCAGCTCAATGTAATGTCCTGGTGATTAATTGAGACAAACATCATTGAACATCCTTTCCGTCGAAAAATATTCTGTTGATCTCGGAGAATGATGCGATTTTGCCTTTTGTAAACTGCAACTGATCCATGTCAAGAGACATACAGCATCCGACTGACTGATTTGAAAATGTGGGGTACTTGGAAACCCCTGCAACTTGCAGCCATACTTGGTGGGATTCATCTGGACTATGAAGATCCTGTTGGCTGCTACCTATTCCATTCTGACATACAGCTAACTACATCAGCAACATGGATCTTAGTCACTGGAAGCCTCCAGGAGTATCTGAGAAAATGTGGAGTGTAAACTTAGACGGGTCAATTTCACAAGAGTATCAGACCGTGGGAGGACATTACGGCCGGCCTTCAGAGCAACAGGGATCTCTAATGACTGGTACAGCAGTGCCATGGGAGTAATTGTGATAAGTTTGGGAACACCTCAGAGCGCCAGAGAGAACTTTGGGTGCACCTGGGAGCACCTGGGAGCGCTGGTGACAAGCATGGGAGCGCCAGCGACAAGCCTGGATGCACCTCGAATCGCTGTAGAGCAGTCTGGGACAATTGACATCTTTGTGAACGTGCTGGGTGCTCCTGGAAATCATTGATTCTATTTATTGTTCAACCATTGTTGCAACTGATGAATTCAGTTTGTATTCTCGTCTGTGTATCTATATAGCTACCCGTCTACACGGTATATCGGGACTGGCTGCTGGTGGTGCTTGAGAGCAAATTCGTGATGGGCGTGAAAATCATGATCGAGTAAATTGAGAGACACACTCCGAGGCCATGAGGAACTCAATTTGAGGATGCACCCTGAAATTGGGATAGAGAGAGTGTGGAGATGCACTCGGGGGCCATGATCGTGCGTCCTGAAGGCCGTAATCGAGCAGGTTGGGACATACACTTGGAGGCCGTAATTGAGCATGTTTGGTGAGATGCACTTGGAAGACCCTGATCATGCGGACTTTGGAGCCCCAAAGGGAGCATTTTTGCACATGCACTTGCAGGCCGTAATCGAGCCAGGTTGGAGATTCACTCGGACGCTGTACTTGAGCGATGTTGGAGATGTACTTCAAGGCCATGAGTGTGCCAACGTGCAGGCTGTAATAGTGCACATTTTGATCAGTACGTAGATGCTGTCGAATGATGGCGCGCCCAGTGCTGCAACACATTTCATCAGTTTGTTAACTGGCTACTGTGGGAATGTGACAGGTGACATTACATTGCAGCTCTCATGGAGAGCTGGCTGATGGCGGTCGATTGTGTAGGCAGGCACTCCGGAAGCTGAAACTACATACAGACGTCAACTCTCAATCGTCAGAATGAAGGGAATACAAACAATGTTGGGTGGACGCTGTACACGGTGTATGCTGTACTATGTGCATGCTGTACTAGGTGTATGCTGTACTTGGCGTATGCTGTACTCAGAGTCAACTCATTCTTATTACCTGGAGGTGATAGAGAGGGATGACGAAACTTCGTGTTGCGCATTGATGGCAGAGTTGTGGACGAGATAGAGCGGGTTCGGGGATGATGATGAGAACTTTCTGGAGACCACGAGCGGATATGCAAAATCAGCGGTGCAACTTGCCTGATTGGGTTGGAAAGACCTCGTGTCAGTGTTGATACACACCGGATCGGGACTCATACCTGCTGTTTGGCGGATGGTCAATTGACTATCTCACGAAAGTCTCTTAAGTCCCAGTTTCTCATGATGATTTCTCTCAGCTCCTCTCATCACTCTCTTTCTCATCCTTAATTGTACCATCACCTAATCACACGAAGTAATTTTGTCACTCTCTATGTCCCCATTCCATGATTAAGAGTTAACACTGAGTACAGCATACTCCAAGTGGGGCATACACTGTGTACTGCATAGACTATGTACTGCAGCATCCCAAGATGGACTGTCTCCCGCTCCCAGCCTGTCTCTCATCTCTCGGCACGGTATGTTTGTACTCAATTCTCCACATTCCCACAATTACAAATTACCCAATAAATGGAATCTCAGCTCCCGTTGCACCTCCCTCCTGAACTACAGCCTCCAGATTGACCGCCTCCATATCGACAGCCTCCAGATTGACCACCTCACAGAACTCCTCCAATCTCGCTCGATCTTGGCTTCCAAGTATATCTCTACACTCGCTTCTTCTCAGCCTCCAAATCAATCTCTACACTCGCATGATTATGCCCTCCAAGTAGTGTTAGCAACAGTTCCGGGTTACCCGGCTGCGGTCCGGGTTTGGAACCGGACCGGATGGTCCAGTCCGGGTTGTTACCCGGAAAACAGGGGTACCCTACGATTCCTACAACTTTGGCTCCAATTAAGTATTTGAGTTTTGATTGTATCATGATATGGTCAATGCGTAAATTGTTCAACTCTAGCCGCTGTTTCATCTCCTGCATTCAAATTTGCAATCTGACTGATATTCGTTGAATGGTTGTGAATTAATGGCTGAATTCAAGCGAAATTGGCGGGTTTTAGATCGCGACTCAACGAATACTTGTCGCATCGCAAATGTGAAAGTGGGAGGTGAAAGAGCGACTAAAACTGCACAATCTACGTATTGATCATGTTGTGATACGATCAGAACTCAAATACTTAATTGGAGCAAGAAATGTTGACTTTTGAATAGCGGGTTTTGTGTGGAAACCCGTTGCAACGGTTCGGTTCCGGGTTGGAACCGGACCCGGAACCGACCCGGGAATCTGGACCCGTTGCTAACACTACCTCCAAGTGCATCTTCAAATTCGCTCAATCACAGTCTCCATGTGCATCTCCAAACTCGCTCGATCACTGCCTCCAATTGCATCTGTAGAATCGCTCGCCAAGAGCCTTCAAGGGTATCTCTAAACTCGCTCGAGTACCGCCTCCAAGTTCGCACGATCACGGCCTCCAAGTGCATCTCCAAACTTGTTCCAACACCGAGTCCAAGTACATCTTTAAGGACCGACAGCGGGTGTACTGAGATACAGGGGTATTGAAAGTGGGCAGAGTGACAGGGAGTATATATTCGGCCCACCCTGGAGTCGATAGACATCATCTCATTCCCATCTCATCTTATCATACGATAATAATACACACTGTATCTTTCCCAAATTTCATTCCCACTCGCTCAGTCCGAAAAATTTCATCGAGCCACTCAATTGCGTGGATCTTCAATGCCGGGTAGTCTCATATCTTCTCACACAACTCCTATTCTCCTTGAACCAAAACCTCTTTTTGTCATGAATTCCGTTTGGATGTTGTGAGAGATGCGGCGGCGTTTTGATGGTGCGCTCTCTGCCTTCTAGCTCCATCGTTTCACCACAATAGCCTTCAATGTGGTGCATCTCTATGTTCTCTCAATGGGCGCGTCCAGGTGCTGCTGTTGTTGTTTAATCATACTGTATTCACTCTGATGAAAATATGACAGGACCTCGATAACCCCCTCCGCCTCCAGGTGAGCCGTCTATGTGGCGGAGCTCTTCCCTGGCTACCCTTTGTCCCCGTTGACAAATGAAAGATACAAGATGAGAATCACAGAAATACAGAAACACAGGAAGGTCTAACCCCATTACCGCACCTGCCGCTCCTGAGTCCTGAACTCTGAGACCACTGTCTACAGCTACTTCACCTGAGCGGAAACTTCCCGACTTCTGTGGCCACCAGGAAATCCATCACGGCTTGGTTGTACTTTGCTTTGGAAAATACCTCAGAGATCTGCACATGTTGGCATCAGGCCGCTTTCCAGCCAATTGACTTTCCCACCGCCTTCCATATGTCTTTCTGGTGATCTCCCCATTGGCTACAGGGGCGGAAGCGGTGCTCCTGAGTCTGGGACACTGACCCTCCACACCACCAGCATTGTTCGTCATTGCGGTGGCCGAACGGTTTCAGTTGAACTCCAGTGGGCTCATGCCCGGACTTCAGTCGTTAGACCCTAGTGGCCAGTGATTTTACGCTTGTCATCAGGATAGGTCTCTTGGTCCCCGCCTTGCCCTTGAATCTGTAGCTGAAGTACTTGCTGCACTTGTCAGCCTCCCACTTCGCCTTGGCTACTGATCTTCCCGCAGAGATTCATGTAGCCCTATTCGAGGCCAAGGTGTACAGCTGCTCTATCAATGTGCTTCTGTGTGCGTCTTGCGCTTATTTCGCCTAAATGTCTGCCTCTTCATTTGCGGGATTGCCGGATTGTCACGGGACCCAGTGGATCTCGGTTGCGATGCCGTATTCGAGAAGACTCCGCGCGCTGCTGTTCATCCGCCTCGCCAGTCTCTGCCCTGGGCCCGGCTCCAGGTGCGCCCTTAGTCGAGATTTGACCTGAGAGTGCCTGAAGACTGCCACCGTCCGCACTCCATGCTTCTGCAAGGTTTCTCTCTTCTCGATTGCCAGGTCAAGCCCGAGTGCGAACAACCAAAGCTCGGCCTCGAAGACCTCCACAAGTCCAGTGCCCAGAGAGCCATGGCTAGACCTCCATTCAATTCTGTGTGAACACCCATCTGCCGCTCCCAGTTGACCATCTTCTGAGCGCAATCCAGTGTCCAGGTGCTCCTCCGATTATTCTGGAGTATCATCTGCGGCCAGATTGGCCGTATGTCTATATATACAGAAACTTCAATAATGCATGCCATATTGTGATGTAGCAAATCTTGTGACTGTAACAAAGACAAATATGAAAAGATGAAATGCCTTGTGGTCTTGTAAGAACCACTGCTGTGAAAATATTGCACCAAGTCACCCGCAGTGCTCTCGAAGTCTCCAGCGGAGCTGCATAGCGGTGCCTGCTGCTCTTGACATGTCCCACAGATCTATGCAGACGTCTCAGGTGCTCCCAAAATTGACTATTCTGTTAGTCAAATCTTGTAGCATGCTGCATGCACCTCCATAACTGCAGGTGCTTTCAGGAGCACCCGAGAATGCTCTTGCAGAGTGTCAGAGAACATTGCTCAGTTCCAGGGGGGCCTGGGAACAGCTAGAAGTATGTAGAAGCACTGGTGACGTCGCCCGGAGTGTCTGGGAGGATTGTGTGTTGCTTCCTCACCAATTTACATTTTGCTGATGTATATAGTCCTCGGGGCTTTCCACTTCTTTTAGTTATCATCTTCATCTCCTATTTCACACCAGCATATCATGGATACACAACCACCTCAGCCATGTGAGAGTGGATCTCAATCCAGCTGATTGGCAGGCACTACATCAAATATGGTCCAGCTTGACTGAGGGCTAGTGGAAGCGAATTGGCGGGCGGGAATTGACCGACGGCTAGTGGGGGCGAGCAGCAATGGCCATCGGCTGGCTAGGGCAAGCAATTTGGCCGACGGAAGGGACGGAAGATGGTGGCCGAAACCTTGAGCTTGACACAAAAGTTTAAGCTTGAGCAAGAGCACGGGCCCGGGCGGGAGCACAGCACGAGCACAACCAAGAGTCGGAGCAAGCGCCAGAGCCAGTGCTCCGCCAGAAGCCCAGCCCGGGCCACAGCCCGAGCTCGAGGTTTTGCGCCAGAAGCCGAGGGATGGAAGTAAGGAGGCCAGGAGCGAGGGCGAAGGTATATAAAGAGGAGCGGAGCGGCAGGGGTTGAGGCAAAGCAGCGCATCCAGCTTCAAAAAACAAACACACAGCATCTTCTCATACTCTCTCATACTCTCTCATACAAACACTTCTCCCGCACTTCTTCTCACTGCCCCCCCCCCCGATCCAAAAAC
>Ga0307515_10008269_pt1 | contig 20324 bp, 23 predicted proteins | sample 17_EM_MG_FD_194513 | JGI IMG/M metagenome (GOLD analysis project Ga0307515, IMG submission 194513) | Populus trichocarpa ectomycorrhiza microbial communities from riparian zone in the Pacific Northwest, United States - 17_EM | ecosystem: Host-associated > Plants > Roots > Unclassified | place...
CCATCACTCAGTCTGTCTCTGTTATCCCTGTCTCTCCATATGCCCCCACTGGCTCCCCCCGATGAAACTCAACAGCAGTGGTGGTGAGAAACAGATTTTGCCACCACAATTGCCTCCAGATGCATCTCTATGTTCCCTGATTCGGTGTCTCCTGGTGTTTCTCTGATTACACTCGAGTACTGTATGTATGTATCTAGGGAGTCTTAGCTAACACATGCCATATTGCAATTTAGTGAATCTTGTGACTGTAACAAACACGAATATGATGGACCAAATGACTTGTGGATATGGAACCGTTAGAACCACAGCTGTGAGAATATGGCACCAAGTCTCCCGCAGAGCTGCACAGAGCTGTACTGAGCTTTCAGCTGCTCTTGAGGTCCCCTGCAGCCCTGCACTGAGGTCTCCGCTGTGCTAAAATTTGACTATCCTCTAACTCAAATCTCATAACATCCTGAAGGCACCTCCATAACTGCAGGTGCATTCAGGAGCACCTGAAAATGCTCTTCCGGTGTCTGAGAGCACTTTACTTAGCTCCAGAGGAGTCTGAGAGCATCTGAAAGTACTTGGGCATACTGGTGAGTTTGACTGGATTGTCTGGGAGGGTTGTGTGTGGTTTCCGGATCAATTTACATTGTGCTGATATATCATTATTGTATGTAAATACCAACTTGTTGGTATCTAAATTGGTAGTATAAGTCATGAGCATAAGTTGAAGTTCTTGCACCTGAGATGCTATAGTATCCGGCATACAGTCACAATGTAAGCGAACTTACCTTACAATTCTATATTTCACGGTGATATTCCGGAAACATGCCATGGCACTGCAACATATTGAAAACGCATTGTAGTCCCACACAAACGACCATAACAAATCTCCTTTACAGTACTGCCAATGTAATCCCCAAGGAAGGTGATTGATTAGTGCAAAGCTATCGATGGTTTTCATTAACAATATGTAGTAATATTTGAGCTATTGGAAAGCTCTCTCTAGGGATCTGCATTATAAGCAGTAAATACTATTGAGGTGTGGAATTACCGTTAACTGGAACTGTTATGGATCACAAGTGATGATAAAAGTAACAGAAGCTTGTTGACATCTACAGATATACAAATTAGATGATATTGCTGTATACTGCTGGCTGGATTGTATAGCATGATCAGCAAGTGGTATATTGTATTGAACAGTTTGGGTACATGGCCCAGCTATAATGATATATGTTCTGTTGGCGGTGCATGTAATAACAGTTGAGGATTTAGATATTACAATGAAGCATGGAGATAATTTGGAGGTATTGGCTAAACTGTATATAAGAGACTTTGTTGCACATTAAAGAATTATCTTTTCTTTTCTCTTTATTAATTCTCTTGTTAGTACATATAAGTAATGACTTTTCAGTTGTTCTCAACTCTTGTAACATGTTTCTTTAACATAAACTTGAGTTTAAGTTGAAAATCCAGATTATATTTTGTTACCCTGATAGCATAAGTCCAAGCCGATCTATTGGAGTACTACTATTGCCATGCTTTGCTAAGGGTATTATCTATTTACTACTGAAAATGCTATCAGTTAGTAGACTGATTTATTGGTAAATCTAATTGTATAGTAAACCTCCTTTTGAAGTATTTTAACTTGAAAACATCTATTAATTAACTACTGGTGGATATTACAGACCCTATCAATCTGTACTACCACAAGTTACAACCGCAAAATTGACAAAATGAATGTACCATAGAATGTGGACATATTGCGATCTAGATATGAGTGGCAGGAAATGTGACAACTATTTTGAGAAGATGGTAACCATTATATACATCTCAAAGACTTTACAGAGTTCTATGAAAGTGTTGATCTACACTGATAATGTTACCTAATCAGGTGATATAAGATCATGACAAGAATTTGCAAAATAGTATTGACATATAGCAATACTGCCATCAGTATAATATATATCTTTATCTATAACATAAGAATATCTATTCAAGAGAATATTATGAACACTGATATGTATAAATTAGTTTATACAATATATAAACTATTTTGGATATTATTAACCACTCAGTTATGATTTGACAAAATATACAGCTATATTAAATATCAAATAAAACATTCTGGTACGTAAGTTTTCACAGTAATTTGTCTTTATTGTCTGAATAATGTCTGACCTATCACTGTATTCTGTTACAAGATATTTTGATAGAGCTTTAATCCACTTTGATTTTCGTGTAAAACTTCTAGTGTTATATTTAATAAACTAAATACAGAACTAGTAATGGAAAATTATATATTGAATTATAATATAAATACTAGTAATAGCTATAAACATAACAAATTTTCAATAAGTAATCTTCTATAATATTCAATATATTTGCAGCTTAATTAAAAAAATATTAATTATATTGCTGATATATATCTATTGTATGTTATCTATCATATTAGTAATACAAAATATGTTTGTAGTATATTTCTACATAGCCTGCAATATTGAATTAAATATCTTTGATTCCTTAGGAGATCTCAACCAAGTACAAATTGACTACATAATAGTTCAAACATAGCATATTATAGTTCAAGGTCAATGTGTATAGCATATCCTCTGATATCACCACATTATTTCCTTTTACAATTGAATCACCATATTATTATTGTAAAGCAAACATTAAAAATCAAAATAAATATCTATTTCATCAAATATTTAGAATATATAACTTATTAATTCTCTATCAACAGATCTCAATATAGCAAACTAAATATATTTAAGTATATTTTAAGATTATTTTCAATTAACATAAAGTATCAATTCAGATTCAATTTGGTTATTGTTTTAAATACATTCTTACTGAAAAGAGTAATTCATTCCTAAATGGAAACCAATACTGTGTATAAATACTTAGCTATTATACTCTGCAGATCAATACTATTCCAATAATGTTAATTATAACATAAGCATATACACAGTTTTTTGATTTTGTTTAACTTCTTCAGAGAACAAAGAGATTAAGTGTCAATTAGTTTTTACTTAAAACTATAGCCCCAGGTTCTTTTAGAGTTCTAAACCCTTTGACAAATACAGCTGAATCCCTGATGATACATGAAATTCACCTACAGATAAATACTATTTAGTAAAACCTTGAAAAAGTACTTAAGACTCAGCCCAAACATTCCGTATCCGTGCAGAATACACCTTGGAAAAAAGGTACAAAAAGTAAGATGAGAAGGAGATATAAACTTGTAAAGGTGAAGAAGTTTTCTTGTCATAGAATCTCCTAGACAAATCCCCTCACAGGGCAAATTTTACCGAAACGATATCCATGACTCGCAAAAGCTCAAAACCATCAATCCATCCGGTGGGCACCTGTTTTGTGTAAAAACGCGTCTTCACCCTTGGTCTTGCGTTGTCTCGGCTTCCGTATCTTCCTGACGGGGTTGCCATCCTCAGAGTCAACGTTGCCATTTGTTAGAGTACTTCCATCTGTAGGTTGCGAAATATCGGGGACTTTTTCAATGATGTCGGCCAAGAAGTCAAATTGCTCTTCATGAATAATTGCTTGCTTGAGGTGCCCAGCGGTGATGCGTTTGCTGTGGCGCTGACGTGCTTGATCGGACGCTTTGTCGCACAACGCAATCATGAAAAGCTCGAGTGCTTTGGAAACAACAACTGGTGTGACCTGATCGTTGGTTGTTAACTTTATTGACATTTAAGAAGGAACGAAAATCTCCACTGATGTTGTCTTGAATCGCACGGGTTATTGGGGGTAATGCTGGGCTGTGAATGGAATTGGGAGGTGGGTAGCAACCTGTGCGACTTTGCCAACGTCCTCATCAGCTTGCATAATGCGCTTGATTCTTGCGACTGGAAATTTGGTCTTTATCAACACATTGCGGGGAGCAGTGCTTGTGAAGGAGTTTGAAGGAGTATAGAAGGGATGTTGGAAGTGGGCGCTGCAATTGATTTCGGTATTGTCATCAAGAGTATCCGATTTCGTAGTATTCTTTCGGTGGTGGGACTCTGTTGGCTTCATAGAAGTTTCCTGGAGATGGTGCTGAGGGGGGAGTGGTACTGGAGGAAGACTGGTCCTCAGTAGGTGGTACTGCGGGTGTGAGATTAAGCGGTCTTGAGGCTGAGTGGGGGCAAAGAAGTCGATTGCTGGTTGTATTGAGAAGGGCTGCGGTGGCTGCGGTTGGGTTTGTGGGGTCGCCGGTCGCGTTGCGGAGTGGTAGTATTCTGACGCCATTGCCGTATCAGTCCGATTTATGAGCAGACGGACTGAGCCACTGCCTGAAGCGGGGCTTTTAAGGGTCTTTTGTTGGACAATGTCGAGAAGTTAAGGAATCGGCGACACCGGAAGGGCGAGGACGAGACTTATTTATGTCAGACGAGGCCTAGTCGATTATCCCTAGCGCCATCTGGGACGAACGGTGGTGTGCCGCTATTCCCAACCAAAGTTACGCACCTTCTCATTGAAGTCTGGTGTTTTGACTGTTTCGGCGCTTCAACCATACAGGTACTGCTCTGTTCCTGTTCTGTGGTTCCCAACCTTTGACCCTTCGTTTTGAATGATGATAGTTGAGCACTTGAGCCCTTTACGATGATATTCTTACTGTCGGTCACAAACCTTCTTGCTTCTGTCACTTGTAGCTGTTCCCGTATGTGTGTCTGTGCGGCATACCCTCCCCCCGTCATCATGTTTGACTAAGGGGCAGTGGTTCAGCACAGCTGTGAGCGCTGGGGAGATGATATTCGTCAAGGCAGTGAGGGGGAGTGGACTGGCGGCAGTGAATTTGGGCGATGACGGTCAAAATTACTTGATCTAATCTGACAAAACTACATTTTTGCTATCCAATTCATCAAGTCTTTTCCAACCGTACATCTATGGAGTCTAACATTGGCGTTCGAATTCTAGCATCAGCAACACGTGCCTCTGTTTACAAATGGTCAATATAATATACAGCAGAAACCGGTAGGCTCGTACACTATTGATTTCCCTGAATTAGCATTGGAATGCAATGCCTTGCTTCTCCGTTGTGACGATTCCACCCCCCGCAGAAAACCCGGTGCCGTCGCTCTTAATAAGAACAAGTCCAGGCCGCACCATATGCTTCTCGGAAGTCCTGCCCCTATCTAATAGATCCGCATCGCATACATAGCACTGTACTAGTTTCTTACTCTGATCGTTCTGATTATCGGACATTGGAGTCATAAACTTGTCCACGCATGGTTTGCAGAAGACATGCCCACAGGGCTTTGCAACTACTAAATGTTAGTTTTACTCCACTTTGATTAAGGCTTCTTACACATGGCTTTTGTGGAATTGCTTAAACCCTTCCTGCATGCTGGGCATATGCGTTGGAGATCACCGTGCGCTGTCTTTTCGTCTTTATCTTCTTTAAACTTCACTGGCAGTAGCGATTTGAGTGAAAAATAATGTATATGGCCTTCAACCGATGCCGGGCAGAAAGGATTCAACTTAGTAGGCTTCCGGATTCTGATCGTATTGGGCGCAGAAGGTGTGAGACTGGGAACCCAGAATGATGGGAGCTTGGATATAGATGCCCTAGTCTAAGAATTGCGTCAATAATATGTACATTCCACAGAGCGATGACCAAACGTACTCTTTCTTCCGATAAGGCTGCCTTTACCTTCTTTCTTTCTTCGTTCGAAGATCTCACTATTTTTTCCTTATCTAGCTCAAACTTCCGTTTCATTCCTCTTGATTCGGTGATAGGTTCATGTGGCTCAGTATCCCCGTTCGGCATAAGTTTCCTGTTCCATTGTGTGTTATTCGGGATCTCCAATCCCATCTGAAGCAACTCAAAGTCCTTCACCGATTGCACTGTAGCTTCATCGTTTTCCAGTATTTGTAGTTCTTCGTCACCTTTCATCTGGCGCTCCATATCTGACTGCAGGCGCTTGATCTCGTTTCTCTGGGAGATAAGGTTTTCGACTGCGCACTCGCGACAAAATAGATGACCATCTGGGCATGACACTGGATCACGAGAACGCATCAAACAAAGATTGCAGGCGTCAAATGGTTTAAAGGAATCGCGAGTTAGACGAGTTCGTTGCTTGCCATAGTCGCCTTTGAGTAGGGATCGTTCATAAGAGCTACAGTTTTCTTATCAGTACAAAACAAATGGGTAGCAGCAGTAATGACTGAGAAACGGTAACGAACGTAAAGAAAGCGAGAGATGTGTTTCTCTTCGAGTGCGACATGGCTACAGCTGTTGATTTATATCGATAATTTGTGCTGAAAAAGATAAGATAGCATAACAAGTTGTCTTGCACTAGCCCAAGCGGGTCTCATGTGATTCTGAGCCTCATGCCTCACCTTCTGAATCGCGCGCTCAACCTTTTCTCGTTTCTGGCCTCGAATCAGGCTCTAGATCGTTCCATATGGTGTAGTGGTACGGGTTATACGCAGAATCGGCATTTCCAGTGTATCTGGGGCAATGCAGTGCTAACCCAGATTAAGTAAGTCCATATCAAGCTTAGTCTAAATGGTAATAGAATGGTTTGATAAGAGAGCATGGAGACATGCCCTTACATTAAGTTCACAATACCAAAGGAAGTTAATTCTGTACTCGGAATGTGTCATTTCTTTTATCTCAACAGTATTCAAGCACAATCTGTTTGTTCTGACATAGCTCTGATTGATTTACACTTGTATATCATCTATTCCAGATATTCATCAATGTGTTCAGACTGACCTCAACATCATTTCTCCCTGAGGTCCAGTCAAGAATGCACACAAGTATTCTCATGATTATCCAACCCCAGATTTGACCACTGGATGCAAAAAGTCCAAATTTGCTGCATTCAACAGAATAACAAAATTAATATCTACCACACTGACCTTATTGTATTATGGTTGACAAAATCATAACAGTGTGAGCAATAACTAATTGGCCTGCAGCAGATCAAATAGTGAAGATGTATGCAAGTGTAGATGCCATCAAATTATTCCAAACTTCTAACGATTCCTCTGAATACAATATATGATTATTCAACTTCTGTGTAAAGCTATCCATCTATGTTTCTGAATTCAATCCAGACGAGCTTAACAATCTAGGTATAGGCACTCTCTCTGCATTCACATATCCCCTGGCAAATGCAGTACGAATATCTTAATATATCGGCCAAAGTGCAAATCGAGTATATGCAGCACTACATTCACATGTGCAGCTCATAGCAAGCTTCCCGTGGCCCCATGCATGACGTGCACCATATAGTCATCTATAGTCATTTCATAGAGATGTGCACATAGGCCTATGGAACTATATACGGCTGGTGGCCGGAGATGGACCTATTCCAGTCCTCACTGCCTGCAGTCTTTGCTGCCATACCAGTACTGTACACTATCACTGAGAGTCTGCTAGGGAGCCTGCTTGAGAGACTTCTTGAGAGAACCTCACTTCGGGAGGAGTAAAATTTTCCTCACAAGCTTTTCGCAGTTGGAAATCTCTCAGCTTGTGCAAGCTTAGGCTAACAGAAGGCTCTAAGTCTGTGGAAGCTTTGGCTACTAGAAGGCTCTAAGTCTGTGGAAACTTTGGCTACTAGAAGTCTCTAAGTGTGTGGAAGCTTTGATGCTAACATTGACATAGCCAACCTACTTGTCTAAGTGCTTCTGGTACTATGATCACCATCTCTGACACTATCACCATCGCCATCGTCACCATCAGCCCTGGACCGAACACACACACATACACCCACACTCTGTGGGAAGCGAGCAGCAGATTCCACCGGAAAATCTGAGTTGGAGATCTGCTCTCCCCAGGATCCAATTGTCGACCTTTCATGCCCAATCTAGGGCTGCAATTGTCAACACCATGACCGTGAGGCATCGTGACATCTCATCGCAGCAGGTGCGCGAAAGATATCGTTCAGACTATGATATCGACAGATGCCATGATTTTGAGCAATATATGCCACCAGCCACCCACAACCCACTACCCGCCACCAGCCTCACGCCTCCTGGTGCCTGGCGCCTGCAGCTCAGCAAGTCTCTGGACCGAACATACAGGAGCATACATGGGAGCATATAGTCAAGTGAGATTGGGAGTGTCTTGCCTCTGGAGATTCAATTTGGGAGCATAGAGCCAGGTAGGCTGGGAGTTTGTCATCGAGTGCAGTTAGGAGTGTACTTGAGCACGAGCTCAGGAATGTACTTCAGAGTGACTCGGAGGTGTACTTAAGACCAACTCGGAGGTCTACTTGGGTGTGTACTTGGAGGTGTTCTTGGGATTGTCTAGAGAGCTTACTTGGGAGCGTATATTCAAGCAGGCTGGGAGTGTCATTGAGTGCAATTGGGAGTGTATTTGAGAGTGTGCTCTGGAGTATGCTTGAGAACATCTTGAGAGCATACTTGAGAGTGTAGAGTCAAGTAGGCTTGGAGAGTGCCATCGAGAGCAATTGGGGAAGAATTGTAAAGCAGGCTGGGAGTGTGCAACCGAGTGCAATCGGGAGTGTACTTCAGAGTGTACTTGGAAGTGTTCAATGAAATTCATCTGGCAGCTTGCGTTGAAGTTTGTATGCAGTGTGATGCATAGTATCTAGCATACAAAATTGCCTGCGTGTTGTAGTAATCTAGTCAATGTGTAGGTCTATAGTACGTTATAGTGCCATGCGTCAAATATGCTATGGATTCCTGTCCCCAAAACAGCTTCACTATGAAATACAGGTCACGTATGGTCATTTTTCCTGGTATACTTCGATGATATGTACTTTACTTACCAAGTGTATATTACTTTTAAAGTTGAGGAATCTATTACAAAGTGGCTGTAAACTCCTGGTGCCAGCAGCTGGATCGCAGCCTGAGAAGAAGCAAAGTGAGTATTATTATCAACTGTATATGGGTTACTTCGGTAGTTACTGTAATACTGTAAATAGACGAACAGTTCAGTCTTCCACAATCCAGCAAGTTTGACTGGTTATTAGGTAATGTAGCAGTATAATGAAAAAGCCAAATTTATCTGAAAAAGAATCCAGTGTACAGATCTCTTTCCTATTTGCTTACGGTTTTTACAAATTCCATATATCTTAATTTATGTGGTCAAATTACTATTAATGGGGCACAATCACAAAAAATGCTATAACGAATTATGGGTGGTTGAACTGGAATTGATCTGGTGCGTCATGATTCATCGTACATTTGGAAAGGAAGAACAGCTGCTAAGGAACTCACTGCTGATCTGCGTAATGTGATGGTACCTAATACTGGCAATGTTTATGCACCACAGAAATCAATGTCACCAGACAGCACATCAGCAAAATGTATTTTAGTCACTGGGAGCCTCCAGGAGTGTGTGAGAGGAAGCGGAGTGTAAACTTGGAAGCGTCAATTTCAGGAGAGAATCAGACCCCAGGAGGGCATTCCACCTGGCCTTCGGAGTAACTGGGATCTCTGATGACTGGTACAGGAGCACCATGGGAGTGGTTGTGAAAAGTTTGGGAGCACCTGGGACTGTCGCCCAACCAATGTGGGAATCCCGAACTAACTCTGAGAGATGCCTGGGTTCTTATGGATATTCATTCGAAGGACTGCAGGTGTTATCTGAGATTCTCCGGATGTACACGAGCAATAAGAATACCCCTTCCACATATAATGCATAGATTATTGTTCATTTTCAACTTCTAAATCATACTATAGTACCCAGTATCTCATTCAACATTCTATTGTTTGCATCCTTACATTAAGGAGAACAAAAGAAAATGGCGAGTGATTCAAAGATGAAAGTAGCTAAAACCGAAACAATAACCCGATTAAGTGATCGGAATGCTATCAATCGAACATAGTCTCAATGTCAGCAACTAAATCTCCCATCTCAGCAGGCCCGACAAACGCAGGAACACATAATTCATCAATCGCGGAAAGAACTTGGTGGCACTCCTTGTATTTCCGAATGATTCGGGCCTGGAGAGTGGGTGAAATTTAATTCCAATGTCATTTGGCTCGATTTGTGATATCTAAAAGGTTAGAATTGAGGTTAGCTAGCGGTGAATCAGAATGGAGTTTGAAAGGCAAATATGATGAATTCGGGGGAAACCGAGGTGCCCCACCTGGAAAGGAGGAGTGCCTGATGTGGATTTCGAGGTGGGCATGGGGAGTGCTGATGGTGATGGAGGAGCACAGAATGAAATTGAGGGGTGAAAATCCAGGCCAAGGAGTGCTGACGGGGATTGAACAGCACATATCCAGCGGAGTAGCCCATCCATGCTGAGCAGCGCCGAAAGGGGAGAGAGGTGACGAGTCTGGAAGGAAATAGAGGCGCTCCTATTCGAGGTCGAGGAGGGGATTGAGGAGCACCCATCCTAGAGGAGGAGTGCCAACAGAAAACACAGTAAGGAGTGCTGAATGATATATCGAAGTGCCATTCCAGACTGAGCAGCGCCAACGAGGATTGAGGCGCGCGTATTCTAGCGGAGGAGTGACATTGGGGGGGGGGGTATGAAGCAGCCCCACCATGTGTAATTGTGATGAGTGCAATGGCATCTGCAGTAATACAATCTATCACCATGGAAGTGCAAAATTTACCACGATATTCATCTTGAGAAAACATAAATGTAACCATCTTCAAGTGGCATACTCAGACAGCACAAAATGAATAGCTGCGGCCACAAGCACTAGTGTCTGCAATGGGAGAGGTTGAAAGAATTGCAATGTGGTTGGTTGTCGCCCCAAGCTATTGGTGATGAAGAAAAACTGATGGTAGATTAAGTCAGGGACTTCCATCTGCGTGAACCATGATTTCTTATCATCGATGACCTTCGAGAGATAAGCATCGTCAAACAGGAGCTCCTTAAGCTGTATTCAAAGCACAGACTCAGATCCTAAATCCAACTGGTAACTGCAGACAATAGTTCAATGAGCTCCATCTGCCAAACCCCCGCGAATGGTACTAATCTCTAGTTTTAACTGTGTATGTTTTGAGGTTTAGTATCATCACAAGTCCAATCGAGGAGCAGAAGACAGAGTAAACACTTACAGTGTCTTGGGTCTGGGGATTGATTTTAAGAGATGGACCACCAGGCAATTGACATACAGATGGTGCACCTACAGTAGCACCTGCTAATGCCAGCTGACGATCCTGAGCTTCCATGGCTAGTTGCCAAGCTTCGTCAACCATTGAGTACTTCCCATCAGAAGTAATTGGCCAGGGAGTCTTTGAGAATACGATTGCCTCCATGAACCGTGTCGCTACCTCAAAAGTAGCCTTTGGTGTTGGGGAACGTTGTGATCACCACCACCAGCCTTTGGTTGAGGAACATTGTGGTCGCCACCAGCCTTGCGAAGCGGGAGCGCCTGTACAATGTAAGACTCGGGGGATATGTTGATCTTTGACTTTTGGCGTCTGAGCAATGGTGGTGCTAGGGCCCCGGCTGGATGTCGCAGATTTGGAAGTGAAGTGCATGCAAAGACAGTATCTGCACGGCTCCATTTCTTTGGCAGTGGAACCCATGTAGTTCATATTGTCTTATCACGGCATGCCTGGTCTGGATGTAGGACGTCCTCCTGGTTGTTCAAATTGTCTTCTTCGATATTGGTTGTTGAGGTGGATTTTCCAGGGTGTTCACTTTCGTTGCCGCTGATTTCCCGATCGGTATTGTCATCATCCTGCTTCATCCGAATAATAGCGCGGAGATTTGCTCTATCCAACACTGTACTCGAAGGCTGGGTTGGCGGTTGAAACATTTTATCGGCAATGAAGATTGGCTGTCTTCTGCAATGCACGTGCATGGGCTCTCTCAATGTGGGCTTCTCGACTCTTCTGTGAATAGTGATTCCTCAGCTGGCTGGCCATAGGTTCCATGTTGGATGAAGTGAAGTTGCGGAATGTAGACAGAAGTATATAAGGGTAAATATAGTACGAAGCTTAACAGAATACGGGGAAAATGGGGCAACAAAGTATCATGCGGTCGAGGAGGACGCAAGTCGAGGTGTGCCTGGAATCAGCGACACTCGGCTGAGGAGGATGCAATTCGAGGCGTGCCTGGACAGAGTCCAGAAGACATGTCGGCGGTTCATATTTATATAATCTTGATGCTTGTTCTTTGTTGTGATTTAGGAAGCGTCAGGTGTACTTGATTAGATGGATTGTTCATGCCTCCAATTCCCAAATGTTAGCACTCGTATCCAAGGATGCTATTGATGCATGAATTGGAGGTTGGTTTAAGCCAACATACCTATAATTGAACCAGACGCACCTGAAGAACTTGAGACATTGACATGGGTGTATCACTAGCTAACTCTCAGGGCCGGGCATATGGAATACTGAGAAATGGGTTGATCATGATCGCCCTTGCATATGACTCAGCCGAAGGTTGTTCATTCTGCCTCTAGTTGGTGCATCTGAGTGGTGACCACGTGGCGCAGAATTGTCGGTGTGTTGAAGAATCTTGCAGAATTTGGATGGAGGAGAGAGTTGGCACCTTGGTGAGTGGCAACAGTTGAAGTTACTCGGGTTCAAACTGAGTTTGTTGTTGATAGTGGATGAATATGAATCTCCGAATGTGGTATACCAGTCGGAAGGACACCCTATTTTCACGATACTTTTGTTGTTTTAGGATTCTGCAGCGAAGTTAGCCGTCGACTAGGCAATGTCGTGTGCAGAACTTCACTTTCACTGGTCAGAGTCTGCTGAATCGGAATATGTATGCAGTCAGTGTAAGAGAAGAGGGAGAATTTGGGTGTAACAGGAGAGATTCAGCATAGAGAAAGAACAGTAAAGGTACAACGAATATTCAGGGGATATCTGATCGATTCCAGTTCTCGTCAATGCCAAGATTGCTAGCGACTGGGTCATACATAGTCACTTACATTTAAGATGTTGCACATACTATCTTTTCAACACCGCATCATTTAATCACAAACTCATTATGAGTCTCAATGCTACAATGTTGACTTAACATACATATTGGGGTTCAAAGCAGTGCATAAGAACAATATGAATGGGTCATGAGGCTTCATCTGACAGCGAAAAGATGAATAGCAGCATGTAGTTCCGGCCAATTGAGATTCAGCGAGCATTGAGTCGGCATGCAGGATACAATCTTATGTAATGGCTGGGATCGCAGGCTCGCCTTACTTTGACAATTACTTGTACTCTGAGAAACCGCCTTTTCTTAACTCGAGCTTTCTTCATGATTTGTTCTTCATGCACTCTTGGGATTGGATGTTGGCAGACATCAGATATCGTATGTTTATGATTTGTCACAAACTTCAGGCGTTCAACATATGTGATGGGCGGGAGCTTGCCGGTCACCAATTGAGCCGCTGAGCACGGACTGGCATTCAGATTCTATCTCTTCGAGCTGTCTTGATGGAAATCAGTTCACATAATCTGTTTTAGGATACGGTTTTTTGGCGGCCCAAACATACAAGTTGGTCAAATTGTAGTTAAGTCTGAATTAGAAGGGTTGTGAATTTGAGCCTAGTCGAGGAAGTGTGGTACACAAGTGAGCGGGAGTCGCCGGTCATCTTCAGAATTGCTGAGCAGAAGCTGTCTTTTGAGGTTCACTCTCTCACGCTGCAGCTCGATTATGGAGCCCAAACAACAGAAGCTATTTTAGAATCTTGGAAATGTATAGGTCCGAACATACATCTTAGTCGTAATCCAGTTGAGTGTGGTTACTTATTGCCCAGGGCTGTGTATCAACGGTAAGCGTGTGGAGGACACCTACCTCCAAAGGACAGGTTGACACACAGCATAACATTTATGGCATTTAAGCAGCGGCCTTCATATACTGATGAGGCATCGATTCAGATATTAGCTTAGGCCGAGCGCGATAAGCCGCACCTGCACCTTGAAGTTTCCTGTCTGAAAGATAACACTCTGTGTGTGCTGGCAGCCACAGATTCAGAGCATTCAGGAAGGAAGAAAATATGCTTGGAATGGAGCAAAATGAATCGTGCAGAGGCGTGCCGTGGAGTGGGATCATTGGTTACTAATGAGTGGTGGCTTGTCAAAAATGGCCGTTGAATGGAATATGCATGTGGTGTCAAATCTGAGACCATAAAACTCGACTGGATAGAGCCATTGAGGTGTGCCTGAACTTCATTCCTGAGCGAGGAAATGCTCGGCGGTATTCTTCGGGTAAGCCTGGAATCCGCGAGCCATGTCTTAGGATATGATACATCAACTTGATATTGCCTTGACCATCTTTCCATCCCTGGATGTCTGGAGATATTCTGTGCTGGATCTGTCTCCGGAGAGTCGAGAGGTTGACAGCGATTCTCGTATGCAATTGTCTGAAAATCATCTGACATTGTGGATTTAGTGAATATTCCGAATTCTTTCATGACTGTTGTATCCGGTGCGCCCGAAATAGAGTAGCATCAAATAATTGGAATCTAACTTGGAGGTTCAGGAGCACCTGAAAACCCGGATCTCGATCACAGATTTTGGTATCATAATTCAAGACGGACAGTATAGGATGTTGATGCGCAGTGACTGCAGCTTGGACAGTTTCTCACAAGAGAGTATATGACACCGCGGAATGTGACTTACTCCAACATCAAATTGGCGCACCTGCTTTTCATCACATATTGGTTCATCCAAATCAGGCTATGATTCAGTTTACCAGATATCTGTTTTCCGTTGACTTCATCTTATATTCATCACTATAATCAACTATCATGAAATGGAATCAAACTCTAACCAATACTCCTGGACTCCTCAATTGCGCCTTATTCTCCATACCATTTGCCAATTTTGCATCAGTTGGTGAGATTGTGTTGGTTGAATGGTTAAAGCGGCGTACCTTGATTTCACTGCCCTGATCATGATCATTCATCCTCACCATCTGGGGGCACGAGGTCTTCTTGCTCCGTAAGCCGCTTCATATGGTAATGAGGACACTCCAGAATCCGGTATATCATCAACGTCGGGATGCTCGGTCGGCTCATCAGACCATGCAGGACTCTCATTTGAGCCACTCCAGAGAGCTGGTGGAGATCACTCGCTCTGTTATCATAACCATTGGGTCCAGTGTTCTATAGCCATGTGTGTAGAACTCGGTTTTGGCCCAGTCTGACAACCTGTGCAAATGCCTGCCGCTCCTCGTTCAATACGCAGAACTTCTGAGTTATTACTGCATGGTTCGCTGCTGTGAGATTGAGGCCTGTCCTAGCCACTTTGGGTGTAGTTACAAACACCGAGGGAAGAGGTGAATCGTGGAATTTGAGCTGCATTTCTGTGCGCTCATCGTCGCCCATTTCCGCACACATGTAGAAAATATCCAGATGATGCGCAAAACACTTTGTGAGCCACCACTTCAAATGACAAACCAGGCCTGGCAGAGGACAAAATAGTACCGCCTTGTGCGGAAGAGGAGCACCAGGCAAGGCACATTTATTACTTTCAGGTTCGTGCAGGAGTGCCTCATTTGATGCTTCGTCTTCATCAGGTTTGGGTACTCCCCAGGTGCATTGACAAGCTGTGGTAGAAGTGTGTCTCTCGGCCATCGGAAAATTGGAGAATCCACCCAAGTATCTAGTGGTCATTGATCATACCATTGTCCAGAATGCTGATTCCGATCCTCAGTGTCTGCTAATCCCAATGAGATGCATGCCAGCCGCCATCTATGTACCCTCCATGCTCCTGAACCACCCCGTGAAGTATATCTCACCACAAGAGTCTTTAGTTTAGCTTGCATGTCCTCAGTCCATTCAAGATCAACAAGGTGTGCATTCTCCTTCGGTATCCAAACCAGGGGTTTCCCATTTGCAAGTTTCGATTCTGACCACCTCCTCATCGTCCTGGGCTTTGCTATTTGGAACATCCAGTGTGCCGCATCCTGTTGAACGTCCGGGTCTTCAGTCCGGATGGCATGCATCAAACTATTCACTGCGGAATTCACTGCATCGCCGCCATGCATTTCCATCACAGTATAATCCTCGGGATCTTCAGGCGCACCTGAAAACAGCAACATCGCCTGATAACACCAGTCATAGAGTGAAAGGAATCCCAGCGCTGCAGTGACTGGAAGTTTGAATCCAATTCTCGCAATGGTCACAATTCGCCAGCGCACACTATTCTTCGTCTTGTACCGATGTGACTCATCAACAATCCCAAAACTCCATGTACAGTGTGAGAGTTGGCCATCGATTGATGGCTTCGCTGTAGATGATAACGGATCATACGACACAAGGTGGATATTCCATCAGTTTCCCGGCTCATCGATAGTGGTATTCAGATCGTCGTTGGTGAGATTTGCAATTTCGGCGTGCAACAAGTTAACGAGTTTAAACTCGGTTCGATGTGTCATCTCGTCGATGACAGTTCTGAAGGTATCTGCCACTGCAGGTATTGTGACCCCCAAGATTGGTTCATGGACCGATATCAGTGCTGGATGCCCCTGAGGTGGTGTTGTCTGTATCTCCAACAGGCGGTGGGGTATCGAATTCAATCTCTGGAGCGGATACCACTCCTGTTCTTCACCGACAATACCGGGAAAGTCATTGTGCACCAAAACCACCCACTCTTCAAGGGTATTCCCCCATAAAATTGACAGTGGCAACCCCATTACAATTGTCTCAGTCACCAATTTGCAAAGCATTGCCGCTGCAACCGAAGTGACAGTCTTTCCAAGACCCATTTCATCTGCCACCAGTGCTCCTGGCGTATCAGCATCCCAAACCCATCTCCACACGATGAACCAGATGGCCCAAACCTTGTGCGCCAGAAACTTTGTTCCCGGCAGGCCTGGAATTGAAAATTTGTGGCCTGGAACACGGTCATCTGTTGATTGGCGAATAGGATGGGCATTGAGCAGCCTGACAGCCTCATCAAGACACTCATGTTCAAATTCATTGTTGATTGTGTTGAGAACAGTGCTCAAGACTGAACTGGAATCATCTGAATCGAGGGCCTCCTTGCCATCCACTTGCTCCTGAACTGCTCTTGATCCTCGGTCAGTCTTCTTTACGTCCTCAATGATCTCTTTCAGTTGCTCTGAGGTAAGTTGGGCAGATGGGCTCATACTCTGGCACTCCTGAAATTCATAGCGATGTTAGGTATTTCACAGACAAGCTTTTGGACCCAATAATATGTGGAATATAATCAATTCTATTCACTCAATCAGAACTTACATTAATACTACCAATCTCTTTCCCACCTGCCGCTGCATCCACCACGCTTTCATTTTCATTGCATACCTCGGAAGTCTAAGTATACTGATTAGCTGAGGGCATGACTTACCATAACAAGGCTAGCGGGGATTACCTTGGCTGGTCAAATTACGTGCTTGGCAATATCCTTGCCTGTCGCTGCCTTCATTCCTACCAATAATAGTTTCACATCGTGTCTCAGTTTCAACTTGAAGGCATTAGAACGGGACCTGGTGTATGAAATCTGACCATATAGAGGGTCGTTCATCATTTGCCCCAGTGCATATAATCCCATATACTCTTCATGCAATTCTTCCTGAGTCAAGTTGCATTTGTATAACACAGTCAGACAGTATGGTTCTTTCACGCCACAATGTTTTTTGATGAAATCAATCAGCTCCTCCCAGTGCCTGACATCTGTGTACGAAGCCTGGAGTTGCGTGCTGGATGTCTGGTCATTGTTGCCGTTCGGCACTCAACGAATCACAACCATGGAAGTTGTATTTGGCAACTCAGGGAGGTTACCTCTCATTATTTTGCCAGCGCGCTGTCCCAAATCCGTCCCCAGTCGCATGTTGCCTTGCCTTCCCTTCTTCCTCACCACCCGAACTGCTCATGCACATTGCTTCAAAAACACCTCTTCCCACTGTCCCCGAATCCATTCGGCATTCTCGGAAGTTTCCAAGGGCAGCCAGTTGTCCAAAATCTCCAAAAATCTGCAACCGCCGTCTCCCAGAGCAGGGGTCCATCTCGCTGCTGGTTCAAACCATTCTGTCCCAGGATAATCGGCCGATGCTTCTTCTCCAGAACCCCAGCTAGCCATACTTTCTTCCACTTGTTGAATGCACTCTAGTTGGGCAGCCCCATCCTTTTGGCAAATTTCTTCAAGGAGAACTCCATCGGCTTCAAGCTGATTGGGGCTTTGCCTTCGGCCCTGCCCAAGTCCAACTAATCATCACTCTCATCATCTGCATCGAACTCGTCATAAGAACTCTCTGGTAATGGGGGCAAATCCGGAATCCCTGCATCATCTGTCCTGCCCAGTTCCGCAGCTGGCTGAAATCATTTCGTTGGGAGGCTAATGGGGCGTCTTCCAGGTGCGCTGGGAAGTTGTCCATATGGAGTAAAGGAGGAAGTTGTCGGCGGAATAGATGGAATGATTCCAGGCGGTGCTGGAGGCTCTCGAGGTGCCCCTGGAGATGACGGCCCCTGTCCGGTGAATTGCTGAGGGGGGAACATTTGAGGTCCACCATAACCTTCTTGGAAGAAATCCTATCCTGGCCAAGGTGGCCCATAGCTCAGATATCGTTGAGTTGCACCAGAGCTTCGTTGCGAGCTTGGTGTCATGTTAAATGGGGCAAGGTGGTAGAACTAGGGAGCGCCTGGAAATGGAGGCTGCAAAGGTGGTTAACAATACCCTGGTGGTGGAGGAAATTGATTTGTGGGTTGCCCGAATTGATTGACTTTGCTCGCTGTATTTCTGGCATCATTATCTGATGCCCCCACATTGTCATTTGGGCGTTGCTGTGAGCCAAACAGCCCACCCATTGGAGCCATATCAGTTGTCTTCGGTGGAGATCCGTTCATCAACATCGTATGTGAACACAACATGGTCGTAAACAAATTTTCAATCCACTTGGTGCTTTCGAATGCAGCGGAGTACTGTTGAGAATGATGAAGGTAGTAGTGACCATCGGCGAAATGAGGGCCTCTTATATCCATCTTATTTGACACGAACTGTGATGTTTCACTGCACCTTCGATCCCATGAAACCCAGCTGAGAAAACGAAATCATAACACACACATCCTGCCTTTCTTTGTTATATGCTCGAATTTGTATACTAGGAACTTGGATAGAAGCTCACCCTTGTTCGGTTCATGGCTGTCAAGGTCATAGAAGGGATTCGACATGATATTTCCAGGAAACCAACAAGAACTATATCCGGTTGGGAGGTTAGCATGACTAGGCATATTACACTCCAAATGTGTATATACGACTTACTACTTCATTCAATATGAGGCCTGTTTGTCGAGCAGCAACAGTGATTACTTTCTTTTAAGCTCCTTGTGAAAACTTCATTGTCTTCTTAGGATCCACCTACCGGTCAAGGATGATTACTAAAGAAAACATCCTACCAGCCTCTCAGTTCTCGATGATCATTGAGCGGGCATACAGCCAGCGAGGAAACTTACCTATGGATTGTATTAAGCTGATGATATCCGCTGCTTTGAGGCTCGAGCGTAGACATAACCTGCACATTGCCAAAATCACGCAGTATACGATAAGGCCGATCCTAGTAGCACCTGGTGATCAGTGTTAAAAGTTGATTGCGGTGATGACAAAAGAACCTTTCTCTGCTAACGATTTTCAGTAGATAATATGCAACATCATTGTGTGGGATTTGATAAATATTATCCTAGCTTGTGAAGAACACTGATTGTGAGGTGACTTTGTTTTACCCCTCCTCTACATTTGGTGGGGTGTGATGCGGCTTTGAAAGTGATACGCTGACCTGAGTTAGCTCGCTTTCAAACAAATCTCCCTGAGGCTCAAATCCAGAAACAAACCATACCCCCTAAAGCAGCATCGAGATTCGTCAGAACACTGAGCATTTCTCATATATTGTCAACACTCGCCGGAAACATGTTAAATGCTTCACCTGCAAAAAGGAATTATACAACAAAACCGACTGCTAGCTCACTATCAACAATAACACCCAATATCGATAAATGAAGGGCTATTACCGAACGGGATTCTACCACCTGCCGGCTGGGATCACCCTGAGCCATCATGGTTTGACTACAGTAGGTGCACCTGAATGGCCTTTAACAAACTGTCAATTAACGATCAACTCATAGACAACATACCGGGTGCACCAGCACCTGAAGATACTAATAACCAAGAACCTATAGACCCTCCACAGCCTGATCTCACATACACCCCTAATCCAACCCAGACAAAGGCTCATAGGCAGGTAGTTGGAGTGGATAATGCGGGGGGGAAAGCATATGGCAAAGCAACTGGATTGTACAACAAGCATCGCAAGTACTCAGAACAATGGAATCCATGGCATCCAGTTTGGTCCACACACCACTTTCAGCCGCCTCAGTTGTTTAGCCAGCAAACGAAAACCTGGATAGATCAACATCCCAGGCGTGGACTGGACAACTACACGATCGAATCATTCAAATCCGCAGATGACCTACGGAAGCTGCTC
>Ga0307515_10008270_pt1 | contig 20323 bp, 16 predicted proteins | sample 17_EM_MG_FD_194513 | JGI IMG/M metagenome (GOLD analysis project Ga0307515, IMG submission 194513) | Populus trichocarpa ectomycorrhiza microbial communities from riparian zone in the Pacific Northwest, United States - 17_EM | ecosystem: Host-associated > Plants > Roots > Unclassified | place...
TGAGAAAATGCCAGCCGCTCTGTATGGGAGGGGAACGGGTGATAGAGATACTTACCTCTCGTACCGCACGCTTCGGGTTTCCGTCTGCGTCTCCTTGTAAATTCATGGCTTCGAGGACTGCATAACGGTCCATAACCAAATTCGCCGAAGTACGCGCACCAGCACGCACTTTCTGGAGTGAGGTAATCTCCTGTTGAGCGTCGCAGCCTGCCAATAATTCAGGGTCCCGCAGAACAACGACGCCGAATCTTGGTTTCAGGGGACTTTTCCCTTTCCATTCGTATGTGCGCTGTTTGGTGTTATTATCCACATCTGCTGAAGCGAGTCCTGGGGCGTATAATTGCCGGTGGGGGCAGAAGTTGAGGTTGAGCTACTGACGGGCGACTTGCCTTCCAACTAGCGGAGTGCAAATCCACCAATAGTTGAGGGCGCTGTAAACGGAAGGGGGTGTCTCCGACGGGGAATTGAGGGGTGAGGATAGGCGATAATGGTCATCATGGTTGAGGTATGGCTGACACCATAGGGCACGATTATTGATAAATTGCTGTCGTGGCCTGAAACCAGCCTCAAGTTCAGAGGGGAGAGTGTCTTGGTGTGACAAATCCTCTATCTTGACAGCTCCCCCAGTGCGCAAAGGACTGTGAGGTAAAGGACCCATCATCCCGTCCCATTTTCCTCAGTCGAGTGAAGGTGCACCGTGTGCCGAACAAGAAAGAATATTCGTTGACGACTGGCAGATCCTCTCGTGTACTCAAGGTGAATATTATCAAGTTCCGCCCCGGACTATACGGAGTGCACTTGAACCGAGGCGCTCTTGCGGAATCGCACCGAATAGCGTGGAAACGCGTCGGTCGCACACAATCGCGTAGATTTTCCTGATGGCCGCCGCTGTCAGTGTCACTGCGATGTCGGATCGATCACAAATGGTGCCCATAGCACAAGAAACTGTCAACACCGATGTTACTAAATGCCACAGGATCTCCGGAGCCATGCTTTGTTTATGACCACCTTGGATCGTGTAGAGGCCATTTATCTAACCCCCCAAGATCCTTGAGAGACGAGAGCTCTACAGCCATCGACGTCTGCCACCCGCAGGTCCCCCGGTTGCTCGCAAGCTCGCTTCACGGCTCCTACCCAATTCGCACCATTCCCAATTCCTTGACCCCCGAATAAAAATATGGGCCCGTGTCTTGTTGATCTACCGTCCATATGCGTCGGTCGCCACCACCCTCCGTTCAGCTCGAACAGTCCCTACTTATTTCTTTGGATCCTGATGCGACGCCCGATTCTCCTAATCGTGACCTGAATGGAAACTGGCAAGCAGTTAGCACATCCCATTCCCCTGGTCAACCGTGATTTCGCTTACGTTTATTACCCCCTTCGCGTCGACAATCCGACTACCATCATCACCATCCCTACAGGTGACTTCCACCGCGGGCTCGCAAACGGTCATTATGCGGCCGAGAAAAACCATAAATCTCGGACGGAATCAATTCAGCATCCGACAACCCAGTTCTCCCTCGCTTCGGCCTTTCAGCCTCCCAACTTCACTCCTTACCCACTCTCCTTTGGACAACACAAGCTCTCAGCATGCTCTCCCAGCAATTATTCACCCTCGCCACCCTCCTCCTCCCCGTCCTTGCCGTGCCCTCCCCCCTCCTCACTGTTTCTAAGATTGCGAATGCTATCCCCGGCAGGTACATCGTCACCCTCAAGGAGGGTGTCTCTCGTGCTACCCACGTTATCTCTATCAAAGGCAAGATCACGCACGAGTTCAACATCATCAACGGTTATGCCGGAGTGTTCTCCGCCGATCAATTGAACGAGTTGCGCGTCAACCCGGATATCGTTTCAATCGAAGAGGATGGTATCTCCCACACCTTCACCACCAGGACTCAGTGTGTCCACCTCCCCCTTGGCCTGAGGAAGCTGATGGAACTCTGACCGACCTTCGACAGAAATGATGCTCCCTGGGGTCTCGCTAGGATCTCCTCCAAGGAGAAGTTGAGCGGAACCAGTGACACCGCCTTGGACTTTGAGTACAAGTACGACAGCACTGCTGGAAGCGGCACAACAGTCTATGTCATCGGTATGTTCCTGTCCCTCGCGACCCGACACACCTCTCCTTACTGTGACAAACAGATACTGGTATCCTCATCGATCATCCCGCCTTCGATGGACGCGCCTCATGGGGAGCGACCTTCGGTGGATACGGGGACCAGGACGGAAACGGCCACGGCACTCATTGTGCTGGAACTGCTGTTTCTGGACCATTCGGTGTTGCCAAATCCGCCAAAGTCGTTGCTGTCAAGGTTCTTGCTGACAATGGTGATGGTCAGAACGCTGACCTGTGAGCCTTCTTCCCTCCTTTCTTACGTCGTCGATGGTGATTCAAATTCACACCACCAACCCGCAGTATCTCTGGCATTGAGTGGGTCGCCGAGGAAGCAAAGAAGTCCGGGAAACCCGCTGTTGCTTCTATGAGCTTGGGTAGTAGTGTTTCTGACAGCATCGACAGGGCCACTAAAGCGGTACGCGCCGAGTGGATTGTACGCGACTACAGCACCACTGATAAATGATACCATCTTTAGCTTTTCAAGACCGGTGTTACCGTCGTCGTGGCTGCCGGAAATGAGGCCCAGGATGCGAGCAACACCTCTCCCGCCCGTGTCAAGGAAGCCATCACTGTTGGTGCTTCTACTTTCAATGATGCAATGGCCGATTTCTCCAATTTCGGCGCCCTCGTCGATGTCTTCGCTCCTGGCGTGTACATCACTTCCACTTGGCATGATGGACAGACCAACACCATCTCTGGAACTTCCATGGCTACTCCTCACGTTGCTGGTTACGCCGCCTACCTCCTCGGCCTTGATAGTTCTTTGAGCCCGGCTAATATCGCCTCAATTATCGATAGCAGAGCTCTTTCCGGTGCTCTCAGCCAGATCCGTGAGACCTTTAACTCATTAAACTCTTGAACGTGGACGCTAAATACGGTCTCACTTGTAGCCCCCGACACCGTTAACAAGCTGCTCAACAACGGCTTGTAAACCATCTTCGGTTTTCTGCTACCAACCGAATCGTTCGGGAGAACACAGAAAACCAGCGCACATCCAATGTTTGCAACAATTCCATTCCCTGTTTCCTCACCACACCGACACTCTTTAAACGTAAAATCACCGACTGTGTTTGTATTTTTCTTTGGATTGGGGCACCTTTCCTAACACGAAGACTGACGTTCGTGGAATTGAGAACTACCTGCTAAGCCTGTGCTCTTATCACAAGGCTTCAGGCCCCCGTGATGTAAATCGACAGGGTTGGCGGAAAGTTATAGATCCCCTTGGTTCTCCCTCTTTCTAATTCCCCCTCCCCTCGATGACTACCCGTGCAATGAATATCTCCCGCGGATGGGGATTCCGACTGAGGTGAAAACATGCGGAATAAAAAGTGAACAACGCGCAGCACGCTGGCGGAGGGGAACGGGGGGAGGTTAAGGTGTCAATGTTGGTCAACCTTTGATAGTAACCCGCTCGAGACGAGGCGGGAGTATCCGCCACTACTGCTCGAGTTTACGACCTCGTCACTGGTCTACCACGTTGTTTCAATGCGATTTGTCTTTTACCAATGGGCCGGGTGTTGTACTGAGGTCAGGCTCACCGTGACTGAGGTGAAAGTGATGGGGTATCTTGACCGGGATGCAGCTGCAGCTGCCTAAGAATTTTCCTCCATCCACTGGTCGCCCCTTCACACGTTTTGTGTACAAATCCGCCGAACCTCAATTTTCTATTGAAAGTAGACATTACTCCACTTTGCTGGGAAAGAGTTGGTGAAAGGACCCTAAAGTGCGGTATACGTGCCCATCAGGCCGCGATAGACATGAGTACACCAGATCGTGACAGTGTTTCCTGGGCTTGTTCTTGTTCTTGCATCTAACTCCTCGATCTATCGACCGCGCTCTAATTCTGGCAGAGTCGTTGATTTTAATAGGTCTACTGTGGCACCCGCTTGGTCTCCCAGGTACTTTCCTGGTAACAGAACCTCACGATATGTCCGGTATGACCTTGAACGCGGGAGTCGTATGTTTGGCCGATGACCCGGCGTGGTTTCTGGCTGGGCCCTGGACTTGAAGGTGTTTTGGCATAACTCTGGCTTGATTTCAGGTTGGGTTAAACCTCATTGAGCCGAAGGCAATCGAGTTAAACACTCCCCGACGAAGATCCAGTCGATTGTGGGTCCTCGGTCAAAACAACTTCAAAACACCAGCGGGCGCTGACACGCTCGCGCTGTGCATGCATTCCAACGTTGGACGACAGCCTCACTCGTAGCGCTTTAAAACCGGCCACACTTTTTCCTTCGCTCTCTCATCTCACAAACGACACCAACAATATGTCCGGCGTTCTTCGAAAACGGCCCCCGTCGAGCGGTGGGACGCCAACAGAGCCAAGTTCTTGTACGATAATCGACTATCTCATTCCACCTTTTTGAACCCGCTAACAACCCGCAGCTAAGAAACAACGGTTCATCGATGCCGTAAAGATGTTACTGGACATTGCCAAGGAATCGTCAGATGCGTTTCCACCCCTCAAATCGTGCTTAGGAGGCATCAATGCGCTGATCAAGCACTACGATGTACGTCGGTATCGGATCACCCTCGATTTCGCTGACGACTACCACCACCTAGCAATACAATGACGTGAAAGAAAAGCTCAACGATCTCATCCCGTGGTTGAAAAGGCTACAGGTGACCTTGGCGAAGGTGAACCCCGATGGCGATCGCGAGGAGGTCGAGAGACGATCACAGTTGGAAAAGTCCGTGTCGTGTCTGGAATTTCTCATCCACCCCAAGCTGATCCTTCATGATAGATCATTGGAAGACATTGGAACACGGGCGCTATCGTTATCGGAAAAGGGGAAGGTTGCTCGGGTCCTCGATAAGACAAAGGATTCGGGAGAAGTCATCACGCTTGTAGAAAGCCTTAGGCAGGCTATTCTCATCTATCAGGTTAGTGCTAGAGATCGTTATAGTCAGAAATTGTTGACACGTGGGACAGATGTCTCAGCAACAGTCAATATACAACCAGGTCGTCCAATTGACCGTGAGTTTTCCCTCTCACCTTCGACTTCGAGACTAACCTGGTCGGCTGGTACAAGGCATCATTTGATGTGCTTTTGAAATTACATCAGGCAAGTGGGTACCTACGCGACTGAAGATGCCGAATAACACGTTCACAGAAATCCCCGGTCAATAACAAGATAGAGTCTGTCCGTGCGAGGTTGGATCGGTTCAGAGTAGAGGAAAATGTTGCGAAGGATGCCGGCGAACTCAGGCGATGGAAATGTCTATTTGAGTGCGCAACTTCTATCCGCTGCAAACGACTACCTATGTTAACCCAATCCCAGAGCTCTCGAGGACATCAAGGACAAGTTGCAAGACCTATCCGAACGTTCCACCACCGGCGAGCACGCGGAGAATGAAGGTTACTTAATCGCTGTGGGCGATCTTGCAGACGATCTCAGGGATGCTATCGTCGAATACCTAGTCAGTACTGGTGTTAAAATAAAGCACACCGGATAGTCCGCTCATGCAGTTTACAGTTCTCGCAGCAGAAGGCGATGTACGACCAAAACTGTACTCTGATTGTAAGTCTCAGAGGTTGCGTTTCGGGAAACACCGGGTGCTGACCGACCTTTATAGGACGCAGGTTGGACATAATTCTAATTTCGCTGGGCATAGACTCATGATTCAACAGCTGAATTGTCGGTGCTCAACGGCTGCCGTCGTGCTGAAGGGGCCGGGTTCCGACATGGCGATCGCCAGGGCTGCCTCAAAGGGACCCGAAAGGCTGTCTTGGATGACGTAGAGTTGTGGTCCAAAGATCCCAACACGTCCCCTGTCTACTGGCTGAACGGGCTCGCCGGGACCGGCAAGTCCACGATTGCCCAGACCATGGCTGAGCGTGTCTTCGCTGATGGCAGACTTGGAGCGACCTTCTTCTGTTCACGCGATTTCAAAGACCGCAGTGACCTCCGCTACATCTTCCCCACTCTCGCCTTCCAACTCGCTCATAGATACCCCGAATTTCGTTCAATCCTAGTCCGTCTCCTCCAATCGAATCCAGAAATTGTCAACGAGTCGCTCTACTACCAGATGGAGACGTTGATCGTCGGCCCCCTCAGCTCATCAGACATCTCAACAGTCATCATCATTGACGCATTGGATGAGTGTGCGGATGAAGACCCACAATCCGCCATCCTCTCCGTCATCGGTCGATTGGTGGAGGGGATTCCAAATGTCAAATTCCTCATCACTGGCCGCCCGGAACCTCGCATCCAATCCGGTTTCCGCCTTGGACTCCTCAGGCCATTGACTGACATCTTTTTTCTCCATGAGGTGGAGCCTTCTGTCATCAACATGGATATCCGGCTTTTCCTGGAGCATGGGTTATCTGAACTTGCAAAGAGACGACACATTGAGCAGGATGGCTGGCCAACAGATGAACACCTCAACCTGTTGTGCAAGAGAGCAGCTGGTCTATTTGTGTATGCAGTAGCAACTCTCAAGTTTTTGGACCACAAGTTTGCCCTGCCCAACAAGCAACTTGACATCATCACAAGGGCCCCAGGGAGCACTGCCCATGAAGGAAAGGCCAAGTTCCGCTCAAGCACCACCCTTGATTCACTCTACCTCACAAGTCTTCAAAGTACCTTTGATGAAATGGGTGTTGAAGATGATGAGAAAGTGCATTCTGTTATTGGTGCAGTTGTTCTGGCCATAAACCCTCTTCCACCCTCTGCAATTGCTACCCTTGTTGATATGGAAAAACAAGAAGTCATGAACCTGCTTCAAATGATCCAGTCCCTCCTCAAGCTTGCTGAGGACCCTGACTCTCCAGTGCTCCCATTCCACAAGTCATTCCCTGACTTCATCACTGATCCACTCCGCTGTCCCAACAAAAGGTTTCACATCTCCCCAAGAACTGGTCACCTCAAGCTTGCTCTGAACTGCTTCAAATTAATGAACAACAGTTTAGAACAGAACCTCCTATCACTCCCTAACTATGCACTGAATCTGGAGGTTGAGGATCTACAGGCAAGAATTGACAATCACATCAACAGTGCGCTGAAGTATGCTTGTACATCCTGGCACAACCACCTCACTGAAGTGAGGGGAGACATAACAGCTATTCTCCCTACTCTGCAAAGCTTTTTACAGGAGGGGTTTCTGGCATGGTTGGAAATACTGAGTGTTATTGGTGCTGCAAGGGATGCTGTTACTGCATTGGAAAAGCTAATGCTTTGGCTACAAGAGGTTTGTTTTAGTCCACACTACTGCATCTCATGATACTCATGTGTACTCCAAATTAGGTGGTTAATGATCATCAGCTTCTCAACACTGTCAGAGACTATTTTCAATTTGTGACCAACTTCTTTGAGGTCATCAATGTCTCTGCTACCCATATATACCACTCTGCACTTGAACTATCTCCCCTGTCATCAGTTATCCGAAGATTTTACTATTATCAACGGCCCCATCCCTCACCAAGAGTTGTAGTTGGAATCCCAGACTTATGGGACCCCAGCACAGCTGTTTCTACCAAGCACTCCTATCACCTATCCTCTACTTGGTCACCATGTGGTCAGTTTGTTGCTGTAGTGGGTGAAGGAGCTGTGGAGATCTGGGATGCAATCACCATAAAACTCCTCTCTACCTTCCAGTCAACCAAAGCAACCAGATTCAGACATGGGCTCACCTATTCACCAGATGGACACTCCCTGGCAGGTTGCTCTGATACTGCTATTGTGATCTGGGATACCCAGACAGGTGGAGAAGTTACCAGAATTGAGTATAAGATTTCTGGCAATGGGTTAGAGCTTGTGTGGTCATTGGATGGAAAGATGATTGGTACCATTTCACAGGTGTTAGGAACCCTTACTGTGAATATGTTCAACATTGCTGCAGGTACTACACTATCCTCTGGCATGCTCCAGTCAAGAGACCAACCATATATCTGGGCTCATGATAAATATTTTTGTGTTGCAACAACAACAGCATGGGATAATAAGGGCTGCAGGGTGAACATCTTTGAAGCCAACCCCACCCTTACCAAGATTGAATCATTCCCTTTGCAGTTCTATTGCAACCTTAAAGCCTTCTCTCCAGCTACTTACCGGATTTCTGTTTCCAATACTGGAGACTACAATCATGACCCTGAGCTTCTCATCCTGGACATTCAAACTGCAGTGGTCTTGTTAAAGGAAACAGGCTCCTACTGGCACCTCAGCTTCTCCCCTGATGGAAGTGTCTTTGCTGCTTTTGCTAGAGACTGCCTTCTTGTCTGGAGATATACTTCTGGGCATTATACCCAGTGGAGGGAATTCCAACAGACTCCAACACCACTCCAATTCTCACCAACCTCATCATCAATCCTGGGCTGTGCTGGTTCCCTCCTCCATATAATAAACATGGATTATTCCCCCACTACTCCTACCATTGAATCTGTCATTACTACCCACAACATACCACGGGATGCCTATTCTCCCCATGGTACCTACATTGCAACTACACACTATAGGAAAAGTACTATTATGATCACCAACCTCCATCCTCAAAACCCCTCACCTTCCCAATTCATTGATACTGGCTTTGAGATCTCAGAAATTGTCCTCACTGGCAATGTTCTCTTAGCTAAGGGTTCAAACACAGTTGTGGCATGGCTGCTCACAGAAGAGGGGGTGGTAGATGGCATTTTTGGCAATAGGAGGGCAGACCACAATGACAGCCTTTGGGACATATCACTAGATGATACAAACCCCCAAGGCACATCATCAAGAGACAAAATCCCCAGCTTTTGGTCAAGATTACTACGACAGGACCATGACAAAAATGATATTGATGAGCAACTTGCTCTCCGGGCTGGAGATGGACATCTTGCATTTGCAGTTGGGGATGGGATTGCAGCCATTGGATACCGTAATGGATTCCAAATTCACACCTACCACACAGGAACTGGGGAGATCATCAAACCAAATGAAGCAAATTTGCATCCCAAACAAGCCTGGGGTCCCAAACAAACCTGGTATCGCTTCCACAACCCACAGGGCCAGGATGAATGTGATTCCTATCACCGTGGTTTATACAAGCATCATGAACCCCCCAAATGTGATTGGCCAGTCTCACAAACCACTTTACAAGAGGGGTGGGTGAAAGATACAGAGGGAAAGCATCGGTTATGGCTGCATGCCCGTTGGAGGGCAGCTGGGAATAACATAGACTGGTTTGACGAGGTGGCAACTCTGCGGCTCAAAAACTCTTCTGAACTTGTTATTGTCAAGTTCTAACTGGAACCCCTTCATGAGGCTATTGGCCATTGGTCCAGGTACGGCGTTGAAATATATTGAACTTGTGTGATTGACCTCTCACATATGTCTTCCATCACAGACGCGCTCCCATCCAGTTAAAACCGCTGGTCATCCCAGACATGTACTGTATACAGATTGTATGGATAGTCATTGAGTAAGCGTGTATAGGGAAGTAATAACAAAATTGTGTTGTTTGTCCAACTCCTTGAGGTGCGAGCTGAAAGGAGGTCTATGTTGACAAGGGGCGGTCAGCAAAGCACAAACAAATAGACAGTGGAATGCGGCAAGTGTCCCTGGGAAGCTCCCGACGAACCCGTCAGGGTTTTCGGGATGCCACACCCAACGGGACTTCAATATGACCGGGCATCTCAGACTAGATTTGGGGTAACATGGATAGGTGATAGAATACCCCGGGCCTTGAGCCCGGTGATTCCAATGATCCAGTGAAGGACGTTCATCGCCAGACATTCGTTCGGGAGTGGATGAAACGGACCCGCTTAACCCATACCCCCATCCTTGTTGGGCCCCTCCGGGACGAGACCACAGTCGGAGGACTGTCAGAAGCGAGAAGAAAAAGAGGGATTGGTCTAACTTTTTGAATTTTCAAATCCACCCCAGTGCGACCGATTTACAGTTTCCCAGCTCAGCAAGCGCTTTTGTGGTTCCCCGTGTTCGCACAGCCCAATGCTTTAGTCCAGCCGTCAACCGATTCAGATAAGAAGTCACATAGTGTGCGTACCGACGACAAAGCAGAGAAAATCGAGTCATAAATCAATCATACACGTTGTTCCCCCCAGGTATCGTAGCGCGAAAAAGTGAGGGGAATGATAAACTGAAAGCGAAAGTCTGTGTATAGCGAAGATCCTTTTTCTCTTCGTCCCAATCATGCTAGTGAGTGTCTAAGCCTGCGACTTCGCCTTCGCGGCCATCTATACCAGACTGTGAGCGATTGCGGAACGAGTATTACATGAGTAACGTACCAAGTTCAAAGCAGATCCAGCCTTGAACCACTCAATTTGTCCCTCGTTGAAGGTGTGGGCTAAAGAGATCTTGTCCTGGGTACCGTCCTCGTGTTTGGCGATCAGGGTCAAGTTGACACCAGGGGCGAAGTTCTCGAGACCCTCAATGGTGACCTTGTCGGATGGCTGGATCTTGTCGTAGTCGGCGGGGTCGGCGAATGTTAATGCAAGCATCCCTTGTTTCTTCAAGTTGGTCTCGTGGATACGGGCGAACGAACGAGTGATAATTGCCAATCCACCGAGGAAGCGGGGCTCCAGAGCAGCGTGCTCGCGAGAGGAACCTTCACCGTAGTTGTGATCACCGATGACGACCCACTTGATACCCTGATCGCGGTAGTAGGCGCCAGTTTGGGGGACTCCTCCCCATTCACCGGTGATCTGGTTCTTGACCTTGTTTGCTTCGCCGTTCTCAATGTTGATGGCACCAATTAAGCAGTTCTGTGAGATGTTCTCGAGATGACCACGGTACTTAAGCCAAGGTCCACCAGCGGAAATGTGATCAGTAGCTGCGGGGCGAATCAACGTGCGGCTTCGGATCCGAAAGGAAAAAAACGACGTACTGCATTTGCCCTGAACTTTGATCAAAACTGGGAGGTCCTCAGGTGTTTTTCCATCCCATGGTTTGAAGGGCTTCAAGAGTTGCAACCTATCCGAAGTGGGGGAGACGGCGACCTGGACGCTAGCCCTGTCCTCTGGAGGAGCCTGGAAGGTATTCTCACCAGGGTCATAACCGCGAGGCGGGAGCTCGTGACCAGTGGGATCGGAGAACTTGAATGGTTTGCCGTCAGCACCGATGAGAGTGTCCGTGAGTGGGTTGAATCGAAGATCGCCGGCGAAGACAAGAGCAGTGACAATGTCGGGGGAGGCGACGAAGGCATGGGTAGCAGGGTTTGCGTCGTTACGACCTGTGAAATTACGGTTGTAGGAAGTGATGATCGAGTTGACATCGCCCTTCTTGATGTCTTGCCTGTCCCATTGACCAATGCAAGGACCGCAAGCGTTAGCGAGGACCAAACCGCCAACATTCTCGAAAGTCTCGATTTGTCCGTCGCGGGCGATAGTGGCACGGACCTGCTCGGAACCGGGGGTGATAGTGAACTTGGACTTGATACTCAAACCGTGGTCGGCGGCCTCATTGGCGATGAAAGCAGCACGAGACATGTCCTCGTAGGAAGAATTGGTGCAGGAACCGATCAATCCAACCTTGAGCTCAGGGGGCCAACCATTCTTCTCAACCTCAGTGGCGAACTTGGAGAGAGGGGTAGCCAAGTCGGGCGTGAAAGGACCGTTGATGTGGGGCTCAAGCTCGGATAGGTTAATGTGGATCGTCTGGTCGTACTCGGCACCCTCGTCTGCCTTCAAGTTACGTTGGAAGGCCTCGGCGTAGTCAGCGATTTCGGAGCGGTTGGTAGCCTTCAGGTAATCGGCCATGCGATGGTTGAAGGGGAATAACGAGGTAGTGGCACCAATCTCAGCACCCATATTACAAATGGTGGCCATTCCGGTGGCAGAGAGCGATTCGAGACCTGGACCCTTGTATTCGACGATGGCTCCAGTTCCGCCCTTGACGGTAAGAATACCCGCAACCTTGAGAATGACATCTGAGTAGGACGCATGAGCAACGAACCGATGGTTATCACACGATTAAAGGACGTACCCTTGGGGGTTGTCCATCCACCAATCTTTCCCGTAAGCTCGACACCGATGACCTTGGGGCACTTGAGCTCCCATGGAATACCAGCCATAACATCAACAGCATCAGCACCACCAACACCACAAGCAATCATGCCCAAGCCACCAGCATTGGGCGTGTGTGAGTCCGTTCCGATCATCAATCCACCGGGGAATGCGTAGTTCTCGAGGATGATTTGGTGAATGATACCAGAGCCAGGTTTCCAGAATCCCATATTGTACTTCAAGTCGGAACGGACGGAGGACTGTGTCAGGGACGGTCACGTGCCAACACATGATAACGGAGTTACCTTTGCAGTGGAAGTGCCCAAAAAGTCGTAAACCTCCCTGTTGATGTCGATGGCACGCTGAAGATCGGGTACACCGCCAATCTGAGCCTCAATCAAGTGATCGCAGTGAACGGTGGTTGGGACGGCAGTGCGATCCATTCCGGCTGACATGAATTGCAGGATAGCCATCTGGACGAAACAGATTACATCAGAAAGGGTGAGGGGCAACACTCCGAAATCTGGGGAGGCGACGGGGCTTACCTGTGCGGTGGCATCCTGGCAGGCAACCCGCTGGAACGTGAAGAAGAGTGACGTGAGTGGAGACGGCAATTGGATCCGGGGAGGGATGGGAACTCACGTCTGGGCGCAGCTTGAGGTAGCTGACACCACGAGTGATGTCTTGGTTTTGGGGGTCATCCAAATGACCATAGAGGATCTTTTCGGACAGGGTAAGAGGGCGCTTTAACCTTGGGGTTGAGAAAGGGGCGTGTGAGCAAAAGGAAGGCGAGAAAGAGGGTCGACGAGAGATTGCACACCTGTCCCGAACGATGACCAAGTTGTCCTCAATACGCTGGTAGTTGATATGCCAGCCGGGCTCTAAGAGGGACATTTGGACCTGTGTATCTCCAATACGTGCAGCGGTAGCCATCCCGGCAGCGGCGCGCTGGACGGACCGCCAGGCAATAGCGGTACGGTTCGCGATGTTGAACATGGTCGCGTCGTCTGGGGTGGGAAACGACGACGGCGATGTGTCTGAGTGTGAATCAGAGGTGGTGGTCGGATGTGAAGGAGGTGAGAACGGCACGGATCGTCTTTTGTATGCAAAAAAGTAGACCAGTCACCCTTTCGGTAATCAACCTCCGAAAGTTCCGGATCCATCCGACCGACCGTCCAATCACACTCCGGCCATTGACAAATCACGTGCCTTATCGCCGACTAGCAGAACACGTGAATGACATAACGCCCTCCGGCGCACTTCGATCTTTTTTCTGCCAAAAAAATAAAAATAAAATGGCAACGACCGTCGAAGATGCCTCGCCACAGGAGATCGTCCCCTCCGTCTCCGAGGATGCTATCATGGACGAGTCCGAAGAGGCAAAAGCAGCGAGGGCAGTCAAGCAAGGTACTTCGTCTTCGCTCCCTTCCACACGGGGACATCATCTGATTCATCTTGCAGTCGAATTCTACTTCGCAGATGCTAATCTGCCGTTCGACAAGTACGAGACATCACCCACACCCCCAACATTCCTCTAATTTCCCTCAGATTCATGTGGGGTCTCCACGATGCTAACGACGATCACTGGGTACCACTGGCCACAGTCACGTCCTTCAAGCGCATGAAGGAGTTCCAGGCGTTCGGCCAAGACTGGATCATTGACGCCATACGCAAACTTAGCACCTTTCTCGAGGTAGATGAATCCGGGGCCAACGTGCGTCGTACGACCGAAGTCCAACAGCCCAAGGGCCAGCACGAACGCTCTATCTATGCAGTAGGTGCACTCTTAATATGTTGCATGTGCCTACGCCCATTGCAGGAGTCAATCTGATCCATAATTTTTAGAAAGGCTTCGGTCCGGAGGAACCCGGATTCCAGCAAAGACTCGAAGCCTTCTTCTCCAAGTTCGGAAACGTAAACGCAGTCCGCATGCGCCGGATCGACAAGTCTAAAGAGTTCAAGGGCTCCGTTTTTGTCGAGTTCACTGACTTCGAAACCGTCGACGAGTTCCTCAACGCCGACCCCAGGCCGATGTGGGAAGGAAAAGAACTACTCATTATGACCAAGTGCGTATTTGGTACATCCTAGACCGTGCGACACTCAGCCTATCTTCCCAGGGAGGCATACTGCGATATGAAAATTCAAGAGAAAGGCCTGACCGGCAAGTCTGCTGCCGCCCGGAAAGATTCCATTGCACGGCGCGGTTTCAATGCGTTCCGCGAAATGGCCAAGGCGAAAGATCCATCCTCGTCTTCTACCAAGACGGAGAAACCGGATATCAAGCTTGAGTTTATGGGCTCTAAAATCCCGGTCCAGGTCGAGGATGGCAACGGAAGGGTCAACAAGGGAGATGTACCGTTCGTCGAGGGTGCGACGCTCAAGTTTGAGGGTGACGTCGGGGATGTCAGTTTCAATCAAATCAAGGTGAGTAACTCTCCACGGCGCCCCACAGAATCCTGACTATCTGGGTTTTGTCGACCAGGATCCTCTCCGGGATCGTTTTGAGCGCGTTCCATACATCCAACACAACCGAGGAGACTCGTGGGGCTTATTAGGCTTCGACAAGAAGCTAGCGGAGGAAGATATTCAATTTGTCAAGGACAACTGTAAAATCGAAGGCAAGACGATCAACTGGAGCATTCCACCTGGTAATTTTTCGCCCAAGTCCTACTTCCCCATTCCACCACCAAACTCAACTGACTCCCTAGAGGATGAAGAGCACGAGTTCCAAATCAATCGAGCAAACTTTGCAGCCTCTAGGGTTATCTCTAATTCAAATTCAAAATCCGCCCGCGGTGGTCGAGGAGGTCGTCGTGGTGGCCGTGGCGGTCGTGGAGGCGGTCGGGGTGGTGGCAGAGACTCGAAGCAGAAGGACCAATCCATTAATGAGAAGGCTCCTGATGAACAGGCCGGCGAGAAGAGGAAACGGGTCGTTGAACCTGATGGTGGTCCATACACCGGAGTGAGGGATTCTACGGTTCCGATGGTCAGATCGATATCAAAGAAGGCCAAAACGAACGAGGGTGAGTCCTGATTGCCACCGCTAGTTGCACGGGACACCGTTTCGTTACTGAGCGAGACGTTTTCACGGTTCTGTATTGTACGCCCGATACTTGTCTGCTCGAGATAGTGTACCAGTAAGCCCATAGTGTGATAGTAACCTGGGAGGACACGTTTTTACCTCCCCGAGATCAACGAGACAAAGAGGATCCTTGGTATCGTACTTCCACCTGGACCAACGGAGACATGGATTACCTCCTCGTATCCGTGAATTCCACCTCCGACGCCCAAATCTTAGACGAGCTCTCGGTTCAACATGCTCTCAAGTCCTCTCTCCTAAGTGTGCGCGGCCAGACAGCCTCCACCTATATCGATATCCTAGCGTTCCTCGATGACGAAGGCGTACCTCAGTCAACCGGAAAGAGTGCTCAAGTAGTACTCAGAGTGAACCCGGCGTAGGCACTCCCCCATTCCGGATTTCCTAACTCCTCGCTTACTCATCTGAAATGATGATGGTAGGCAAAAGGGCAATCTACTCGCTGCTATCGCCTATTCTCAAGACCAAGTCAATTTTTCGATCAAACATCAGTCCAAATTTCTGGTTTCACTCCTTTCTTATTTACAACCGATGCCCTTCTCGAGAATTGCAGCGTAATGGTCGATCGTAGATTTTGCGGAAGGGGTGAATGCAGCGGTAGACGCAGGGGAAAGAGGCAGGATAAATGACGGTCAGAAAATGTAGAGACAACAGGTAGATGGCGCGACCCTTCAATCCGATTACAACACCATTCAGGAGATATTTGGCGACGGCCCGTAAAAACCAGAAGCGATCTAATCCTTCTTTCCCCTCGAAGGAGCGCCAGTGGATTTGTTGTACTCGTCCGCGAGCCTGTTGTATTCGGCGGCCTGAGAAGCGGCCTGGTTCTTCAAGGCATCTTTCCAGGGTCATCAATTGCAGGACTTGGTGGTATAAAATGGCCGGGAACGTACCAAGATCTTGAGTCTTCGCGGTGAGCTTCTTCTTCAGCTCCTCAACCTCCTTTGTCAGGGCATCATTGCCGGGTCGATTACCGCCAGCGACCTGAAACAGGGAGGGTTGAGAAACGCAAATCTCCACAAACCTACGCTGTAGCTGTGACGAAGTGATCTCACCTGCTGTTTGAGGGCAACGTAGGCGGTTTGGGTTTCGATAAGATCAAGAATTATTGCGAACACCCTGGTGAGAACTAGAGATAGAAAGAGAGTGAACCCCGTCAAGTACACGTTTCGTTGTGAGCTGCGCATGTGCGAAAAACACGTCATCAATAAATTCGGAAATCCATCAAATGGCTTGGACCCGTGGCCCATCGTACTCGATAGCGAAGAGATACTCACTAGAATTTCTTTGCGGCATGATTGGTCTCCGAACGGACATCCTGGAGCCCCTGACCGCCACTCTTCGCAGCCTCTGCCTCGGCGGCAGTGCGCCACATCCTCTGCAACGCATCGACAAACAGGATCGTGATAAATATGAAAGATATCTTGAGCCCATAGGCGACCTTGGCAACAATAGGGGAATTGGAGAGCCAGTTGAACAGGGCCTTTCGGACTTTGTGGGGGAGAGGGGTAACCAGAACGCCGAACATGGCCACCTCAGCGACCATTAGGCAGAAGGTGAGCGTGTAGCTTCGATAAAAGATAAGTGGATAGCGTAAAAATGCCCTGATAAGAATCATCTCACTAGATCGTCATTGTAACTGGAAATGTGTGGGTGTATATGGAGGTGGAGGTTAACGGCAAGGAGCGCTGCGGTGTGTTAGGGTGCGTTTCTTTGGGTTCGAATGACGTCGTGTCCTCAACTCTTGCCACGTGACCAGGTACACTTCACCAGCTGCAGTGGCAGGAATTTCAATGTGTTCCTCAAGTAATCGCTCGCTTCATATCTACAAACGGGTTCGGCACGAGTTATGGTGAAACGCCTAGAGCCCAAGCCGTCCTATGAGCTTCCTACCGCCTATTTAATCTCCCACAGTTCCTGAGTACAGAACACAAGATGAATGTGCGTGGTGTTCGAGGCCTCTGTACAGGTCGCAAAGCCCCTCCGTGTATTCGTGATCTATCGCCCTGACCACGCACTCAACGTTGGTGGGAAACTCCGGACCACGAGGGTTCGAGGTGGAGGTCAAGTGAGGATAACCTATCTGCATCCATGGCCTCAGTGATGATACCAGCCGACACCTCCAGACGATTCCCTGCCATGGACAACTGAAAGACAGGTGGAATCAATCACCCGACGAATAATGTGCGTTGTTCGAGGTAACTTAGTGGAAGGAACTCGGAGGGGGATGGGGGGATACCGCTGCTTGAGCGACTATCTTGTTGAATGCAATCAATCCCCGCAGGAGCATATCTCCTCCTGGCCCCGGGTATTCCGTTAACTCGACGAACAGAGAAGCGAGGAATCCCTCGGACAAGACCCCATCCGGTCGGGCTTGTCCATTTTCCGCCTCCGCGTGACCCTTCCCCGGAGAAGGACACGACTTCCCCCCCCCGTCGGAAGGCCCGGTAACAACAACGGTGAGGTCGAAAGAACATACTATCGTGGCATCCGATGTGAATTCCCTGAAGGTCGTACTTCCAACTTGAAGGGTAGTGCCTCGTTGAAAGAGCCGTACTCCTTAGTGGTAGTACGGTCTACCGTATCGTGGTCCATGAGATCAACCACGGAACCCGTGGTAGCGGTGAGGCACTCGACACGGTCAGGCGGCAAAGTCATCCCTCCGAACGTTTGTGAAAACGCTTCCCCTGTCACAGAGCGAGCACACACGAGGAAACGGAAAGACAGGTGGATACTCTTCACGTGTTCATCAGGTTTCCGTTTGTATCTCATCGAATGTCCATGTATTATAGGACCGTCCAGCAATCTGCTAAGTACCGACGTCTCCAGAGGAGAGTCCCGAGATCTGCGGTGCCAGTCAGGGCGGAAGTTCAGTGAATGAAGAATGACTTACCCTCCAGAGCGTGCGCACCCTAGGAGGTTACGATATGATTTGGGTGGACAGCACCAAGTTAGTCAAAGAACTCACCACCACCAAACTTCGAGTCCAATTCCAACAGACGGAAGGGCTTATGTGGGGGAACCGAAGATGGGCGGCAAGTACGCGGACGCAACGGTAACAGTCGAAGTGGGACCGAGATCCTACGAACTGGCCAAATTTTACGCGAGGGCCAGGTAATGAATCATTCGCGAACCTCTTTCATGCCAGGGTCGCCAACCCGTTCAAGAGGCACAGGAGGTGCGCAGTCATTTGACCTCCGGCTTGAATCTGTGAAACGTAAAAGGAGGTTGATAACAAAACGCTGGAATAGTTGCTGTGACCACGATCTGGAGACTCAGACGAGATCACTGGCGCGGGTTGATGGTTTCTCATAGATGCCCATTTGAAGAGACCCCCATCCCCACGGGCCGTGAGAACGGGTATTAGGAGTATATTTGCATCGATTGTGCCGCTCTGGTGGCCCCAGGCCCCACAAATAACCACTCCAGCGAACTTTCGTTCGGTCTTGCGTTCATGAACAAGCTGATAAACGAATCCAACATTACGTGCCGCGGTGTCGATGTGAGAGTGGTGTTGCCGAAGGAGGAGATTCTGATTCACCATACCCCCAGCGGGCCAACAAGAGCCTTAGCCCCGTTTCTAAGCTCCGAGAGGACCTCACCCTGGTTTAAGTGCATGTTGGAGCTTCAGGGCGGTGGGATTCGAACTGTCAGAAGGTCACGAGTACAAGCCGTACAGCAGATTCATCTATGAATGCCATCGACCCATCCATCTACAACTTGTGTGGGGTCTCGGCCAGGGTTCGGCTAGACAGACCCGAGTCTCTCTTCCTTCGCGTACGTGACAAAGTCGTCAATGGAAGAAGGCCATGCGGCTATTGGGATGAAAATTTCAGTAATAAAACTTGCACGTCAGGGCACTTGAGCAGGCAGACCAACATTCGTAATCGTAATTCTGGAACTCGGAATCGATGGTGCGGACGAAGATGAGGAACTGCGAACACAGCAATGTATCCTGTGAGAGGAAAGAAAATTGACGAAAGGGTGGGACCTACCATCGTCCATGTGTCCTTACTGACACCCTTCCCGCCCTTGGTGGTCAGAAAATCGAACCACCAGTGTGTAAACTCTGGTTTCCACCCTTCCTCCGTAGCCATGGGCTCATCCCCGCCGTCATCCTCATCTTCGCCAGAATTATGTGCGAGGGCCGTTCCGGTCAGTCCATGTGGGATCAGTAATCCCCAGAACGCGATCGCAATATCCACGCCGATACTCCTCTGTGCACCGGTCTTGGCGAACTCGAAGGTATAGTTATACACTGAGGTGAAGTATGACGGGTCGTTTGCGAGTTTGTCACGGAGTCTGGGGAGAGCGGCTTTCATGGAGAGGATGGAATCGCAGGCTAATGATTTCCACCCATTGATCCAAGGATCTCGAGGGAAGGAACCAACAGATGGTGATTTGAGCTCATAGGCAATGGGGAGGAGGACGACGTCCTCCGGGTCGACGCCTAGATCTTCGCACCACTTCAATGTACCACCAACGTTTATTTCACCACCATCAGGGTCTGTCAGCGAGTGGCATGAGAAGGATTTTGGGGGATGGAAATCTTTCGGACAGACCCTTGTAGGTGTCGTAAATCTGGTTCAATCGCTGGGTGATCGTGGCAGGATCTGGCCCACTAGGGGTCGTCCGTGACGAAGAACTTCCTCCACCTTCGTTATAATATGCGTCGATGGCGTTCTCGATGCGCTTGTGCTTCTCGAGGTATCTCTTGGCATCTTTGACTCTGTAAAAGGATGACAGACACGGTCAACGGCTGGGCCGCACCGTGAGGCATGAGGGCGGGGTGGGTGGAAAGGGCGTACGATGCACCAGTGACGCCACAGAACTGGGCGATAAGATCCTCGCTGATCTTTGATTTTGAGGAGGACTTGGACTGTTGAGCGAGAGGGAGATTGGAATCAGAAGTTGGTTAGGTTGACGAAGCGGGTGATAGTTCACCATGTGGTGGGAGACTAAGGCGAGGAGCAAGTAGGACAAGACGAAGGGTAAGAGCAACGAATTCGCGTGTAATCGACGGAAGTATCGAGACGGAACCGGAATCAGTGGCCACCGTGTCGAATCCGAAAGGAATATAAAAAACTGTTTTCTCTCACTTGACGCTCATCTCTTTGGCCAACCTCACTGCACACAACCAACGGGATTGCGATAAGTTAATCGCCGGTGTCAC
>Ga0307515_10008271_pt1 | contig 20322 bp, 7 predicted proteins | sample 17_EM_MG_FD_194513 | JGI IMG/M metagenome (GOLD analysis project Ga0307515, IMG submission 194513) | Populus trichocarpa ectomycorrhiza microbial communities from riparian zone in the Pacific Northwest, United States - 17_EM | ecosystem: Host-associated > Plants > Roots > Unclassified | place...
CCTCAATTGACTAACAAACTTCTATTTTTCAATTTAGCTCCTGATTTGGTCAAATTTAGCCTTTACATTCACACATCTTTTCAGTTTGGTTCTTAGTTTTGGATTTCTTCAATCAAGCCCTTAATTGCCTGTCAAACTTTAATATTTATGCAATTACGCCCCTGATTTGATCAAATTAGCTCTTAGAAATTGCAATTAGATCTCTAGACTTGAATTTCTTCTAATTAAAGCCTAAATTGATTTTAAAAATCAATTCTTCTTGCAATTAAGCCCTCAATAAATTCAATTAAACCTTGAAAATTTTCAATTGAGTCCTTAAACATCTAATTTTAAAATTTTCTTCTTAAATTGAATTTTCTTTGCCAATAAAGTCTTCATCAGTCGAAAATACACTGTTAAATTTTTCAATCTTGTATATTTTGATATTTCTCAACCAGTCTTTGACAATTTCTTGGATGTTCTGGTATATTCTTCTTACTGGTATATATTTTTTATTTTCTTCCAATATTTTTTTAATTTTTTTTGTGTTTTCTCTTTTCTTTTTCTTTTTTGATTTTTCTTTTTGTTTATGTAGGGCCCTTCAAAATGGGTAACAACAAGATTAACGAGCATGTGAATAGCATTTCCGGATGTATATCTTGTCCTTTATTTTTCTTGCAAAAGCTACCAACAAATGGCCGAGACTCTCAATAGCCATGTGAATTTTAAGCATCACTGAAAAATTGTATGCAAAAGCTTTCACCGTTGAGTTGCTGTTGCATATATAACATAAAACAACTATATATGGTCCATCAGTTAACCCAACGTGATTTGGCAGTTAGAAATGGGTCATATATGGTACCATTGGCAACAAATGGTGTATACGTATAGTGATTCCTGAAAAAAGAACAACAAATTAATTTAGTGTATTGAAGGCGATTTGGACTCCTTTTAAGATTGGTGATGCATGTACATGCAATATTAAGATATAAATAAGTATGTAATGATAAACTTGCTTCATTAATTAATAAAGTTCACAGGATCATTTATAAGCAAGGTTTCTTCACACACACACACACACACACACATAAATATATATCAAAGATATTTCATTGTTGTATGTTTTGCTACATAATGCAATATCAAGGCATCCGCTGCAACAGAAAGAAGTTGAGGAGTGAAAATCAATAACGTGGGATGGCTTTAAAGATATGCGATATCTTTTTCATCTAGAAATAAGGGGGGAAATCCAAAACATTAGAGGAAAGAAGTTTTAAAATCTAACTGGCATCTTTCTTGTAGCTAGGCTGGATTTTGGCAGAAATTGAACACCGTAAACTGCTGAATTCATACCAATTTATGGCGAGACAGTGAACGTGAGGTGCTTTACAAAAACAAACAAGAAATGGATCTCATTTTCATGTCTTTTGCAACAAGCCTCGAGGTTTACAGCTTGAGATGGCTCTGTGTAACAGAGGCTTGGCTACCTCCCTAACTCAGCGATATAGTGGCAGTACTTTTTTGTCACGGTAAATTTGTACACTACCACATCCACACACCACCCTATTACTCAGAGCTTGAGATGCCAAAAGAAACAGCACAGGCCTATTATCATCATCTTTATTGGATTTCTACCCTATCCGTATTCTTTCAGGCTTTTTACACAGAAGGCTTGTTTTTAACTCTTGTGCATGTATATATGTTATGCTTGTTCATAATGGAAGACGAGATTGTTGTTGTTGTCGTAGTTCTTATTATTATTGTTATTGTTATCTTTATTTGTGTGTGATTATATAATTGTTATATGAAGTATGATGTGAATAATTGTTAAAAATTTGATGCATTGATGAGAGAAACAAATGCTACTACTAATTTTTCCCACCACCTCTAAATTAAATAGTTGAAATCTGATATATATTCCATTTTATTTGAAGATCTCAGATTTAAATCCTGAAATTTGTATAGGATGACGAATTAGGAAGGGAAGTGAGGATATATATATATATATATTGGTGTGATTATAAATTTCTTCAAAATGTCCTCTAACTATAAGAGGGATGTTGGTAGTGTTCCCAAACAGATGATGCCAGAGATTTAGCTGGTGATTGCTTGTCAATAGTGTGATAATTCTAAAAACCTGGATCAATTTGGGCATGGCACCTGCAAACAGTGCTTGATATTTTGTCTTAATTAAAACCTTTTTCAGCCATAAAACAACTCCCTTACCCAAAAAAAGAGAGAACATTGAAAAGTTACAACATATTTGCTCAGTTACCACAAACTGTGCTTGATGCTGTAGGACTTAATTTACTAAAATCTTCAAAGGATTATTTCCAAGTATGTGGAGCACGTAAAAGAAACAAAAACAGCTGGTCCTTTTACGAGGCTTGTGACCCATTATCTGTATATTATATGTTATGCTAATAATTATATTCTATTTATACATATATAAAAAAGAAAAGGATATTGTCAAGGGTTTAATTTCTTGTCTTAGCAATCACATTTTATGTGGACGCTACAGAAATAACTTTCCAATCATAAGGCATCTTTATACATATTTGGGAAGGCAAGACAGGTCCCATGTTCTCTGTACATAGTCTATGTTTTTTTTTTAAAGTGCTAAATAATCTAATGAAAGTTATTGGTTGATGGAGGTTCCAGCTACATATGCAAATTGTTTAATAAGATGTAACATTAGCTAGAAATGGCCATTAAATCTGGCAAAGTAGAAGTAAAATAAATTATGAGGGTACGTACTTCCATTAACGACAGCAATTTTAGACAGCTAAATTCGATCTGCCGTGGAAGGTCTCCTCAGCAGGATACGATCAATTGTATGTCTGATTCTGATGTCCATTTAATGTGTCCCACAATGAATATTTACAGTATTAGTATGTGCCAAAGAAGCTGATATGTCGAGACCTACTTATCAACTATCATCCGTACAACTTGATTACTATGAACATCTTCTGTCTCCTTAATTTATTATCTCTGTTCAGAGTAATTACGATATTCAAGTTAAGATCTTCCCATCTGTAAATTATCATGTAAATAAGATAAGATAAATTATAGGTGCACGAATTCATCCTATATATATATATATATATATAATTGATCATATCGGTGCAGTAAATTCAAAAACATTGTGATTGGTATGATCCAATGAACCCTTTATGAAAAATCTTCCTTCCACCATATTTATCGTATCAATCATTAATTATTTAATTACTAGCTGGATCAGGTTGAATATGTATTGCTTATATTATTTATTATTGTAATTATCATAAAAGCTTTATTGTTAAACCCTAGACTTAATCATAACCAGTTTAATTTGTTTTGCAGTATTTTCTATGGATTAAAAAAAAACATGATTAATGATGAACACAATTTTTTAACACGAGGAACCAAACAAATCCTTGTAGTAATGAGTTTTGTAGTCCCTGTACCACTCAATATTTGCTAGTATGGTAACTTTTTTATAGGCACGGTTTATTCGGTGCTCGGATATTGGGAACTGGAGAGTAAACCAGTAAACAGCAAGCATCCACTTCAACGCCGTTTCCTGTACTAAACCCTTTTCTAAGGCACCGAATCCTCAATGCTGAAAACAAAACATAAATAAACCGGTGCTCGTATCCTCATAGAAATCTCTAAATAAATGCTGCATATGCGGGTTTCTATTTAACGAGGAACCAAACAAAATCCTCAAGTCCAACGAGGGCAGCCATGAATGCTGTTAATTAATTCTATATATATATATATAAGAAACTTAATTTAGAATGACAAGTCAGGACTCTCTGTCATTTCTAACCGCGTGACTGAAAAATCTTCTCTTTAAAAGCAATTTTAGGGAAGAGAAAGCCACCCATTTGCACACATGAGCTAGGATGAAAGGATGGTGATGCTTTTCAAAAAATTCAGAGAAAAAATGATAGCCATCTTTTTTAGCAAACCTGGGGTGTTGCAAGAGAAAGTAAAACCTATATATAGGTGATACAGTGTAGGCTAGTGGACTAACTAAACGAGCTAAAACTTGTCCCAAAGATAGAGAAGTCTATGCAAGGACAAAGAAAGTAAATTCAAATAATAAAGTATCTCTGGCTTCCTGGTGCCCCTGACAACTACGTATCTCTGTGCATACATGTGTGTGTGCGAGGGCGAGAGAGGGAGATACCTGAGTGGTCAAATCGGTTAAGATATAAAAGCTTGAACGTTTCCTAACTTTATATGCTATTTTTTTTTTTTGTTATTTATACTATACAGAAGTATACTAATGTGGTGATGAATTCCCTCTTATAATTATTACTACAATAATTTGATTGGTTTCTTTTCAGGTGCTTTTACCGGATGTTTGTAGTTTCGTTCAACGAGGTCTGAGTTTTTGAAAGGCACGGAAGAATTTACTAAAATCTGGTATTTAAGTCGAGGGCTGTAAACATTTCTGCAACAAGTCTATTTTCGTTGCCATGCTTGGGATCACCACATTAAGCATGTATCATAAAACTTTATGATCCTTTAATTAGTGGCCATCGCCAACCATTTGGGACTATTCTCCCTTGTTTCTAACTTCTTCTTTTTTCTCATAGGATGAACCCTAACACTTATTGGCGGTGGCAAATAAAATTTTTCTTAGCAATTAAGTTGTTGGGCATTTTGTATGTGATATAACTTCAACAAATCACCTGAGCTAATCCCAAACTAGCAGTAAAAGATATGGAAAGTTTCTACTTTTGAACAACTTTAAAACTGCAATAATAGGAGATTTGATTGTTGAATCGGGTTTAAATTTTTCTAAATGATTCTACAATCAATGTTTTTATGAGCAATCATAAAGTCACTGGTTAAACTATCAATCTTACAGAATAAAGTTTCAAGCTCGAGTGCTCCTGTTTGAGCTAATTTTGTTATTTTACTCTGTTTTTTATTGGATTCTATGTTTTTTTCAAACTTTTTTTATTTACTTCATGTTTTCATTTCTAATTGTTTTCTTCTAGATGTAAGGTTTTCTAATATATTTAAAGATCTTATAAATCTTTTAAGAAGACAACCACTAAATATTTTGTTTTTAGATAATAAGATTGTGAATTCAGAGTTCATACTTGCAACTCTGTTCGCTTATTAAACCTTCAATGTTTTTATATTGTTGTTGTTCTATTAAGCTTTCTCTTTCATAAATTATAGTATCCTTAAAATATACACATATAAACCCCCGCTACTAGTAAAAAAAACACATATATATATATATACTCACAAAACAATTTTCAAAAGCAATTTCAACAAGAAAGAAGAAGAAGAACCTAAAATAATTTGATGATTAACAATCCATGTGATATACGAATCTCTAATGCACATAAAGCGCAGCACCTCAAATCTAAAACTATCATAAATGATTAGGAAAAAATGATTGATGAATATAGAATGGGGGGGGAGAGAGAGAGAGAAATTATCTTGCAGGATTAGCCAGACTCCGAATGATTATTACACTACCAGAATTCTTATATTTATCGATGGAATTTTTTGTTGGTATTTGTACTATCATTCCATTGGTAATTAATTTATCGACGGGATCACAAATAAAAATGCTCTATCGATAAATCATTTGTCGGTAATTTTTTATCTGTTAATAAGTCTGTTGGTAATAAAAAAATATTATCGTCGATGAATTTACTAACAGGAAAAGCTGGCTAAAAACAAATTACCCGTTTCATTCCATCGGTATTTCTCTCGGAAGCTTGTCATATAACCGATAAAAATATTGTATGCAATTCCGTCGGTGATTATTTAAAAATATATATTTTTAAAAAAATCTATTTAACAAAACAAGAAAAATAATTAAATAATTAAAATCTATATAAAAATCCTATAAATAAATCAACTAAAAATTGCTCTCATATGAAAAACAAAATCCTACAACAACATTCATACAATTATTAAAAACATAAAAATTTAAAAATAAAAAAAACACAAAAAATAAGAAAAAATAAAAATCTTACCTTAATGTAGTTGCGAATGAAGCTGAGAAGAGAAAAAAAAATTTATAAAATATATTAATTAAAAGAACCTAGAAAAGATGAGAAGAGAATATTAGAAGACATACCTGAGTGTGGAGAAAAAGAAAAGGAGTTGAGGAAAGAAGAGAAGAGAAGAGAAAGAAAGGGATGTTGATGTTTTTTATATAAGAGGAAGAAGAAGAAGAAGAACAGGTCTGTCTGTTGTGAAATGAGGGATTCTAGTCTTTTTATTGGTGTATTTTACTGACGGTTTCATCGACGGATAATTAAATATTAATATTTTTAACCATTTTGTCAGTGATTCTGTTTGTAATATTTAATTAAAAATTTTAATTTAATAAAAAAATTTTAGAAACCACCAAATCTCACCGATGACTTTTCAATTTATCGGTATTTCGTCTGTAATATTTAATTTAATAAATTTTTTTCTAAAACCCGCCAAATAAAACCGATGAATTTTCAATCCGTCGGTAATTTCGTTTGTAAAGAACAGTAACTAACAATACAATTGAGAAGTGAACAGTTCCAAAGTTTTTTGAAAAATACCGATGGAAAATTCCGTTAGTAATTACATCGGTAATTGACATGATGAACAGTGTTAAGAAGATGTGAACAATTTACCAATGAGTTTACAGATGGATTTTATCGAAGGTATTAAAACTGTCGGTAATTCCGTTGGTATAAATAACATTTCATCATATTTTTTAGTTTTTTTTATTTTTTTTTTACTATAATTCTCTCGGTATATATCGAGAGAATATTTTCATTGATAAAATCCATTGTAATTTATCAACAAAAATATTCCTTTAATATTTTATTTTTATTTATTAATTTTCTAGTAGTTTTACATGAAGATTTAGTTTAAATAGAGGCATGCAGGCCTCCAGCGTTTTTTTCAAATTGCACCAAACAGCCTCAGAATTAGGAACGGATGGTTAATTAATTATGAAAAATAAGTAGATGAATATCATCAGTTAGACAAGACTTATGAAACCAAAACAGAATGAAATGACAAACTGGGATTGAGGTAGGGCTTATAGTTAGAAGTAAGTAAATAACCAAAGTGTAGGAAGGCAGGTGCCCGAGTTTGAGGGCTTTTATTTACTAATTGAGTCAAAACGAATGTGTAAGAGCATTAGTTTTTTTTTTTTTCGTCCTTGTGGCCTTATCGAGGGCACCATGGAATTGTAGTGAACCAAGAAAATGGAGGTTTTCCCTTCCTTCTCACCCATCTTAACTATGAAAACAACTGGTGAATGAGCCAAAGCCCATGCAAACGTCCTTTTCTCGCTCCCCCACCTCTGCCCTCTCTGCGCTCTCTATCTCTCTCTCTCTCTCGCACACACATCCATTTCCTTTTTGGAATGCCAACCATTCATTTGCTTTCTCTTTAACCTTCTCCCTCCCTCACTCTATTCTGTGCATATTTATGATACATCAACAACTTTACATACAACAAAAAAACATGTAAAAACGTTTAAAAATAAAAAAATAAAGAAAAAATTATAGTGTCAAGAAACGGAGAGAGAAAGTGAACACTTTCTGGTTCTGCTCTATCTCCTAGTATATTAGTAGTAGCAGGTTCCTCTCTTTCCACATCTCTCTCTTCTCTTTTGCTATATTAACAAGTCAACAATCAAGAAGATTAGATCCGAGGAAGAGGATTATTATCTGTTCTTTCAAAATATCCACCGATCAGTCAATCCATCAATCAAATCAACAAAATCTCTAAAAGAATCATAAAAGAAATGGCATCCTCTTCAGCTGCCTTTTCACCGGATCACCTCTCTTCATCAGACCAGCTTTGTTATGTCCATTGCAACTTCTGTGACACTGTCCTCGCGGTATCATTTTCTCCCCATTTTTTCTTATCCCTAATTTTCTGTTCCGTTAGTGTAGGCTTGAACCTGATCCGAGCCAATCGAGCGAACCCTCATTGGCTTCTTCCTTTTCTTATTCTTCTATGAATTTCTTAAGGTTGGTTTGAGTCACATCTCTTGTTGGTGTTATAGGTGAGTGTACCTTGCTCTAGCTTGTTCAAGACTGTTACGGTTCGATGTGGTCACTGCACCAACCTATTTTCTGTGAACATGCGTAGCCTACTTCCTGCAGCTAATCAATTTTACCTTGGTCATGGTTTCTTCAATCCTCAGATTAATATCCTGGTATATCAAGATATTTTAGGGTTTCAAACATATCAATGCTTTCTCTTTTTACTCATTCTTTTTGTGGTTTTAATTATACCCTTATACATTAGGGTTTGGAGCACTAAAACAGTTAAAAAGACTAAATTTCCTTTGATTTCTCTTTCATGATTCCTTAATTATATAGATAAGCATAGAAATAAATCTAAACTTGGAATTTAATTCTTGGCTTTCCATGGTTACTGGCGTAATTCTAGGAGGGAATGAGGAGTACTGGAGCACCGCCAAGTTTGATGATCAATCAGCCAAATCCAAATGAATCTGTTATGCCAATTCGAGGTGTTGAGGAGATCCCTAAACCACCAGTGGTTAATAGACGTGAGATTCTTCACACTTACCTCATTTCTTTGACATATCAATGGCCTTTTCACTGGTCTATATATGAGCAGCAGCACTCCAACAAATTTTGAGTCATTATTAAGTGACTTCACCAGTCCCCTTTAACTTTCTTTAAAGTTTGTCAAGCACCATTGCATTTTTGCATTTCTTACACATAGTAGCTATAGTCTTAAGTAATCAAGAAAAGGTATGTAAAAAACAACAGTGCCCTAGATATCTTGGTTTTGCTTGATGTACCAAGCATCTTTTGGACAATCTTATCATGTCTAGCCTTCTTGATGCTATTCAACATTTATTTAGTGCTACCATAAGGGATACTGTAGATTTGCACCTAGTAGGTCAATTGCATTTCTTTGAGGCTTTCGTAGCTATCCCATCTGTGTCGGTACCTCTCCCTTTAATTTTCTTCTCTAGAAGAATTTAACTTTTTTTTTTTAATAATATAGAAGAATTTAACTAACAGGCCCAAATTTTACCATCATCAAACAGATGTTACCTTTGCTCAAATGGGCCATTGAATTTCTTTCAGTTTCTTTCAATGCATGTACTATCTCATTATGAACCCAGAAATGTATAATGTAGCTTACCTTTATATAATTTCTACTACATATGAATAGGAGAGAGAGTTTTCAGTTTTCTCCCCCGGAAATATAGATACAGAATCCATGGATATTAGACTGATTAGATCCTAGATGATGATGAAGTAATGATGATGAGAGAGAGAGAGATAATAAAAGCAGAAATCTTACATAAAGTCAGCGAAGTGATTTCAAAGATTTGTCTGTTTCTTTGTCGTTGTTATGTCTCTGTTTTACATGTTCAGCTCCAGAAAAGAGACAAAGAGTCCCATCTGCCTACAACCGCTTTATCAAGTAAGTAAAATTCTTGCTGTAAACTTTACATTTTTAATGTGATGAAAATCAAGATTTAAAACTTGAATTTGGTGTTAATTTTTTTTTTTTAAATTCTCTATATGAATTTGCAATTGTCAGAAATTTGTATTTTTCTATGAAGCACATGCATGATCTTGACATTATTATGTACCAATTTGCAGGGACGAGATCCAACGTATCAAAGCAGGAAACCCTGATATAAGTCACAGAGAAGCATTTAGCGCAGCTGCAAAGAATGTGAGATCCATGAAAACTCAAAATGTTATTAATGTTTACACATGGTTTCATGATGCAGCCAATGCTACATTAGCTATGATTAGCTATTTAATTAGCTAGTATTTTTCTTAATTTGTTGTTTGTTTGTTTCAGTGGGCCCATTTTCCACATATCCATTTCGGACTTATGCCTGATCAACCCGTGAAGAAAACTAACGTGCGCCAACAGGTACTTTTGATCATTGAAACCCTAAGAAATCTAACTCTTCTTTTAACATTTTGTCATACAAACTATTTAGAATTGGAGTACGTAGTAAGCCTATTGACAAGGGCATTTTAGTTTTTAAATATTTTTTATTTTTTTGCAGGAAGGAGAGGACGTGCTCATGAAAGATGGGTTTTTCGCTCCTGCAAATGTGGGTGTCACTCCCTACTGAGAAGTGGAGCTATTAGGGTTTTCTTTGTTACTTCCCTCTCTACATAGCCATGTCTTTTCTTTGACTGTCGTTAGGTCCTTGCTTTAAGCTTTCTTTTTAGAAAACCCCTAAGAATAGGGGCTGCTGTTGGCCTTTTTTGGTAATGTTTTGGGAGAAGGTTTTGAATTCTACAATGTATGTGAAGCCTAGCTGCTAAAGCTCCCCAAAAGCATCCTATCTATGATGTTGATACTTGCTAGTTCTCAAAACGTTAGCGATGCCAACTAGTAATGATCGACAATCCTACGATTTTATCCAACAGTTTTATAGAACTATAGGAGTGTTAAGTAGTTTGACAATTCAAGCTACAGAAGCATATGCACATAGCACACCGAGTATGGAACGTATATCTTATTGTTTCGATTAAAAATAATTGCATTTACAAGCCATTATATATTAATTTCTCGAAGTTCATAAAAAGAGAATTTTACAGGCAACATAATTTTAGCAAACAAATGCCTCATAAAATATCAGATGAAAAGCTTTCACAATTTTGTGCTTAGAATAATAGATTCAAAGTTCACATATAATCACATTCACTGAACATCTGCAGAGTATTCTGCTAATTAATTACATTAGAGGATTGTACTAATTTACCATTCAATAAAATCCCTTTTCTCTTATCTAATCATCTTCTTTATTTTCTATATTCCATAGTACAAAACATACTACCAGAGTTTGTTCCAAGACATTCAGTGATTAATGGCCCGGATGTCTGTTTGTTTTAGCTATATATATCTTCAAGTGAAATTTTCTCAACCTTATTGTGGGAGTAGCACAAAATAGGAAGGTGCATATGTTTTCACGAAGTGCAAGACAGTATTGCCTCTGTTAATATTCAGGACAAATGTCATTGAATGGGAGGGATTTCATGGACCATTAATTGGGTCCGGCTGGTTGTTTATTATCACTTGGTCCCGGATCAACAATAGTACAGTAACTAGCGGCAGCTGCAATCTGGTTCCAGTAGTTGGCATGAAGGTGAGGGTGAGGATGATGAAACTGCGGCATTAATTGAACATTTGGCATTAATTTTGAGTAAAGTTTATAGAACAATTTTAGTACATTCTCGCGTGCGAATTGAACAATCATATATCGAAGAAAACTGAAATTGATAATGGTTTTCAAAGTGACTGGAGTATGAAATAAATGGGGTTTAGGAAGAGACATATATATGAGCACATCATAGAAATCCAAAGAAATTCATTATCTATACAAGCAACAAAGTCTGAGACTAACAAACTCCACAACTAATACATCTGTTAACGTGAGATTTTTGTATGGTTTGTTCGTTTGTAAATTGTTTTTCCTCAATCAAAATGAAGTGATGGCGATCCTCAATCAGTGGCACGGACTTTATGAGCCTGCACAATAGCAAATACATATATCTGATATCTCGGACTGGTGTGTGTGCGTAATCAATTGCTGCACAAATAGCTTTCTTGAATGGGTCAATAAACTATTCCTGCTTATGAAATGCAACTCCAATAGTGCTACTACTTATCATTATAAATGAAGGGACTTGGTGATTACTGAAGATGATATATATCTTCATGAAGCCACAATAACTTAACTGGATAAGATATCTCCGGTTCGTCAATTAAGTTTTCCTCCAGTAGTAAGAGTTGAAGGTAAACTACGATCTTCCGCTCCACCAGAGCTCAGCTCCAGAATACTGAAATTAAAGCCAAGCAAAGGTGGTTCACAATAGCTTTACTCCAGAAAAACCGAGTTTAATCTGAAACATGAGAGAGGGAGAACTTGTTAAAAGAAATCTTTAGCAGCCAGAAAAAATAGAGCACCAAATTAACCTGTGGTAAATATATATTTGATTGAATATATTAGTTGAAAAAAAGAGGATGAACTAGTATGGATAGGTGAATTTATCCCAAGAAAAGGAGGCAAATAATGAGTAATTTGTGTTCATGTTGTTTATTACTATTAGTGTAAACTTTGGAGCAAGTTGAGGCAGGGATACGTAATGATCTGTGTGTGTGCTTATTCGAAGGAAATTATAAAAGGTGGTGATGATTGTTTTAAGAGCATTACCCGTTGAGTAGATTATCAGTACCAAGCCAAAATTAACATCTTGTTTTTTTTTTTTTTCTTTCAAGTCAAGGATTCATTAAACTCCTGGAGGGAAAGAAACCCAACTTGGAAAAAAAAGCAATACAAGAACATGATCAGCAGCAGAAGAAGAAGATTCTTCTTCTTAAAGGGAAAAAACTATGACTTGGAAAGTAACATTCTGGTTTGATCAGTTAAAAGTGGAACTGATAGGTTATGAAGAAGAAGAATAATTACTTGGATTAATACCAAACGAGGCTGAGTATATATAGTGTTCCTTTGTAGGCAATGATTTGCCTTTTTAATTAGTTCTTGTTAATAAGAATATTCGTGAAATAGATTGTTAAAAAGAGGAAGAAAATGTGTATTTTTATGTGTCTTAAGATAAATGTTCAAAATATTAGAGATTGGAATGAATATTTGTCATAACTTAATAAAATAAGATTGTATCGGAAGAACATATTGCATTTGGGCTAAAATATATTGTAAAAATTCAATTCTATATTGTCTAAAAACAATAATATATTACAAACTAAGATATTTACCCTATCGCGTGTGCATGCTACTCTCCCTATTGATGCATGAATATCACTTTCTGCTTCTATTTTGTGTGTTGTCTACCCATCAATGTCCTGTTTCACAAGCATTGCCTTAGATGTCCTAATTGAACGAGTTAGAATCGAATCACAGTTTAATTTTTATCAATATTGTGCCAGGATTAGGGTCAAGATTTTTTATTTTTAAATTAATTATTTTATAGATCTAATTGTACAAAATATTATACATAATAAAGCATAAAAAATCAACGATTATATATAAAAATGATAAAGATAGATAATATTTCCCTGATTATGAGAGGGGTTAGGGCAAACCATGTTGAATCAATAAAACTACAGCAAAGAAGAATTAGGGTTAGGGCAAAACAAGTTACAAAGGAGTGATTGGGAATGCAGGGCAAATCACGTTCCTTTAAAATTTGATTTTTTTGTGCTTAAAATAAATATTATTTTAGTTTTTTTGGATATTTTTAATATGATGAGATTAAAATTAATTTTTTTAAAAAAAATTAATACATTTTTAAATAAAAAATATTTTAAACTACGCTATAACAATTCCAAACATTCTAGATCCAACCACGCCACCACGAATCAAGGGAGCATGCAGTAGGGCTATGGGAGCCTAGGGATAAAAACTTTAACCCCCATCACTTAAAATATATTCACTTTGGTCCACCTTTGTTAACATTTTCAGCTTGATCCCTGAGAATTAAAACTTGATTCTAATTTTTTTCCCCTAAATGGTGTTTCCTCAACGCTTTACTCCCATGATAATGAAATATTTCGTCTTTTCCCCTAAAAACAACAGCGTATTTGGTATTTTATTTTCTCAAGATATTGTTGACGTTCAGATCAGAAGAATCTGCCCGTGGTTCTAGATCGGACTGATTACTCAAACACAAATACATCCTCTAGAAGCATTTATAGGAATTACATTCATTGTTAGTAGAATTTGATCGTTCACATTTTCTTAGAAATTTTTTATTATCAATTTATTTACTTATCTATACTGGGCCAGGGCCTTGCCTAGAAATCAGAGCCTTGACGTGGGACGAGTTTGGGGCTATCTTTTTCTTTAAAAGCACTAATTGGGCTTGGTCTTGGCCTGGAAAATCAGGGCCTTCTTGTGGAACAAGGTTGGGCCAACGCTATATATCAACAACGTTCTGTCTCGTTTAGCAGATAGTGTAGCCACAAAAAGATATTCAAATAGCTTCGTTGATAATATATATATATATATATATATATATATATATAGTTTTTTTTCCCTGTAGCTTTCAGGTTCAGGTTTTTTTTCAACGGGTTACCAAGTTGACTTGTAAACCGAATCTTATGAAAAGGCTAACAAAGACCACCTTTGTATTAATAATTAAACTCACATGAAGGCTGGACCAATAAAAACGTGACCGATAAGGAGAATCTCTGTTCCAGAAACGAACAAAAACAGCGATGGTGGTTTGCAGAAACTGATATTAAAAAAGCAAATACTGATTGTTCCCAGAAGATATCCAGATCCCTTTAGCAGTAATAAATAAAATCATTGTTGTTTATCATTCCAGAAGAACCCCAACACATTGCATTCATTAGAGAAACCCAATTGATAACACACACTAAATAAAATAAAATTCAGGCCCAAACGGCTGTAACAACGGATTTTTTCCGGCCATTTGGGCTGGATTGGAATTTAAACCTGATACACACAACCCTGTCTATCAAAATCCTTACAACTTCAATTTATTTTTCTTTTTATATATTATTTTATCTTCCTATATTTATCAACTTAAAGTATTAAAAGAATCCCATATTTTTCAGGGGACTTGCTTTTGAGGCGAACATTCATCCATCAGGTCAGATCCATCAACCAAAGGTCAGCCTATCACTCCATTAATCTAGATGGCAGTCATGCAAAGCTGAATTTCTATCTGAAATATTTTTCAATGCTTCATCACCAATGGAAGGACGCAAGCAGCAAAAAGAATGGAGTTTAGTCCTGATAAACTACATCAGCATTCCATAAACAGAAAGGTTTTGAAAAACTAAAGGTAGAGATGTGTGAATCCTTCTTCCGAACGAAATAAGACATGTTTAAGGCACATGATCCACACAGCTGAGCTTTATTTTAGTGAAAACAATTTGTACTTCGTTGCTTGTCCTTGTTGCTGATACAGATTTCATAACTGGATTTCTAAAATGAAGCATCCATAGCAAGTAGAACAGGATCAAGGAGCAAAAAAAGGAGTAATTAAATAGGGCACAATCTAAGCATGTAACAAAAGCCAAACCAGGTTTCCAGTTAATGGTGTCTGGTGTCAACTATATAATGAATACTGATTAATTTTTCCAGTTTTAAATGTGCACTAAAAGTGGACACCCAACAACTAAAACATTACAGATTACTGGGAGTATATCTGTTCAACCAGCTGTATAAAAGCAGTAACCTGAACTAATGTTCAAAGAGAAAGGATGCCCAGAGAACTACGCTCCTCATGGGGTGCCTGGGATAGTTGATTATTAACCAACAGACTTTTATGGTATATTATGTTGAACCCTAATGGAAGTGCAGAACCATGGAAGAGTAAACTAGATATTCCACAATGATTCATTACCTACTATTTTACAGAAACATAAACCCTGCTCCTAATCCATTCGAACAAACAACAGTATAGGAATAGTTACGAAACAAGAACAGGTGGAGAAACAGCATAGAAGGGAACGCAGGGAGGGGGAGGGGGATGCTGTGTGATAACATGTCATCTGCACTAAATAAACTTGTGCATGTAAGCAAACAAAACAGATAAGCAATTACTGATAGTTTGAGCAATAAATCATTGAATGAATAATTGATTGACCTAATTAGAAGGCCTAAGCACCACTGTTCATTTCAATACAAAAGACTAGAAGAAAAAAGCAACCATGAATATGTTTTTATAACATTCATTAGTGAAGAACCCATCACAAAACCAGCTTTACAGAGATGAGCAAAACAAACTTGAGCACTGATACAAACTTGTGCATATAAGCAACAAAACAGAGTAAACAAATGATGACAGCTCCCACATTCCCGATGCCTTTATCAGTAATGAGATAATTCATTGAACAATGCAATTGCCTAACTGGACGTCTATATTCCGTTATCATTTAAAGACCAATGGTCCCAAAAAAGACAATCATTAACACATTATTCAGCAGAGAAGAACTCATAATTTCAGCCATCACCCCATATGGCAACATAAAAACCCAATAGATGTAGTACATTAACAAGCTAGCCAAGGAACAGCTAAATCAGTGCAGCAACTAATAAGAAGCCAAATCTGTAAGATACTCTATCTAAAACATTCTTTTTGACATACAACGTGGAGTTAAGAGGGAAAAATCTTTAAGTTCAGACACATCAAACTAAGCATAAAATCAAAAAACCAAAACATTGGCAAAAGCTAAAATGCAATTGGTCAAGTCAGAAGATGTGTTACGGACAGATGGATTCTCAATCTAATTGCTTCACATAATATATAATGCAGATATTCTAAACAGCCAAAAGGAAGACAAAATGGATGAAAGTTATCCATCCAAAACCTAAAAGAACTCCAAAGTACTTGGATAAAAAGGAAATGGAATATTGCCCACTCCATTGGCTTAATATCCAAGAAGTGCGCTCTCAGGCACTTAACAAAAATAGCTTCAACACACAATTTATGATGAACAGAACCATGTTATTGCTCAACTTTCCATTCCAAGTAAATTTGTATGTATCTAAAGAGGCTAAGGTCAAATGCACTATGTGTAGTGTGAGTTAGAAGAGAGCTTGCAATCAATACCAAAACAGAGAAGTTAAAAACATGCATTTACAGCCATTTTTACACGGGACTTGGAGCAAGGAAAGAAAGATGAAAGGAGGTGTGTGTAAATTCACAACCTAACTGTAAGTATAATCCTATAACTGCACATCAAAAGATAGCCAAGAGCTGCATGCCATAGTTGCTCTTAATGCCAGGTGAAACAGCACAATAAATAGCTGGTTTGTCTGAGCATATATATTTCCAATTCCTCCTTGAGCATATTTAACTGGTGTATGCATTAAAACCCTGACCTGTTACCTTCGGATTCTTGTGCCCCTGTAGTTTGGCCACAGTCCAAACCCTTGATGTTCAAATTTAGTGCAGAGATTCCAAGCAAAACATAAATTGCTTTGCTTTGGCAGAAAACATAAACAATTATTCTGTACATGTTGAGCCACATAAATAAACCTGAGATTGGATAGCTGTTCTTCCGATTTTAAATCCTGGAACCACTGTGAACCCAACCTTCAGCCTGGTTTTACCTGGCATGGTGCATCTCCCCGTGACATCTTCCATATACACCATTGAAAAATCAACCCCTCTTTCCACTTGAAAAATATCAACCACGGGATCAAAAGAAAACGCCAGCTTATGAAGTGTCCATACAGAACTAGCCATGTTAACAAATGACTCATAGAACATCCCAAGTGACCTCCATGAATTCAACACAAATTCATTTTGATCGAAATTGCTGAAAATCGAGGATTCCATTGTTGGGTGTATAAGCTCTTGATACTTCTTTTCACAAAATCTCAAAAACTCACACGTAGGATTCATACTTAGCAACTCCATAGGATTGCTAGATACATGCTCAAGTAATTGCTTCAACGCGCTATTACTCTTAACCGAAACAGAGTCATGCCCGTTGCATAAAATCTCACCGTCACTCTTCAAACCAAACCCTTCTAAATCAAAACCTTTAAACATCCCCAAACAAACATAAGACAAAAATGCGTAACGATTATGCCCTCTTTTCACATAACCAACATCAGAATGAACAGAATTGGCCGCCAAATCCAAATCCCACCCAGCTTTTCTCATCAAATCAACCAATATCTTTGTAAACTTATGCATTGTTCTACAAGCATCATTTAGCACAGAATCAAAAACCTTAACAGTCAACAAGACCTCAGAATTCAAATTCAAACTACTGAGCAACCTCTTAGACAATAAAGAATTGGACTTTTGTACCTCAATCAATTTCTTCTTCAAAGCCGAAACCTCGCAATCTTTTTTATCAATCTCTGCTTGCAAACTATTAGAAACAGTCCCCATAATTCTCAACTTGCTTTGATTCTCTTCTACTTGAGCTTCCAAGCAAGATCCAATTGGCAAATCATCACCAGAATCAGGATTCTTACACATATCCCTATAAACTTGCTTCAAATCAGACAACCTTTGAAGAACTGAAACTGAAGCCTTATCAGCTACTTTAATGTTCTCTTCATTAAAAGGAACGTGTGCAATTTGTAACTGCAAATAAGAAGCTTCAAATGAAGAAACTTTAGCAAAAACTGAAGAAATCAAAGTATTAGCCAGCTGGGTATTTAAATGCTTGATCTGGGTCTCACTCTTTTTCACTGTCAACTCTTGCTGTGACAAAAATTCTTGATTTTGATTCAAGGGTTGGTCAGGTTTCAAGATTATGACTTTCTGGTCAGGGATAAAATCCTCGGCAGAGTCAAGGAGGGAGAAGCCTTCGTCGGCGTCAGAAATTTCATCGGCGAAGAATTCGAAAGTTTTGGTCTTGAAAGCAAGTGCAAATTTTGAAAACATTTCAGAAATTTGTGGTTGTTTTGATGTTGTTGAGGTTGTAGTGTCCATGGTTTCAGTCATGACAAAATGGGAAAATTGTAAACAATAGAATTGAATTATTTCTTTCTTTTGTTTATGGGTTTGTTTGTAAGAAGGGAATGGAATTGAATTCCCTTCTAACTTTCTCGAGGAAAGAAAAACAGAGAGGAAAAGATTGAAAATTCTGAGGTGTACTAATGGTAATACGGCTATTTTAGTGCTTTTGTTTTCTTGGGAGGGAGGATTGTGCCTTGGTTGTCTTGGGAGGAAGGTATTTTGTGGGTGTGGAGTAAGGTAATGGCTGAGTTTGGTTTGCTGCACTTTTCTGCTGTTTTCACTTGCTTTTTTTTTATATTACTCTGACGGAGGATGAATTTTCTCTACTCTTTGATTGCTTAGCTTTTTGGACTCCTGTGTGCTTCAACGGTAACATGAGAAAGATAGGGCAACATGAGACTGCCAATGGTTAAACGGGAATGGAGCACGGGTTGGGCCACGGTCGGGAGGACCTAGGGTTCAGGCTGAAGTTGGATGCCCTGGCCATAGAGGGTGTGAGAGTCAAACCAAGGTCACGATGGGTTCAAATGGGTCGAGTTCAACTTGCTAAATTGTGATCCAAGTGATTCGAGCATTGGGAAAACAAAAAAACAAATTGTTATTCAATAAATTACAAACATCAAATTAAAAATACAGAAAACACAAATAATAGCAAATGATCCCTGAAAAGAAAAATCCAAGATAATTAGAGCAGTTCGTCTTTCCATTTTGTTTAAAAGAGATGGTATTAAAAAAATACAGTCACGAATCCATGATGGTGATAGAGTCCAAAAAACATGACCCATTTAAAGTCTTTTCATTACAACGTAAGAAGCCAAGACGCATCGTTAGCAAGCATGAAGTATTTATTAGTCAGTCGATGCTAAGTTAGTATTTGGTGCAGTAATAGTAATTGTTTTCTAAATGTTTTTTTTATATTTATTAAAATAATATTTATTTTATTTTTTAAAATTATTTTTAATATATAACATTAAAATAATCTAAAAATACTAAAAAAAAATTAAACTTTTAGCAAATATGTGGCTGCCATACGAGTTTTAAGTATCACAAATTTTACAAGAAGATTGGAAATTGTTAGGTAGGATGTAATTATTATCAGTGATTGATACAGAGAAGATGACTCTTCACTTGTGCAGTTATTCTATGTTTGTAATTTGTTTAAATTTGTCAAAGCTTAGCGAAGCAGAAAATTTAAGACAAAATAATACTGCGTGTATAAAATATTTTTTATTTAAAAATATAATAAATTTTTATTTTTAAAAATTATTTTTAATATCAATATATTAAAATAATTTAAAAATATAAAAAAATTTAAATTTTTATGAAATGTCGTTTGAACACAATTCTAAAAACATTAAATGTAGTTAAATCCATAAAAATAACAAAAATATAAACTTGAATCACTGTGGCGCTTTCACTACCTTAGGGATTGTTTGGTGAAGTGAGAACTATCATTTCATTATTTTTTGAAGTTTTATTAAATTATTTTTTATATTTTTATATTATTTTGATGTGCTGATATAAAAATAAAATAAAATATTATTTTAATATATCTTCAAAAGAAAAAATACTTTGAAAAACAACTTCTAATACTATCTCAAACACCTTCTAATGTGTGCTTGAAATTATTTTTCAAAATAACTTTTCGCTTATAAATATATCAAAATAATTTTTTTATTTTTTTACATTTACACATCAAAAAATACTAAAACAAAATAATAATTTAATATTTTTTATACTAAAAATACTTTTAAAAAACATCCTTTGAAAAAAAAAACCGCATTCGGAGCACACCTTGAAATTATTAGAAACCTACAGAAAATGCAGTGATGAAAGTAGTAGCACAGAAGAAATGAAGTTGGATGCCACTTCTTTTTCGCTGATTACTTGGGAG
>Ga0307515_10008272_pt1 | contig 20319 bp, 18 predicted proteins | sample 17_EM_MG_FD_194513 | JGI IMG/M metagenome (GOLD analysis project Ga0307515, IMG submission 194513) | Populus trichocarpa ectomycorrhiza microbial communities from riparian zone in the Pacific Northwest, United States - 17_EM | ecosystem: Host-associated > Plants > Roots > Unclassified | place...
CCCCCCCGGGAGGAGATCCATTGCATGGACCATAATGAAAAGAGTTGAGGGGATCGCAAATCCACACAAATGCATCGATTTGCGGGATGGAGGGGGAAGAAATATTCCTATTAGCCGAGTTGCACCCACATTACATATGAAAATTCTTCCCGTTCTCCCCTAACCCTCTAGTAATGTTGAGATAACAATGACAACAACAATTGTAGCAGTGGGCAGAAAATTCACCGCCAAGAACATGCAAGTCTAGCAAGATATGCCCTACAGCCCAGTATCAGTGGGGAAACAGGAGAGGAACAGGCGAAGAAGTTGTGAAGAGAAACATGAAGAGCATACTAGGTACATCAGGAACCACATAGAGACTGGGAAATGAAGGATCTGGCACAAAGTACCCCTCCAGGTATATAAAGAGCTTCCCTCCCCGACATTCTTAAGGAAAGACAACCACTGTCCTGGACCAGTCATCTCCCTCTGCACACCGATGACCGCTCCCGATATTGCCATCACAACCATAACCAACAACCAACAATCAACATGACCATTACATCAATCAATGACATCGCAGCAGCACTCACCGATGCCATGTATTTGGAAGTGTCCGTGACCTCTTCCACCACTGCTACAAGCCTGGACTGCGCCACTGCAGCCACCACCACAGCAGCCACCACCACTGCACCCACCACCAATGAAGCCAGTGCCAGCGCAGCCACCTCCACTGCGGCCAACACCACCACTGTTGATATGTATGCCAACTCCCCAGATATTACTACCATCCCTAGCGATCCCTCTCCAGTATCCCTCTCATCAGCAACACAATCACAACTCAGCAGGGACTTCTTCCCCAACAGTCCTGTTGGATCACTGCAAGAAGCCGTGGAGATTGCTGCTGGGGAGCTTCCCCCACAAAGCCAATCGAATTTCAGGCTCAAAATCTATAATCTCTTTGCCGAGATTACTGATGATGCCATTGCCCAGGTCACATGGCGGTTGAACTTGGCTGCGAGGGATCTTGACTCGAAGCAGTTCCCATACAAGCAATACAGCGACTTCTTTAAAGCTCTTGACATCTCCGGCAGGTTAAGGAAGATGATAAAGCAACATCACTCCGCCCAGCAGAGGAAAACACAGGCAACAAAGAAGCTGGGAGACCTCTGGCAACACTATCATGAAATCCATGAGATCTGGAGCGATTCCAGGGGAAGTGAGAACTCGATGCGATTGACTGTCATTGCTAACCAACCATCGAGAGATCTGGGGTTAGGGAACAGATGTCTCAATCGTGCATATCTCAACCATCTCACAAAGCCAAACCAGAAGTTGAAAGCAAACAAGTGGTTTACTTCCGGCGACATCCAGGAAGCTGAACCGTTTTTAGATAAAGGCTGCCCTCAACTGGGAGAAGGAATAGACTACAAAGCTATGGGCCTGAAATGGTACCGGAGATAAGTAATGCCACTCAATCATTATCCCGGCATGGATGATGGCGATCGTGCCGATTGACTCTGTACCATGTCAACATCAGGACTGCATGCCGACCGAGGCACACTGCCTGCCGACCATGGGATACCCGTACTACCTCCATCCCGCAATCAGATCAAGATCCTTCCACTGCCAACCCCATCAACCAAGGGCAACGAAAACGAAATGGATGGGAGTAATATTGGAGGGCTTTGGATGGTCCTGGCCGAGGATGGATCTGCGGATGGAACCAGCACTCCCGCATAGGAAGAGGCCGGTAAAATTCGGCCAGCTCCTACTGAGAAAGAGACCAGTACAACCCCGCCAGCTCCTGCCCAGGACGAGGCCAGTATCACTCCACCACCGCGCTTTGTGGGAGACGCCAGTACTATTCTGGCAGCGCCCACCGAGAATCTGACTGGTACGACCCCGCCAGCTCCAACCGGGAAAGAGGCTGGATCAACCATGCCGGTGCCCTCCGGGGAAGAAACCGTACAACCCCAGAGAAGCATACACATTCTAAGCAGATGGGCACCCCAAGCCCAACTAGCCGGCCACTCTCAGCAGCAAAATTCCAGTTCTGACGACAACGACACTGAGGATGAAGAATATGCGAGCCGCTTCATAGAATGGTTCAGACTCGACCCCGACTGCAGGAGAATGTTGGTAGTCCAGACGAACATATTGGCACACCACCAGAGAAAAATGGGGAACACAACCATACCTCTCATCCAATGAGCAGTAAATGAAGACCCCGAGGTATTAATAGAGGCCTGGGCACAGATCCCAGCAGCTGTGTAGGCGATATGTGAGGAGATAGTTCAATTCGATACTGCTCTTGGGAACATCCCGTCCTTCACAAATGTTCAACCAAACAGGAAGGCAGACACGGAGGTGGGCCGGGCAATGAGGATGTGCAAGGAGTGAGAGTCTTTATGTTTTTCCCTTGAGTCTATGGGTTTCCTTTGGGTGTATGGTTTTCCTTTGGGTTTATGGTATTAGTCTGTGTCAACATCTGAGTCTTCCCTTTGGATGTATGGTATTCTTATGTTCTTTCGGGTTTGGGTATATGTTATTCTTATGTTCTTTCAGGTTTGGGTATATAGTTATATGGGATCGATGAGGAGAGCTGTGCTTCACAAAAAGGTCCAGGGAGAAGTTTTGGCGGGAAAATCCGTTTCTCACCACCACTGCCAATCAGCTTGGCAGAGGACTGAGCGATGGCGGCTGTACAGAGACTCAAGGATGACTGATACAGACCGCGCGATGGGGGTGTACGGGTATTCCGGGACAAGGGTGATAGACTGGGTGATCATGAGTATATATTTGTGAGACCCCGGCGTCGACAGCTGCCATCCCATCTTTTCATTCAATGAATTACTAATCAATCATTACCATCTTTTAATCTCACTCGCTCTTTCCGAGATTTTGTGGATCCTCAAAGCCAGGTAGTAACATATCCTCTCACCGTGTTCCTACACTCCTGTAGCCACAACTGCTCTTTCTGATGAATTCCTTTAGGAATCTCACATGTGGTGGGGCGGAGTGAGGATGATGGACTTTGTGCCATCTAGCTCCGCCGTTTCAGCACACCGGGCAGGTCTGGAATTGTATCGTTGTGACCAGGGACTTGGTCTGCTTTCGATTGCTGAATAAGACAGGCATCGAGTAGCCTGACTATCTCATCAAGAAACTCATGTTCAAATTCGTTGTTGAATATATTGAGAACAGTATTCAATACTTAACTGTGATCACTTGGATCCCGGAACTCCTCACAATCCTCCACTTGCTCCTCAACCTCCCTTGCACCTTTGGCTGTTTTCTCTGCATCCTCAATGATCTCATTCAGTTGCTTTAATGTAAGCTGGACAGATGGGCTCAAACTGCGGCACTCCTGACATTCATTGGGATGTTACGTAATTCACAGAGAAGCAACGATTGCAGAGAATGTATATGGATGGAATACAATCCATTCTATTGTTTCAATTAGATGTTACATCAATACTAGTATCATGCTCTTTCCCACCATCCTCCTCTCCCTCTTCCCCCTTCTATCTTCCACCCTCTTCAGAACCTTCCACTGTCTATGTATAATGAGTAGCAGTTGCACACATCCAGCCTTAGCATGGCTAGCGGGGATTACCTTAGCTGGTCTAATTATGTGCTTGGCGAGCTCCTTCCCTGTAGCTCTCTTCTGGTCCACTGAAATGATTTCGGATTGTATCCAAGTTTCAACTTGAAAGTATTTGAATGGCAATAGTCGTACAAAATCTGGCCATATATGAGGTCAATTGTAATTTGCCAGTGGGAATATAATCCCATATACTCGTTGTCCAAATGGTTCTGATCCAAGGTCTACTTGAGCATTGATGTTACAATGTATGGCTCTTTTGGGTGACCATTTTTGTCAATGAATTCAACCATTTCCTCCCAGTGCCTCAAATCTGTACATGAGGCTTGGAGTTATTTGGGGGATAGAACAATATCCTTGCCATTCAACACCCAGCAAATCACAACCATGAATGTCATATTTGGCACCTCTGGGAACTGGATTCTTGCCGTTTGGCCCACACCCTCTCGAAATCGGTGGCCAGTAGCTTGTTGCCTCACGTTCCCTGCGAACTCGGCTCCTGAATGTCTCTTGGTCGTTTTGTCAAAGACAATCAACCCACAACCACCGAATCCATCCAGCATTACAGAAACCACTCAACGGAAGCTAGTTCTTCAATGCTGCTGAAAAATCAGCAACAGCAGTGTCTATGTGGAGGCATCCATCTCGAAGCTGGTTCAAACAGTTCTGCCATCAGCTAATGGACCAATGCTTCTTCTCTAGATACCCAGCCACCCATACTTTCTGCCACATGTTGAATGCACTGTTGTTGGCCTACCAAATCCTGATGGCAGATTGCTCCACGGAGAATTCGGTTTGCTTCAGTCTGATTGGCGGTTCAACTTCTGCACCACCCAAGTCCAAAGAATCATTACATACATCACCTGCATCATATTCATTGCAGGAAATCTTGGGCAATGGGGGCAAGTCTGCAATCCTGGCGACATCTGTTTTCCGCATTTCCACTGGCAGCTGCAATCTTTCTGTTGGGTGGCTAATGGAGGGTGTCCCAGGTGCACCGGAAGGAGGTTTTGGTCAAGGAGGAGAGATAAAAGATGTCAGCTCATTGACTGGATTTGTTACTAGCGGTCCTGGCAGCACTCTACGTCTACCTGGAGATGAATCCCCTTGTCCTGGAGTTCGTGGACGGGGGAACATTTGAGATCTGCCATAACCACCTCGGTGGCGGTCATATTCTTGCCCCGGTCGATCATTATGTGGAAATCTTACACTTTTGCTGGTGGTTGGTGGCGAACCATGTGTCATGTTGAATGGAGAATGGTGATTATACTGCTGAGCGCCAAGAAAAGGCTGCTGTGAAAGCGGGTAACCATACCCTTGTGCGGAATGATATTGATTGGTGAATTTGTTAAATCAACTGCCTTTGCCAGTGGGAGTTCTTGAACAATTATCCGATGATTCTGAATTGTTGTCACGGTGTTGTTCGGAGATAAATTGGCCACCCAGTCTAGCCATATTCTCATTCATGGGTGGAGATCCTCTCCTTGACATGCCTTGTGAACAAACATCGTAGTAAACTACAATAGATACAACGTGTTATGTTGAATAAATCAGAGTCTGGTTGGGTATATTGCTTGTAGCAGTGACCATCTGCAGAATGGCGGGATTCTTATATCCCATTCTGTTGTCATGAACTGTGGTGTTTCACTACACCTTTGATACATGAAGCCAACCTGGCTGAAAAAGAGAACTCATAATCACCCACATCCCGCCTTTCTTTATTATATGCTCGAACTCATATACTTGGATATTGGATAGATGCTCACTGTAGTACGCATCCATTACTGTAAAGGTCAGACAATGGACATCATATAATATTTCCCAGAATCCAACAAGAACAATATCCAGTATCAATGTTAGCAAAAATAGTGATAATACACAGAAGGTGTGTGTGTACGACATTGCAACCTCAGTGAATCGGAGGCCTGTGAGTCATGCAGCAATAGTGATTGCTTTCTATTGACCTCCTTGGCTAGACATCATTGTTCTCCTGAGGATCCACACTCCAGTCAGGGATCATTACCAAAGCAACCTTCCTACCAGCTTATCTGTTCTTGATGATTATCACACGGGCATACAGCTAGCTAGAAAACTCACCAATTCATTGTATCAAAACTATCTACCTTCATTATGAGCTGCTCAGAGGCTCGAATGTACGTATAACTCACCATCCTGCAATGTCGTCTTATAAGCCCCAGTGTGGTGATTGCTGTGATGACAAAAGACAGCTCCACTTCACTGCTAACGGTTTTCAGCTTGCAATGTGTATGATTATTGTGCGGGATATGATTCATATATTCTGGTTTATGATGAAAGTTGATTGCAATGTAACTTTGATTTACCCCTCCCCAGTATTTGACTGGGTACACTGCCGCTGTGGATGTGATACACTAACCTGAGTTAGCTCGCATTCAAACAAATATCCCTGAGACTCTAAATTACCCATTGAGGCATCATCAAGATTCATCCAAAGATTTGTTCCCTGACCATTGCTCGAATACTGTCAACACTCACCAGAAACATGTTCAGTGCTACATTTGCTAAAAGATATTGTTAGTTGAGAAACGACTTGAGGCTCACTATCAACAATATTCACTAATATCGATGAATGATGGGCTATGACATGACGGGGGTTCACCACCTTCAGGCTGCAATTGATCTGAGCCATCAAGGTTTGAATCCAGTCAGTGTCCCTCCATGGCCATCGATGAGCTAGTCAACTAATGATCTTCCCATAGACAATGTACCTGGTGCACCGCCACCAGAAGATACTCCCGACGAAGAAACCATAGACCCCCAGAAGCTTGATCAGACATGTACCCTGGATTCAACAAACACAAAGGCTCATAGGCAGGTAGTTGGATTAGAAAACGCTGGGGGGAAAGCATATGGCAAAGCCACTGGCTGGTACAACAAGTGTCACAAGTACTTAGAACAATGGAATCCATGGCATCCATTTCAGTCAGCAAACAACATTCACCACACTCCATGATGTGGGCAGCAAACGAATACGTCGATGGATTAACATCTGAGGTCTGGACTGGCCCACTTCAAAATTGAATTGTTTCAATCTGCAGATGCCCTGCCAAAGCTTCTCCCTGAACTCAATTTCAGGCTTGGGGATGATAGTTGGATTGAACATCATTCACATATCTTCAGATCACTATACTACAGGGATATGTTCAATTGGATACAGTGCCTTTGGTACATCACCCATTTCAGATGCAGCTCCATTCTGAACTGGTTCACATTGCAGACATAGAAAGGCACCTAATAGTGGGCGAGCTCAACACCAGTGATTGGTGGTGTGATACGCAAGATGAGCTTCCTGCCACAGCGACCATTGTGCCAGTCATCTGTGCAATCAACAAGACTCAGTTGACCAATGGTTCAGGCGCTCAGCATGCCATGCTGCGGTATCTCACAATTCGTAATATTCGAATATTTATTCACCGCTCACATAGCAAGTGCGCCTGGATTCTTCTTGGGTTGATCCTTGGTCCCCCAGAATGAGCCGAAAATACAGATGAAGCATGGTATTCCATGGTTGTCACTGTGCTCTCCCCACTCAGCAATCCTGACATAACTGGTCCTGGCTTGAACTGGAACTGTGCTGATGGATTCCAGAGACAATGTTATCCTCTTTTGGCTGCCTGGGTTGGGGAGTATCTAAAACAAGTCATGAGAACTCAAGCCTCATATGGCTCATACCCAATGTGTGGAATCCCTAAAGGTGCACTGCTGGGGCATTACACATTTTGACCACTCAATAACTAAAGAGATCAGCTTGTTTACTCCGAACTTCTGGATGAAACTATTATCGATGTTCTGCACACCGTTGCTGATTGTCCAATCTGACACTAGTTCAGGCAATACCCTCTGTGCCATGTCAATCGACTTTGGCAGCCTGATGATTTGCATCAGCTGCTCTTGGGTATAGGTAAAGACTTATTGCACGGGCTGCTCAAATACCTGAAAGCTAGAAATTTCAATGATCAATTTGACAATAGATTCACATCAATACCTTGTTATGCAGGGCCCCAGCACTTCAGTAAACCATTTCATTCGTTGAAATGCAGCTCCTGGCAGGGAAAAGAGATCTGGGTATGATCAGAACACTGGCAGTGAATTGCGCTACACTTCTGGACGGCGCCAAGGATGGCAGCAGAACTGCAGCCAAATGAGCGACTGATGAAATGGTATTGGAAACAGTGCGGGCAGTATGTGAATACTCTCTACTTGTTAGCCAACAAATTCAATCAGATCTGTCCCTTAAAGCACAAGATGATGCACTGAAGCCATAATTGAAGACACAGGGTGCATTTCAAGAACAGACACTGTTGAAGTCTGCGAAGGCCAAAGTGGATGAACAGTGGGCGAGAGCATCCCATGAGTTACAAGAACACAAGATGTATTAAATCCGTGCTGCGACTGATGTTCAGTTGTACAGGCCTGAACAGGTTGCTACCACAAAACGAAGGCAATTTCAGATGTGTCTAAATAAGGCCTGGCAAGCGTGAAGTAAATGGTCAGATGTTGATGAGCAGAGGGCCCCGGAGCTATTCGAGCCAGAAATCCATCAGGTGAAACTGGTTGAATGAGCGGTTTTTGATCCATCATTCCAAGATTGCAAGCGGCAACTTCTGCAGGAAGCTGGGACTAGGGCAACTGGTTCCTGAAGTCCATTCCTGCATTCACTTGCTGAAATGAAAAATACTGGTGAGGAAGACGGTTATAGGGCCGCAAACATAACTGCCATCCAGTAAGTGGAACATTCGATCTGTCTATCCATTGCTGAGACTGAAGTCACCACCTGGAGTTTTGCTGATACAGACCACATTGTGAATCAGCAGGAGAGAGTGATTTATGGTATTGCTTCGCATGAGCAGATGCGGTTCAGGAAGAAATTCTCCATCTGCTTCATCCAGTGTGAAGCTTGGTGGCAGGCAATTGTCATTCAGGTGCTCCGGAGAACCATTGAACAGCGTGCAATTCATTTCAGATCTTCAAAGATACACCTCTTTAGTTACATATCAGAGTCAATTCGGCAAATGGGTTCTGCACACAATTTCAGCTCCATCATTTTTGAACTGCTACATATCAGCAATGTTAAAGACACATATCAATCTGCCCACTAGGTGAATTACATACACTAGATGCTCAAGTAACAATGACTGGTGTACCAGTCTTGAAAATATGGAGGAGACACTATCTTATCTTGCCCTTCAAGGCTGGTACGATACTGACACTGCAAAGGTTTTCAACCTACTATCCGCTGCCAATGAACAGCAAAATCCTCCCTGAGCCTATCTTTGATTCCTCCAGCATTGTCACGATGAGCCATGTCACTGCCCCGTTTCTTGACAGGTGAATCATTTCAGAGAAACCCACGACCGCCGAGTGTGCAGACGTGTCAAATTCACCTTGCGTGGCAATGCAGCAGAATATTTCGGATTTCGCAAGGTTCAACAGCTATTCCTGTCACAAATCCAAGATGTCTGGGGAAACAAAGTGTGTGGACTGGTGCTCGGATAAGATCAGAATGTACTCCTTGACTGTATATTCATTAAACTTCAGAATGGGCTGTTGTGCTACCATCAACCATTTCACTGCGCTACATTTATCGAGTGGCTGGAACTACATTGCAAGGTAGAATCTACGAATGCCCACCAAGGGATCATGCCTGATTCTCATAACATCTGGGTCCAATATAAGGATAGTGAAGAGAATCAGCTTAGTAACACCTTACAAAGCCCAGTTACTTGTTTCCCAATGTTATACTTTAGCTGGACTATAGCGAATCAGAGCCTCCAATGTCAGGAGCGCCTGGCCACTGGAAAAACAATATCGACCTTTTCTGAATGGTTCCAGAAGACTCATCAATGCATATTATGTCCTCAAGCCCAAGAATATGTGGTGGTTATTCCAACAAAGTACAAAGATCTGCACAGTTCGACTGATTGTGTTGACGGGTTCATCCATGTTGTCAAACAGACTGATACTATGCATTTCATACTGGTTGGACCAATTGTTGGACTGGCACATTTACAGCAGGAGAATGCATGGTCCGATACAATCGAAAGTGTATCGCGTCAAAATAATCTTGTTTATTTTGATACCTACTGGACTGCATATCAAGCGTCAATTTCTGAACCAAAGTTTGCAGGAGGAAGATAGTTACTCAAATTGAACTATTTGATATACACATGACAATGATCACTCCAGGAAAGTATGGCTCCAGGTTTGCGGTGCACCGGAATTGTCTTGGGCATGCAGCTAATACTCCCAATAGCTCCATACTTTGCATATTCTAATAGTTTAATTTTGTAGCATTTTGAAGACAACAATTCACTCGTCAGGATATCCATATATTCTCTTCCACAACATCCGGAGCATGGGGGAATACCAGTGATGTAGGTTCGGAGCACCAGAGACCACATCGAGTTGCATTGAGATGATGTGGGAGCATCCGGGAGCATCTGGAATCGTCAGTGTGGCTGTTCAGAGCTGCTGAGTTGTTCTGTTGTGACTTCCAAACTATTGTTCATTTTGCTGATGTGGGTGTGCAATGTCGACAATAACGTTATATCCCGAGACAAGCGTTAGCAATGGTGCAGGACCATCACTTGGGGTTCGGGTCCGTGTTGTCAATAAACCCGAACTGTCACCTCGGGTATGGTTCGATGGTAAACACCCAACCCGTCTGGATTGGGCGGGTTGTCAGCAGGTCAGGTCACCCCGCGGGTCCATCCATAGATTCAATTAAGGCTCTTGCTTTTGGAGTATATGAATAGTATCTGATCAAAATCGCATTTTCAACAACCAATGATATGTTTTTGCATGCTTTGCAGCTTGCAATATCAATGAATTTGGAATCAGTATTTTACCTCAGATACATTGTATTTTTGTCTATCACGGTGGTCAAGAATTCCATTATGAACGCGGAGATCAGCGGGATGCCTTGATTACCTAATATGCAACAACTGAAACTGTTGATACTCCGTTGACACTCATGTTCAGGATGCGGCAGGGAGATGTCGCTGTGGTTTTTGCCAGTGAAGGCTGCCAATATTTGATAAATGGATGGCTGCAACAAATTGGAAAATAATTTACCCAAGATTCGAAGCTACAAATCATTGATGCTCTGTTGACGCTCATTCTCAGAATGCGGCAGCGAGCATGTCGCTGTAGTTTATCCCAGTAAAGGCAGCCAATATCTGTCAAATGAATATCTACAACCAATCGGAACAAAAATTACCCAAGATGCAAAGCTAAAACTTGTTTACGCTCCATTGACACTCATTCTCAGGATGTGGCGAGGAGCATGTCACTGTCTCATTTGCCTATAGAGGCTGCCAAGATCACGGTTATCCATCACAGCGACCAAACTGTTGTTCAATTACGGTACTTACAAATCCACAAATCGTTGACGCTCTGTTGATGCTCATTTAAATGTATTGTCCATTCAACATCAGCTGCCATCGATAATATTTTTCATAACAATTGGAATATATTGGGAGTCTTTCTGCCAGATTGAGACCTGGCCTTGTGACCAAGCCGAGCAGAGAAACATTCTTGCACTGTTCGCTCTCACACGACTAAAATTTATGTATCTTGCCAAAAGCTTCATTGCGCCTGCTCTACATCTGTTTATCAACCGATATTGACAAGCTGCTGCTCACCATTCGCCCATAATATATCACTGATTAAAACTCTGGTTCAAGATACATAAAGAAGCTGGTGAAACATTGACACATTCTGTCCTACTTTTTTTTCACTCCCTTATTCCTCCTCGTTTCAATTGCATTGACCGTCATCAACACCTGTTCAGTTTGTCCGTTTGACATCCAAGTTGGCCGAATCAATCTGGGAACAATTGGTGCAGCACTCACATCCCGCTGCTCTGGGCATTCTGAATCCTCAATGCTATTGTCTTGCTCTATATCAGATTGAACGTCTGCCGCGCAATCGTCTTCGCTGTCATTTGGATTATCTAAGTCCCCATTCCAGTTAAATGAATCTTTGGTGTCCGAAATGCTATCAGGTGCGCAATCCTCATTACTTTCGACTGGATGATGGTTGATACTTTGGATTCAGCGGACAATCAATCTTTGAGTTCATCCTCCAGGGAGGTCCTTTGCAGACAAAGGTGGTGGCAAAGAAGATCTTTCTGACAATTTAAATGCAGCCCAACCATCAAGTTGAAAGAGTGGCCAAGATAGTTTCACGCTCAGTTCTGTGTCCGAAATGTATTCCACGGCAGTCATCTGCTTGCCCTGAGGGAGAGATTTCTTTTGGGTAGCACGTAGGTTTTGGCTGCCCTGCCACATCTCCAAAAAGTTGTGAATCTTGGCCATTCTGTTCAATTTCCTTTCCTCTGCCTGTTTCTTCATTTCCGAGTTATTTTCTGTGTTAATTTTATCCAGTAATGGGTCAGCGCCTGCCAAAATCCCGCTGTTGGCTTGAGCGAACTGCCTTACAACGACCTTTTCACGAAGAGTCTCACCTGTGGTATTTGACTACCCCCAGCCAATATCATCTCGGCCTAGGGAACAACTGGCCTCCACTCCAACACAGTCGGGTATGATAGAGACTATGTCGCGTGCCGCATTAGAGAGATCGGCGTACTTGGAGTGCGTTTCCTCCGGTTGACACCACCAGTTGGTTATGTCTGGGAACCAAAATGTACTGCTAATCTCCATTGGCTCGGAGTGGGAATATTTGAGATTTGGATTAATTCGCCACCAGTTCTTTGGTGTTTCAGGCTACAAAGTCAAAGAGATTCTGGCGGCAGTCAATAAGCGTGCTGCGTGATCGCTTCGTCCTGGTGTCGTCTCAGCCACATTTTTAGGCGTAATGTATTCTTCATCATCTCAGCACAAATCATATGCATCAATGGATCATTGACAGGATCCTAAAACCGTTTCGGACAGGATAGAATTGCTCCTCGGTAAGGTTTCGTGTTTATTTACTGGCACACGTCGATGTATGGCACAGTATTCATTCTCCACTTACTTCAGAAAGGCCTCTTGGTATTGGGTAGTATAGAATGTCTTGCCCTCAGGATAGATATCCATTCCTTGATCCCACTGTCTAAAGGATTTCAACTTCTGGAAAGGATCGAGTATATGTGCAGAAATGAGAAGCAAGGCCGTCGATGGAGTCACTTCAGCGTAATATTTGGACAGCTTCGGTCGAGCTAACTTCACAGCAAAGAAGAAGTCTGCCTTCCATGGAGTCTTTCTCTTAGCCAAAGCTGGCATCACGCCATCCATATGATGGAACATATCATTGTACACTGTGATAACGTGATGCAATGTGACTGTATGTCTCTTTGACATCCGCAGGGTCCAATATGGGAATGGTCTCAACACTTCAATGACATACTTCACAATGGTCCATTCATCTTGAGTTGTGAAGAGTGGCCGGTGATTGCTGTATTTTGGGATTTTGAGCCACTCGGGTGTGAATTCTCGTAATCCGATGGCGCGCGGGAGCAACTCCATGGTCGAGTTCCACCGGGTCTTCACATCCATAATCAAAAGTACCGTGATGAGGACTTAGGCTTTTTGACAGTCAATGAACTCGTTTCGACAACCAGGTGGTAGCATAATCAATACAGCAAGCATTATCTGCTATATGAAGGTCAGTTTCAGTAGTTTCAAATTATCTTCAAATATATACTTTCTCAATTATCTTTGCTAAACCTGGTTCGATGGCCGACACCTTATTGATTCTAATGTTGCCCTCATTTGGAAGCCTTTGACTCTTCTCAATGTCTACGCTTTCATTCTCTCGAATTTGCTGATTGCGCTCATGGGCTTCCCAAGACATGGTGTGGCCTTTGACACCGAGACTGCTCATGAATGCACCTAAAGCCAGCTGTATGAAGTGCGCCATGCAAGGTATGTAGTTCCTCAATGCAGGCCACTCGATTCCACAAGCCTCAAGGGTTGATTGCAGCTCGACTGTCATCAATGATATTGAGGAGGCATTATCAGTCGTAATTCCACGCAGACGGCCATCGGTAAGCTCAAAACCATCAAGAACGTCCTTCAAATATACGGTTAGCCTTGCTCCAGTTTGTTGGCCCTTGACCTATCATCCTTAATTATCTTTCGACATGTGAAAAGAACAGGCCATCAACCTTGTCGAACTCAAGTGGAACTTCACACAATGCCCAATTCCAATCTATATAGTAAGCAATGACCGACGTTATCGCTAGTTTGTTCGTTGATGTCCATCTGTCCAGAGCTGAACTAACTTGATTTTGTGACTGCAATTGCTTATTCATTGCATCCAGGGTCAGTGCATGTTCCCTGTGGCAAACGTTGGTAAGCATCGTAGCGGACGGCAGCACTCGGTTATCCCATAATGACTTCTATGACCGTCGTAGCTCAAGATTGGATATAGGATTCCATGGAATGTGAGCCAAAACAAATCTCAATATTAGTTAGCGATTCCACTTGTCTTGGGGAAATTCGGAAATTTCAAAGTCCTCATCTGCCGGTTTAGAACGTTTTGTCTGTCATTTCGGTCAATATGGATCAACCTGGATGGCAAGTATAATCTTGGTCTGCGAACATACTATTGTGATTCCTCGACATCCGTGCCTCTTCAGGATGGCCAAAGCTGTTTCATCAACCGTCGAACTAGTTAATTCAGTAGCCTCTGACTCTGTCAATTCGTTTCACTTTGCGAGGTGAGCCTTTGCCAGCAAGTGTTTCCCCATTGAGCTGGTCGTGTGTTGTGATGGATGGTAAAGAACTTGATGACAAATGATACATATGATGCCAGCGCTGCCGGTCTCCGCAATTCCGCAATGTGTATAGTCTCACCATGAAGGCGCATGTTGAGATTTATTCCAAGCAATAGGCCGCTTCGAGTCTACATTCATCGAAGCCCAACAAGCATCAAAGATGATTTGTTAAGTAAGGTAGCTTAAATCACGAATAAAGACACATTCATTTTTGGAAGGGATCATAACCTCGAGCAATGAGATGTTCAAAGATTTTGAATCCGACATCGAGGAAGGAAATAGACAGCTAGGTAATCGGACTCGAAAGACTGCCGAAAGTAATAATATACTAATGCAGACAGCCGGTTCCTAAATATTAAATCTAATACTACAAGTGAAACAATCAGATCTGTAAGACATTGCATGCATATTTCTGAAGTTGTATACAAGGTTAGATTGCAAAGACTGACCGCGTAAAACTCGATTTCAGGAACAGCACAATGCAGTTCATTGCTGTGTAGTGTTCTGAGCCTCCACAAAAACTGTTCATGCTCTGCGGGCGCTGAATGGTAGGAGGCGGACACTATATCGTCACTAGCATTTTTGCGAATGAAGGCTGCCGATGGGTTCATTGTGGGTTACCTACGTTCAATTCCCGCTAGATTACCCAAAATACAGGATCGAAGATTGTTGACGCTGCGTTGACGCTGATTTACGGACCTGGTCATGGTTTTGTCGTAAGCATTTTTGCCTAGAATGGCTGCTGATACTTTGATTATGGATCAAAGTAGTCGCATAGCTCCTTGAGATACCAAGATACAATGCCTTAAATCATTGACGCGCCGTTGACGCTCATTTTTAGAGCATTGTGACGAGGTTGTCGAAAGCATTTTGGCCTAGAAAGGCCGCCGATAGTTCGATTATGGATCAAAGTTGTCCCATAGCCTCTTGATATTCGAAGATGCAAGGCCTAAAATCGTTGACGCTCCGTTGACGATCGTGTTCAGGGCATAGTGACCAGGTCGTCGAAAGCATTTTTGCCTAGAAATGCGGTTGCTAGTTCGATTATGGATCAAAGTAGTCCCATAGCCCCTTGATATTCCAAGAAGCAAGGCCTAAGATCGTTGATGCTGCGTTGACGCTCATCTGTAGGGCATAGTGAAGAAGTCATTGAACACATTTTTGCCTACAAAGACGGCTGATTGTTCGATCATAGCTTAATGTCGCCACACAGCCCTTGCATTTTCCAAGACGCAGGGCCAGAAGTTGTTGACGCTCCGGTGACGCTCATTTTTAGGACATCGTGGCGATGTTGTCGCAACCATTTTCGAATTGAATGGCGGGCTATAGTTGGATTATGAATGAACGTTGCAGCGACACCATCTGGATGTTCCATGATGCAATGCACACAATCGTTGACGCTTCGTTGACGCTCACCTTTGAGCTCACCTCAGAGACATACTAACAGTCATGGCGTGCTCAACAATTGTACATAAAATCCATACAGTCTGTTTTGGCAGCCAGTATACCGTTTCTATGTATTATCATTTGAATCCAAAATCTTCAAGACATCTCAGTTTCTGAGCCACCACTACACACGTAATTTGCACGATGAATGAGGGTAGTCCATCGCATTTCAGCGCTTTTGGGCGGCAATTCACCGCATAAGAATCCACCCACTAGTTTTGGATATTTATAGCCCGACGTCCTCGCCATTCCTTATCCAGCTCATACTCCTCGATTTCCATGATGTACCATATGCAATTTTGGATTTTTCGACCATGTGCTTGAGGTCTGAGCGGAGAGTTATGTAGTTGGCTGCATGGATCAATGCAGACTAACGGCTGTCATTCATCCGGATTTCGGATGTGCTTTGACCGCTCGTTCCATGAGGTGCATGACATCACTGACTTCAACTTTGTTCGTAAATTTCTTCTCAAATTTCAATTTTGTTTTATCATTTAACCGTAACAGGCAACACCATATACAGTTGACTGTTCCGCAATCTACTTGAATTGGTATCTAGAACATTTGCTTGGCCTGTACGACCCTTGCACACACACTGACAAATAGTCTGTTCTCCCAATTGGATAACTGAAATCCAGAAAAAGCTGATACGTAACGAAGGAGGTACAAATTGCATTTACTTGAGATACGTCGTCGAAAATATCAATTTGGCTATCTATTCCTCCAGTGATGCCGGAGCCGTCACCATGTCATCGTCAGAATCCAATTTCTATATGGTAATTAGCAAGCGACGCTATACGCTGGGGTAAATGCTCAAGGATTGAACTGGCATCGCAATCTCTTTCTGTGAAGAATTGGTCACTGCGTGGGGCATGAGAGATGGTATGTGATTGCCTGGCAGAGGATTCACTGAACCCAGCCTCATTTGACTACTTCCGTGTCGAGACATCACTTGTGGCATTTTTGATTTCACAGGGAAGATATCAACAATCTGTATATGCTCTCCAGATGTTGTCGGTGATGGTGTGGCTGCTGTCGTGTCTGTTTTGGGCTTCACAACTGCCGGAACCTTGAATTCAGTCAACCCATACATCACATCTCTGTGAGTGAAGTAGTGGGCAACTTCCCCCTATCCCGGTTGCGTCAGTTCGTCGACCCTCAACTGCTTCTGCCAAATGCTCTCCATGCGGTGCCGTACCGTTTTGGAGATTGTGCCCATCACCTGGCCAGGTTCATCATCTTTGCTCAGCTTGCCAAGCTCTGTATCTTCCTCATTATCAACCTCGTCTTCCCCATCCTCCTCATTTTCGGCACTTCGAAGATCACCCAAACTGTCTCTGATAGCATTCAACATCTCTTCGAATGTTGTTTCCGGCTTTCTGGTCGTCACTCCTGCCTTTTCAACATTCGTCATATGTTCTGGCTCTTGGATAATCGCTGTGTCTGCGTCCTGAACTCGCTTTCTTGCCACTGCGGTCTCTCTATCCACATAATCCTCAATCCATTTCTCCTTGTCTTCTTTGCTTAAAATGTGCGTTTCCCGTCTTCTCTCTGCCGAAAGCTTCTTTTTAGATTGTAAGCTGCACAATGCTCCCAGCGCTCGGACCCTTTCTGCCTCCAAGCCACTGCCGCCATTATTCGCTTGATGACGTCGTTGTCTGGAGTTTTTCGTCGATTTGCTGTATTTGCCCACCGGAAGTGGTGAAAGGTTGTATTTCAGAGCATTGACCATTGGATCTTGTGTTGACCTTGTTGTTGGGCGAGATGTTGGATGCTGCAAGATATGCACCACATGGAGGCAAGCTGCGTCTTTCATGTCAAGGTTGGTAGGTTTCATCAATTGAAACAAAGCAAGATCCGCGTTTTGACTGTCACTTCATTGGGAATAGTCATGCAAACCGTACATTAAGACTTCACACATAAATTGTGATTCATGTAAGATCCCGGCGATGTCTTGAGACAAACATCACCAGACATCCTTTTCGTCGAACAATGTCCTGTTTATATCTTTCAAATTTGAGATATCAGCTGTTGTTCATCACAATATATCCCTGCAAACAAACAAACAACATCGGACCAACTTACTGCAAATCGAGGGTCTGGTGGAATCCCCTGCAGCTATACGCAGTGCAGCTATACACAGCCGGATTCAGCTTGAATTGAAGGTGCAAGTTGGCTGTCACTCATTCCATCTTGACTTGTTGCGGACTATATAATCTTCAGGACTTCCCACTTCTTTTTGTGATCATCTTCCTCACCATTCCACAACAGCAAGTCATTGCTCCAGGAATGCTTGAACCAGGTGTGATGGAAGCCGAATCGAGCTGAATGACAGGCGCTTCGAACAATACGCCACCCAGTGAGACAAGGCTGCAACCCATACACCAGGTAGTTCACTGCGACCCTGCAATAGTTGCCACCGAAAATATGACCCAGGACCCAGATTTGAAAATAGTACGTAAAAGCGGAACCAGCAAGGATAAGAAGTAGCACGGGATCGGATGTGAGTCAATCCATATTGATGTAGCCGACTGTCAACTAACGGTATAACGCACAGCTGGGGTATGTAGAGAGCTACGTGACCAATTCATCACTGCCCATCACAGGAAACCTCCATGGTCGATCAAGGCATTCTTCCGCACAGTCCGCGAAATTGAACATCACAATGTTGTCAATTCTGGGATTGGTGTAGGCGAATTTGGTGATAAACATCCCCGGGAATGAACGAATCAGTCTTCAAAGACATTAGAGGAGGCTACCAAGTCGTATATGGTTGAGATAACAGCCGATTCTCACTCTAGAAGCAGCAACTAATTTCTTGTAGGTTTTCAACATATCAGCTACTAGGGCAAGAAAAGGAGATTGGGTACAGCTTGAACAGTCCAACATGTGTCTCGCCTTGGATATGGCCAAAATCGCTAAAGAAGGGTTTCGGCGCGCCGCAATTGAGGAAACGCAACAACAAATCAAGAAACCATGTGGCAAAGGTCGAGATGAGAAGTAGCGGGGTGTTTTTTTTCCCGGGCATAACAAGGTGAAGGCTGCGATAGAAAGACAGCCGGCAATGATTCGGGAAAATCAAACAGACGGCTGCCTTCCTTGCCCAAATGGCACAACGAAGAATCCACAGACTCGCTGGAGGCGCAAAGGCACAGGTGCACCTCCACCACCACCGGCGATACCGAGGCTCGGAACGCTACTTGGGCCGCCTGATGACAGTGAGAGAATTCAAAGCTCCGAAACAGAAGGTGTGCCACCCAGATATGTGTATATATATACAACGTTTCCTAGCACTCGATTTTTCAATCTTGATCCATCTACCAAGGATCGCATGTGCGATGAAAATTTTATTCCACATTTGCTGACTGATGAAGGTCCATCCACAGGTTAGTACACTATCAGCTGCATAGTTATGCAGCTGACAGCCATTTTGTAGATGACAGCAGCCTTTTGAGTGAACATGACAGCGGAGACGAGAGTTGACTGAAGGTAATGGGATTTCTGAGTATGATCATGATCTACAATTAGCGGACACTTTACAGTATACTTCAAAGGGTATATTCATACGCATCATTAAAGAACAATGTAGTTAGAACGGAGAATGTACATGAACAGCACAGAACGGCTGCCACAAGACCATTAATGATATAGTATGGCAAAGTGAATGGTTCTGTAGTGCATTTATGCCTGGGGCAAAATGAGCGTCAACGGAGCCTCAACGATTTTAGGTCCTGTAAGTTGGGTAATAAAAATGCAATTTGGTAGTGAATACACATAATGGAAGTGTTGGCACCGTTGATAGAAGAAAGAGATAGCTACACGCTCCCTGCCTCAGCTTTCAAATGAGCGTCAATAGAGCATCCACGATTTTAGGTCTTGTTAGTCTGGTAATTATGAAGTAATTTTGTAGTGGTTTCACATAACAACAGCGTTGACAACCTTTAGACGCATTAAAGAAAACGGAATGCTCCCTGCCCCAGCTTGAAAATTAGCGTCAAAGGAGAGTCAATGATTTTTGGTCTTGTTAGTCTGGTAATTAAGAAGAAATTTTGTAGTGGTTATACATAACAACAGTATTGACAACCGTTATACTCAAAAAAGGAAGCAAGATGCTCCGTGTGCCGTCTTGAGAATGAGTGGCAACGGAGCGTCAACGATTGTTGGCGCTGTGAATCAGGTAATACACATGCAATTCGGTAGTGATTATACATAATGGAAGTGTTGCCACCCTTTATAGGCAAAAAAAAGATTGACACACTCCCTGCCCTATCTTGAAAATGAGCATCAACAGTGTGTCAACAATTTTAGGTCTTCTTGGTCTAGTGATTATGAAGTAATTTTGTAGTCGTTATACATAACAACAGCATCGACAACCTTTAGACGCCAAAATGAAAGCGAAACGCTCCCTGCCCCATCTTGAAAGTGAGCGTCAACGGAGCGTCAACAATGTTTGGTCACCGTTGGGTCATAAAAACGCGATGTGGCAGGGAGTTCACATAATGGAACTGTTGTCACCCTTTATAGGCAA